>JABAOH010000963.1_pt2 | contig 16389 bp, 12 predicted proteins | sample 7062181 | NCBI WGS metagenome assembly JABAOH01 (sample SAMN14538630, study PRJNA623070) | marine sediment metagenome | biome: marine biome [ENVO:00000428]; feature: marine pelagic biome [ENVO:01000023]; material: deep marine sediment [ENVO:00002113]; isolation source: pool of 5 deep marine...
AAGGCGTCGATCCTGCCGGCACAGGGAACCCGAATAATGTCCAGACCCTCGGGCAGCGACATGCCAAGCTCCCCCGCCATATCCGCGGCAACATAACCGGACTTATCACAGCAGAAGGCGACAATGCTCGGAATAAAAGAAACCACAAGAATACCCCTCCCTCTGATACTAAGCGCCCATTTGCAGGGAGATCTCGGCGTCGGTTTGATGTTTCAGCGTAATGGCCTTGGTCGGACACGAACTGACGCAGATTCCGCAGCCATAACACTGGGGGGGCAAAACCCTGGCCGCCCTCCACTTGAAATCCTTCCCATACCCGCCGGTGACGTAGATATTCTTCTCGGCATACTGTTCCACCACGATGGCCGAATGAGGACAGACCCTGGGACACGTCAAACAGACAGCGCACTTCACCGGATCAATTTCGGCAACCGCCAGGTCGAACTCATACACCCCGTGGGACAGGAGTTGGGTTGCTCCAGAAGCCGCAGCTTCCGCCTCCACCAGGGCTTCATCTAAAGGCTGGGGATACCGGCAGCCTCCAGCCACAAAGACTCCCCTGCGGTTGGCCCTCACCTGGGCAAACTGGGGGTTATCGTCCATCAGATACCCCTCCTGGGGGAGGGGAATACCGAGAATCGCAGCCAGCATCTCGTTGTCCTTTGAGGGTACAAACTTTTGGCTCAAAACGACCAGATCCGAGAGGATGGACAGGGAGTATTCACCTCCCATCATCTGGGTGGAGACTTCCTTGACCTCCACGTTGACCTGGCCGTTGACCAGGGAAAACCTGGGAGTCTCATCGTATTTGACGAAGATAACTCCCATCTCCCTTGCCATCCGGTAGTGCTTTTCCATGCCGTCCAGAGATACCTTAACATCCCGGCAAACCACATATACCAAGCAGTCGTGATCTTTTTTCAGAAGCATGGCATTTTTGACCGCATTGGCCGAGTCGATTTTGATGGTTTCATTGACCAAGTCCAGGAGAAAGGTAACCGTACGCACGGGCTTTCCCTTTTCATCCTTCAAGGATTTCCCGGCACCCCGGAGCATGACCTCCATCTGCGGGGGCGAAATGAAACATCGATGGCCGAAAATCCCCTCGGTGTTGGGCACGACATCATATCCCGTCGCCAGAATAACGGCCGAACCCTTCAGGACCTCTCTCTTTCCCAGGGGGTTTTGAATACTGACGCGGTAATCCCCCAGAATGCCTTCAAGACCCTTCAGCTCCACCGAGGTTTTCACGTCGATATTCGGATGCTTTTTTACCCCTTCAACCTGTTTCATAAACCAAGAGGAAACGTCTTCGGGCCGGTCATAAAAATGGGTGAGTTGGATTGCCTTTCCCCCGATCTCTTTTGCCCGTGTCAATAGCGTCACGCGGATGTTCGCGTCGGCCAGCATCTGTGCGGCCCTGATCCCAACTATCCCTCCCCCGATGACCACGGCGTTCTTTGGGACCTTAACCTCCTCCTGCGGGATTGGGCTGAGGAACGCAGCCTCCCTGACCGTCTTTGCTACGATCGCTTTGGCCTTTTCCCGTGCCCTCTTTATATCTGGGATTATCCAAACGACCTGTTCCCGAACATTGGCGACGAGGAACATGAACCGATTCAGGCCTTCGGTCACACCAAGGCGACGAAAGGACTTTTCGTAGATCCTCGGGCTTGCGCCCACGATGACCACCCGATCGGCCTTCCCCTCCTTCAGCCTGCCGGCGGCCATCTCCAGCCTTCCGGGGGAAGAGAGGTTCTCGTCCTGATCACAGGAAACCACCCCGGGAAGGTCGGAGATGTAACGCATCATCTCCTCATCCAGGAGATGGGACAGGGTCCCCTCGCAGTGATCTACGAAAACCGCAACGTAACAACCGTCCGAGGATCTCATGGATCAGATGCCTCCCAGGTACTGAATGATTCTTTGAGCCGTGGCCTTGGCATCAACAATAGAGCTGCCGATGTCCCTGGGCCCCTTGCACGCTCCTGACAGAAAAATCCCCGAATTCTCGGGAGGGGATCGGTAGAATCCCTCCTCGTTCGTAGGGATCTGGAGCGATTGAGCAGTCCTTTCCGCATCCTGCCGAGGCGTCATCCCAATGGAAAGCACAACCAAATCGAACCCCTCCTCAACAATCTCTCCTGAGCGGGGATCTATGAACCTCATACGCAAATCGCTGGATGTCCTGTGTCCATAAATTTTGGAGGGGAGGCTACGGATGAGGCGCATTCCCTCATCTTGACGACAGGATTGAAGGAGAGATTCAAAGGATCTCCCGAGGGGTTGAATATCGATATAGAAAAAGCTGGTCTGAATCTCCGGGTTCCGGTGCCGAATGGTTTTCATGAAGCGGAGGGCGTAAGCACAGCAGACCTTGGAACACCATAAATGGCCAATCGTTTCGTCCCGGCTCCCTACACACTGGAAAAAGGCGATCTTGGAGGGGACACGGCCGTCAGAGGGGCGATACACTCCCCCCTTGGATCGGAATATCTCGTCCAGGTCGTGAGCGGTGATGACGTTCTGGAAGGCCCCATAGCCATACTCCGGCTTCCGCCTCGCATCGAAGAAGTCGACCCCTGTTGCGACAATGAGGGACGAGGCGTCGAGGAGGGTTTTGTGGCCGTTCGATTGAATCTGGACCTTGAATCGACCAGGCTCACCGGATACCTTTTCCAGCGTACCCGCGGTCATGATTTTGACCTGAGGCCTTCGACTCACCTCCTGAATTTGATTGTCTACCACACAGGCAAAGCATTTGTTGCATTTGTCGGACGCCTTGCATGCAAAATCGCTGGCCTGTCCCCCCAAACGATTTTCTCTTTCAACAATCGTTGAGGGAATCCCCATTTCCGCCAGTTCTAAAGCAGCAGTAACCCCCGCGATGCCACCACCAATAATCAAAACGTACCGATCCGTCACATGCTGCCTCCCATTCACAGGAATAGGCAAATGTGCTTCTCAAAAAGCGAGGAGCAGGTACTCTCAATGCTCCATTCGCTACACCGGCCGTCCAATCAGAGCTCGAGCCAGGAATCGGAATAGAGGCTGTGGCCCAAAAGCACCTTTGCCGTCTTGAGGTAGTCGATTTCTCCCTTGGTCAACGAGGCTAGATCCGGCTCATCCCCATCCATGACCCGGTGGACCAATTTCTTCATCTCCTCCCTCTCCTTCCTGGCAATGCCCTTCAGATCCTCATCGAAGGCATCTACGATGGCGGACTGCATTCCGTACTTCTCGGTCATCATCATATAGGTTTGGTTGAGAATGGGCCTTAAATGCTCAGGCGCTCCATTGGAAACATTGGAAAGGCCGCAGGTCGATTTTAATCCCGGGGCCATCTCCTGGAGGTCCTTGAACATCACCATGAACTCAAGGAGGCTCTTCACCTGGTCCTGTTGGCTGGTCACGGGGGTTACGATAGGATCGATCCAAACATCTTCGTTGGGAATACCATATTCCGTCGCCCTACCCATCAATTCGGCCGCCAACGACCCCCTTTCGCTGGCATCCCTTGGCATGCCCTCGGGTCCCCAGAGGAGGGCTACAAAACCCGCGTCATATTTCTGAGCCAGGGGAAGTTCTGCCTCCATCCTCTCGGCCCTGGCCATGATGGAATTGATGACTGCCTTTCCCTTCTTGTTCTGATAAACCCTCAAGCCAGCCTCAATGGCCGCCTCATTGGTAGTATCCAGGTACAAAGGGATATCCACAACCTCTTGGACCGTCTTAACGATCCACTCCATCAACTCATCCCCACCCTTTCGTGCTGGCCCCAGATTGATGTCGATGTAGTCGACCCCCGCCTCGGCCTCGGCAACGGCAAGCTCTTGAATCGTCTTGGCGTCCCGTTCTTTCATAGCCGTACCGATCCGTTTCACCATGACGTTAAGGTTTTCCCCGATCAGTATCATATTTCCCCCCTCCTTTTCCTATCCGATGGCCCCCTTATTGGGCAAAACAATCCCGGTGGACCGATGTCAGGTGGCTTCTTCCATGTGCTGATTTATGACGAATTTTCTCTTACTTCCACATCTCCTTGAGATAGCCAGGCAGGTGAGCTGCTTCCCTTGGCCCAATCATCACCTCCCAATCCGACCCCAACTCCTCCTCCAGATCTCCTGACACCACGGCCACCGCCCCTGGAATGATGAGTTTCCGGTGCTTAATCCTGTCCCCAATGCCGCTCTTCTTGATAAAGGCCCCCATGGCATCGCCAACGAATTTCCCCGCCGCCCATGCCGTCAAGACTGAAAGACCCTCGGTATCCATAACTGCAAGCCAACTGGGGATGCGGCTCGCCTCGATCTCCCCCGACACGATGAAGTAGGTCAGGGAGAAATTTGTGGTGATCAGTAACGGGGAATTTTCATTGGGGGAACCAATCTCGTAAACCTTCTGTTCCATCATCATGGGCCGTTGGGGGTCGGTATAGATATTCATCCTCTCCACCAGCAGGGGAAAGAGGCTGGAGCCATCGAAGTCGGACATGACGATGATGCCCGCATATTTTGCGACAAAGGTGGCAGCAATGAGGGATTCCTTCATCGGGTCATCGGTCATCTCGCAGGGAAAGGTAATGGTGGGATACCCCAGGGGTCGAAACTTTTTCAACAGTGCAGCCCTCCGGATGAATACCTGATCCTCGAAGGCCCTTCGGAGGGTTCTCGATCCGCTATCCAATACCAAGTCCCTCACCCCTGCACCTTCCAGCTTGGCCGTCAATTGGGAAAGGGCCTCCAGATCATCCGCCTTGACCGCCAGGGGGCAGGAATGGTCCTTTGCCAACTTGGCCAAGGCATCCGCATTTCCGTCCGTTACCGCGTAAATCAATGGTATTCGATCGGCACAGGCCTTCAGGCCCGCCTCCAACACCTCGGCCTTATCGCTCATGAGGATCAAACCGGAATCGGTCTGGTCCTTGACCTTTTGGATCAGATGAACGAACTTGTCCGTATCCCCCGTTTCGTTCTTCACGGCGATCAACTCCGGGCGAAGGATCAGACCCACCCGTTCATACCTGAATTCCTTGAACCGCTTCAACCGCGCTTTAACCTCCCCATCACCCATCCCATCGGAGATCAACAGGGCAAGACCGGGCTTATTGACGAAGGTCTTTTCATGGCGAAAGAGCACCGTCTCCCCACCGATCTTCAGCGCATTATCCCCAACCCCGACGGTGAGCGGACGGATAGGTGGAGCCGCCGCCTCGGAAAGTTCTTCCTTGGCCTCCTCCGAGACATAGGGACAGGAAGCCAGTTCGGCCTTTCCGGCAGCCAAGTTCATGGCGAAGGCGAGGCATGTCGGTACACCGCATTCACCGCAATTGGTCTTAGGCAACAACTTGAAGATTTGAATCCCAGTCAGTCCCATTGGTCCATCTCCTTTCCCATTTCGATCCCCTGCCCTTTTTTATGACCCGATATTCCACTGTCGGCCATGCAATTCAGTAAAGGAAAAGTGCTTCACACCTCCAAGATGGGATCCATGGCCAATGCGGGATGCTGCTTCTCCTCGAGAAAGGCAAGGATTAATTCCTCCGTCTCGCCGATAGTCTCATCGGCTATTCTATCCAACAGATCCGGAACCCCCATCTCTTCAGCTCTCTTGGCAAATCGTTCCTTAATTTCCTCTTTGAGCACCTTCGGCATCCAAACCAGCCTCAGGATACCGCCCTCCGCACTGAGGAATTTCCTCTGGGTGATATTGTACTTCCCATGCCCCACAAAACCCGGGGTAATGACACCACCCCCGACAGTGCCAGCCAGGGTTGTGAACTTCATTCCACAGGGCGTCATCCCCAGATAATCACGGTTGACCGTCATGATGCCATTACAGAGGGGAAGCACTGCGGCAATGCATTCACAACAGCCACACGTGGTCATGGGATCATGGACGATGCTGTAAAAGTTATAGTGGTCGAAGTTCTGCCGGGATGCGTTGTAGAGGAACTCGTTGCACCCCTTCCATTGTCCGAGCCTTTCATCGATGACCTCGCCCTTCTGGACCGGCTGATTGGGGCCCGTCGGATTGATTTCGAATGAGGCCTTACAGTCCATCCAGTTGTACGCACCGCAGAGACCCGTCCGCTCGGGGCTAATGATGCAGACATGATTGGGAGCAAAGGACTGGCAGAGGGTACAGGAGTAAAAGATATCCGTCGTCTCATCGGCCATCCCCTCGATTCGGGCATCCCGCGCCCCGTAAACCTCCCTTGCCTCTTGAACGATCTCCTTAACTTGGTCCTCTTCGGTGTAGATCTTCACCTGGATTTTATCGAAAATGGCACCGAAATCCTGGTGCAGTTTAGCGTGGAGGATCTTTCCCAAGTGTTCCAGTCGGAACCCCTTATCTACTGAGGTCTTGCTGATCCTCAGCCATGCGATGTCCCGTTGTCCTATATGCATAACCCCCTGGGCGTAGTTAATGAGGTGGTGAATCTGCCTCTCCAATATGGGTTCGTAATCCTCCTGCATCTGGCGTCCAGCCACCTCGCATTTGATGGCAAGGGGAATGGAACCGGGTGGTTCAATATCCCTCACCTCTGGCCCGATGACCTCCACCTTTCCATCTTCCACCTGATCCATCTGTCCCGTGGTAATCCACTCCACGGCCGGGGTTCTCCCTCCGCCCGCCTCCAGGTAGATGTCGTCACCCCGAACCCTCTCCCCTTCAAAGGCAGGACCATAGGAGACGGGAACGGGAACCTCGCTAACGGCAACCTTCAGCCCCCTTACTTCAGCGGCTCTCGAGGCAATTTGATCATGGGGAACATTGGAGACTACGTGTTCATACGTACAGATGCCCGTGGGCAGGACCTCCGGGATGGGGGTGTCGGCGATGGTGGGAAATCCCCAGTTGATTGCCCCTGCCGCATTGGCATACCACTCATCGGTGACGTGGCCGAGGGGCATCACGAAGGCGAAGGTCCGATCCTTGTTATAGATGAGGTTCCTCCTAAAATCTCCCGGTTTTACGTTCCCGAAGGCCATGGCGACGCGACAGGCAAAGCCCATGGCGAAGACAGCCGCAGTGATGTCCGGCCCATAGGAGACCAATCGGGTGGGCCAGCCAACCTGCACCCCCGCCTCCACCAATTGCTCGCTAAAGCGCTTTCCCTCGTTCTCCGCGCACATGAATACATACAGGTTTTTCTCCTGCAACTCGGTGGCGATCTTCTTCGCGATTTCGGGATTTGGGGCGGCACCCGCGATGGCCGCAAAGCCGGGGGCCGTTCCATCCACGAACTCGATACCCCGCTTTCGGAAGATGATATCGTCCGCCGCGCCAAGCCAGATGTTTTCCTCGGTGGGGTCCTCCCCCTGAATGTAGAAATTGGGATCCTTCAGGTAGCGGATGGCCTCGATGATCTCCTCTGCGAAGAAGGTAGCCATCCCCGCGTCCAAAGCAGGGGCCAGGTAGGGTAATGGCGTCTTATCCTTTACCATCGGCGGGAGAAGAACCCGACACCTCTCCAAAACCGGTTTCATATCCTCCAATTTTTCAATGGGTATGCCCAAAATGGCATAGATCACGGGGAGGTAGTAGGCGGTATTGGGAAACCCCACGGGTTCATTGGGTCCCCACCTCTCCAGGCCCTCCTCGTACTCCCTCTCGGCTCGCTCCACGATCTTATGCGCTCCCCTGATTGCCGCAGAACAGATAATCTTGGACACTTTTTCAACCTCCTTCTATGTCTGAAGACATAAATATTTGGACATAGGATAGAATACAGGCAAATTCTAAATCCTCATTTCTAAACTCTCAATAAATTCAAATGACCGAAGCCCCAAAGGGAAATACTAAATACTAAGTACTAAGCTCTAAACAAATACAAAGCACTAATGATCAAAACGTTCAGGATTTAGATATTCGTATTTAGTATCTGGAGCAAAGCGACTTTGGTATTTCGTGCTTCGGCCCGCGACGAGCCCCTCGGCCTGAGCTCGGGTCGAAGGCTCGGTCGATTCGATTTAGGATTTATTATTTGTTTGACCGCAGCACTGAATAACTTCCCGCTCCCGGGAACTCGATCAACATCCCTTGAGCCTTTAGCCTCAAGCCTCCAACCTCAAACCATCTTTAAGCCGCTTCCAGGTCCCTCCGGGCAGCCATATCGTACAGGACGCGCTCCCTGGCCTTGTCAATTCCAAGGGCCTTACGCTTTTTATCGATGTGGTCGATCATCATACCGGCCGCCTTGACCGGGTCAGCCTCGAAGGCCCATTTACCCTTGAAGATCTCATCGAACCCCTCGAAGAGCATCTTGGTGACCTCCTCGCTCCCGAGGGTGGGCCAGGTGACCCCGAAGACAGTATACACCCCCGAAGAAACGAAGTACTGTCCGATGGCAATGGCCTTTTCGCTCATCCACTCCGGTGCCGCGCCGACCGCCGGAAGATCACTGATGTCATCTCCCAATCCCCCGTCTTTCACCACGGCCGTGGCCGCCATGAGGATTCGACTGTTGTCCACGCAGGCACCCATGTGGAGAACCGGGGGAATCCCCACCGCCTCGCATACCGAGGTCAATCCTTCGCCTGCATGCTTATGGGCAGCCTCCGGGGTTAACAGGCCATACTTCCCCGCGGCCATGGCGCTGCACCCGGTAGTGAGGACGATCACATCATTGCCGATGAGCTCCAGGATCATCTTCAGGTGGGCATCATCGTGGGTGGTACGGGCGTTGTTGCAACCAACCACTCCCGCGATACCCCTGATACGGCCGTTGATGATATTATCGTTTAGGGGGCGATAGGACGCCCGATACAACCCCCCCAGGAGGTAGTTGATGGTCTCATGGCTGAACCCCACGACGGTATCGGTGCTCTCGGAGGGAATCAACACCTTTGACCTCCGGTTGGGAAAGTTCTCGATGGCTTCCCTCAGGATCTTCTTGGCGACGTTGAGGGCCTCGGCCTCATGGAATTCGATGTGCATCGCCCCTTCGATCTTGGCCTTCGGGGAGGTGGTGATGAGCTTGGTGTGGTAACACTTGGCCACGTCCGCGAGGGACTGCATCTCACACTGGACGTCCACGGTCATGGCCTCCACGGCACCCGTCGTGATGGCCAATTCCTGCTGGAGGAAGTTCCCGCCCACGGGAATTCCGTGCCGCATCAAAACCTCATTGGCACTACAGCACATGCCGGTCAGGTTGATCCCCTTTGCCCCCTTGGACTGGGCCAACTTGATCAATTCCGGATCTTGAGCGGCCATTACCAGCATCTCAGGAAGCAGGGGTTCGTGACCGTGGACCACGACGTTCACCTCATCCTCCTTGAGGACACCCAGGTTCATATGGCCCAAAACGGGGACCGGGTCACCGAAGAGGATGTCCTGAAGTTCGGTGGAGATCATCGACCCGCCCCACCCGTCGGCAAGGGCGCATCGGGCCGCCTGCAGGAGGATATTGCGGTAGTCCTGATCCACGCCCATGTGGGTTCGGTGCATGATCTCCACGACCTCACGGTCGATACCTCTGGGTGCCGTCCCGATCTCCCGCCAGAGTTCCTGCCGTTTGAGGGGCGCCCGCTTAAGGAAGAGAAGCTCTCCCTCCTGACGACCGAACTCGGCCAAGGCGATTTCCCCCACGTTGATGGCAATATCCTGCACAGACCGATTCCCGATCTCCACCCCGAAGTCCATGGCCACCTGATAGAGTTTCTGTTCATCCTTGATCTCGAAGTCGGGGACCTCTCCCTTAGCAGTGGCCAAAAAGAGCTCGGCTACCCCTCGGGCATGATCCGAATGCGACGCCGCCCCCGCCGCAACCATCCGGGCGAAGTTCCGTGCGGCGATGGTCTCCGCCGTAGCGCCGCATACGCCAGTCCGTTTCTTCCTCTCCTCTGCCGTCTCCCCCTCCTTCTTCTTGGGGGCGGGGACCCGGCAAGGCCCCATGGCACAAATCTTACAGCAGCTACCTTCCGCGCCGATGGGGCAGGGCTTCATCTTGTCGGCCCGATCAAAAACAACCTCGCATCCATCGGCCTTTGCCTTCTCGATCAACGTAAGGGTAGCTTGATCCACGCTTTTGGCTCTCTCTTCCGGCATTGAATTCCTCCTCTTCTACTCTTGTATGATACCAGTCCTTCCTCGATCCATGAAATCAGGGACTGGGATAGTTATATGTTAAAGCAGGGAATGCCCCATCTCCTCTTTTCACTTATTCGGCGGTCAAATCCGCTATATATTCCTTCACCAACTTGACGGCGTCAGGGTGCCTCATGATGAGCACGTCGGCTCCCGCCAGGAGGAGCAATACCGCTGTAACCGCCTCCATCAAAACGCCTCGTTTTTTCGGATCCCCGAGCGTTGGCTCTTCTCCCTCGGTCAATTTGGCCTCCTTCGTCTTCCAAACTTCCCTGGCCATGTTGCAGAGCATGGGGAATTGGAGCTTTTCGTCCTGCTGGGTGAGGGCGGCCATCCGATCCCTCTCCATCACGGAGTAGGTGTACTCGATGCCGTACCCCAATCCCCCCGTGGTTGGGTCAACAATGATCTGTTCATCGGGGACACCGAGGTTCCCCAGGAGGATATTGAGTTGTTTGGCCAGATTGATGTCGATGGGACTCGATGCTACGGCCGTGTGCTTGTATCCAATGGCCCCGGCGCCAACGACTTTGTAATTCCCCTCAACCACTGGCCCGATGATCAGATTCTCCCCTTCGCACACCTCTGAGACCTTTCTCAGGACCTCGGCGTCCTTATCGTCGTTGTCACAACCCCAAACGATAACGGGCACATTCACCGCCTGGACGATCTTTTTGGTGGTCTCCGCTGCCTCTTCGGCGGGCCGGTTGAGGCCATTGGGGTCGGTGCTGAGAAGCTGAAGGGCTATCATATCTGCCCTGCACTCCTCGGCGCACTTTTTTGCCCAGGCCACGGGATCGTCGGTGACCCCCTCGAAGGGTTCCAGGGCCGCATCGGCCCATTGCTCCGGAGCCACGTCGTAGACCTCCATGGCGATTTTCGGGACGTGGGGCATCTCCCCCTCGAAGAGATGAAAGGGATAGGAGGTTTCCCCCCCTACGGTAACCGCTTTATCACCCTTCCCCAAGGTGATCTCCTTGATCTTCCCCGTATATTGGATCTTTGGTATCTCAAAAGCCACGTCTTACACCTCCCTTATAATAAAAGATTAAGCGGGGGTCTTCCTCTTTTCACTTCCAGGCCAGTCCTCGCTGAACCAATAGCGTTCCCCCGTCTTGAGGTAGTTCAGCTTCTCCTCCCTATTTGTCAACTTCTGCCGCCAATTCTCGGGCTTATCGGGTTGTCCCTTCTCGAAGGTGGGCCCCAAGACCTTCACCTTCTTCCCGTCAAAGGAGGTCTTCTCCTCGTAGAGATACTCCCCCTTCTTTCCTTCTTTCTTCTTCGTGGTCTTCTTTGCTTTCTCGGCCACTTCTCCTTCCTCCTTCCTATGCGATCCCCGCCGCCAATTTGGCAGCCTTAACGGTATTCATCATCAGCATGGTGATGGTCATCGGTCCCACGCCACCGGGAACGGGGGTTATAGCGCTCGCCTTCTCCTTCACCGCCTCGAAATCCACATCACCACACAGGATGGCCTTTCCCTCGGGGGTTTTTCCCATACGATTGACCCCCACATCGATGACTACGGCCCCTTCCTTCACCATATCTCCGGTTATGGCCTTAGGTTTCCCCGCCGCGACGATCAAGATGTCCGCCCTCCTGGTATAGGATTCCATGTCCCTGGTTCGGGTATGGCAAACCGTGACCGTGGCATTGGCCCCCTCCCTCTTCTGCAAGAGGATATTGGCGATGGGCTTGCCCACGATGTTGCTTCGACCCACCACCACCACATCAGAACCCTCTATCTTCGTCCCCGAGCGGATCAGGAGCTGTTGAATTCCCGCGGGGGTACAGGGGAGATAATCGGGCTCTCCGATCATCAGCTTTCCCACGTTCACCGGATGAAACCCGTCTACATCCTTTCGGGGATCGATGGTGTAGAGGACCTTTCCCTCGTCTATATGTTTGGGCAGGGGGAGTTGAACCAGTATTCCGTGAATTTTGGAATCGTTGTTGTATTGATCGATCAGTTTTAAGAGATCATCTTCCGCCATATCGGGGGGCTGATTATCCTGTATGGAGTGGAAACCCAGTTCATGAGAGGTCTTCTGTTTGGCCGTCACATAACTGATGGAGGCCGGGTCCTCTCCGACCAAGATGGTCACCAATCCCGGTACGAGGTTATGCCTCTCCTTCAAGGACGCTACCTCCTTCTTCAACTCCTCCCGAATCTCCTTGGCCACCTCACTGCCGCTTATGATCTTTGCCGTCATCTCTTCCCTCCCCATCGTATCCTATTGAATAAGGTGATCGAATATCTCCCGAGCCGACCGAACCGATGGAGAATCGGCCGGAAGCCCAAAGGTGGGCTTCCCCTCCACATCGAACTGAAATACCGTCTCGTCTACGGGTATAGTCCCGGCCAATTCCAAACCAAACGCCTCGGCCTGCCGGGCAATGGCAGAATCTAGATCCCCCGGGGCTCGGTTGACGATGAGCATGGTTCGATCGATGTTTAAATTGAGCTCAACGACCAGATCACGGATGCGGGCCGCCGTACTCACCCCTCGGCTACTGGGGTCAGATATGATGATCAAGAGGTTCACATTTTGGGTCGTGAGCCGACTGAGGTGTTCCATTCCCGCCTCGTTGTCGATGACCACATAGCCGTAATTGCCCGAAAGGATATCGATGTACTTCCTGGCCAGGGTGTTGGCGGCGCAGTAACAACCAGGCCCCTCCGGTCGCCCCATAACGAGCAGGTCATACCCGTTCGCCTCGATAAGGGCCTCATTAACCTTGTATTCGAACCAAATCTCCTTGGGCATCCCCGTCGGGACATCACTTTTCATCAACTCCCGTGCTTCCCCTATGGTCGATTTAAGCTCTACCCCCAGGACCTCATTCAGATTGGCATTGGAATCCGCATCGACGGCTAATATGGGTTTCTTTCCCTTATCCAGAAGATATTTAATCAGCATTCCACACACGGTGGTCTTGCCAGTTCCTCCTTTCCCTGAAACGGCGATGGTGTAAGTCAACTCTCTCCCCTCTATGACGCATAGGCGGTCTTGGTCCTTTGATATTCATTGAGCCTCCCCGAAACCCCCGGAAAGGCGGAAGCATCGGTGTGGGGCAAGAACATTGCCGCCACGAATTCGCTCATAAAGGACTGGTTATTGCTCAACTCGACATTGGTCATCATATGGGCGATCCGCTCCGTCTCCCGCAGCAAGTCCTTCGAAAAGGAAAGGAGCCGAGCTCCTAGAAGCGACCCATTTCCCACGAAGAGGTACTTCCGTGATTCCATTTCGGGCAGGAGGCCGATGAAGATCGACTTATCCAGATCTATGGAACGGCCGAACCCCCCTGCGATGATGAATTGATCCACGTCCTGGAATCCTAGTCCCACGCTATCTAAGAGGATCTTACACCCCGCATATATGGCGGCCTTGGTCCGAATGAGGTTTTCGATATCGATCTCCGTCAGGACGATATCCTCCTTAATCCCGGTCTCCTTCTTCCAGGCCAGTACATACTCATATCCGTCACTGCCCTCCCTCACCCTATCGGTATCGAGTTCCCTGCTGAACTTTCCATTCTGGTCGATGATGCCCCCTTGAAAGAGCTCAGCTACCGTGTCGATGAGCCCCGATCCGCATATCCCAATGGGTTTTGCCCTTCCTATGGTCAAGAGCATGGGGTCAAAGGTCTTCGGGTTGATGCTCACTCGTTCGACGGCCCCCCTGGTGGCCCGGGTTCCGAATTTGATTCCGGCGCCTTCAAAGGCCGGCCCAGCGGAACAGGAAGCGCTGATCAACCAATCCTTATTACCGAGGACGATCTCCCCATTGGTCCCGATATCCATATATAATGTGAGGGCTTTCCGCTGAAAGACACCCGAGCCCAAGATCCCCGAGACGATATCCCCACCCATATAGCTGGCCACCATGGGAAAGATATAGATGTGGACGTGGTCCCCCAGGTTGACCCTCAGATGCACGGCTCTGACTGGGGGAACAAAATTGGCCGTGGGAACATAGGGATCCTCCCGGATGTATTTGGGATCAAGCCCCAAGAAGAGATGGGTCATGGTTGTATTTCCAGCAATAACCAGATGAGAGATGAGGTCCTTCCTTATCCCGCTCATGTGCAATAGGTTTTCGATAATCCCGTTGATCGTGGAGATAATCACCTCCTGGAGCTTCTCCAACCCACCGGGCCTCTGGGAATAGACGATCCGGCTGATAACATCTTCGCCATAGCTGATCTGGGCATTATAATCGGAGGCCTCCGCCAATGTGAAGGTACCCATCCCATCGGGAAAACCACATACTTCGGCCTTGTTCAAGTTGAGAAGTTGTCCGAAGACCGTAGTGGTACCCAGATCGATCACGATGGAGTAGTTCTCACAAACCACATTGCCCGGTTCTACGTTAATGAGTTTATATCCCTTCCGAGTGAGGACTAGGGTAACCGTCACCTTCCAGTCCGCTTCCCTGAGAATGCGGCTCAGCTTCATAATAACGCGGAAATCCGTGGATATCCCCCTGAGACCATATTCCTTGTAGAGGGCATTTACGAGCCTGGTCAGATCGCTTACGTTGTCATCCAAGCTCGGGGGATCCAGTTCTACGTAACGCTTGAAGACGGCAGGGTCGATCTCCCAACCCTCAACGAGTTGATCGATGTCCGTGGGAGAAAGGAGGTACCTTCCCTCCCGTTTCAGCCTCAATACCGAGGGGTCGACCTGGGATTCGATGGGAATCTCTATCTCCAGGTTGCTCAGGCATGAGGTGATGCAGGCGAGCCGATACCCCTTGTTAAACTCCCGCTTAGAGAGTTTGGGGTTTTGGAGAGAACGTGTCTTTCCCTCAACTATTTTGACCTTGCATTTACCACAAGTCCCGCTTCCACCACAGGAGGCATTGACGTGGATTCCCGCTGCTATGGCAGCCTCTAATATATTCTCCTCCCGGTCTACCTCTATCTTCCTTCCGATCGGGCGAAAGGTGATAGCGTATTTAGGCATAAAAAACCTTTAGGTTACTGTTACATTATATCCAAATGCCCCCCACTGCCTCAATGGCAATCCATACGCTCAACTCGGGATCAAAACAGCCCCTTGGTTATGCCATTTTCGTCGACATCCACTGGCCAGAAAGCCGGCTGAGAAGGCAATCCCGGCATGGTCCTCATTTCCCCCAGCATGGGGTAGAGGAACCCGGCTCCCACAGATGCCCGGATATCCCGGATGGGAACCCGATAATTTCTCGGTACCCCCTTCCAATCCGGGTCATGGGAAAGGGAGAGGTGGGTCTTGGCCATGTTCAGGGAGAGATTTCCCCAGCCCAGATCCGTGTAGAGCTGAATCTTCTGCTCGGCAAGGGGGGTATAATCCACTCCATCGGCCCGGTAAATCTCCCTGGCTACGGTCTCGATCTTCTCCTTGATGGGCATATCGTCGGAATAGAGGAGTTTGAACTTGTTGGGTTGATCGCAGGCCTTGATCACCGCCTCCGCCGCTTCTATGCAGCCATCGCCCCCTTTGGACCATGCCTCGATGGGAACGGCGTCCGCGGCACCACAGTCCTTTGAGTACTTGATGAGGAAGTTTATCTCCTTATCCGTGTCCGCCGTGAACGTGTTGATGGTCACCACCACCGGCACCCCGAACTTGAGCATATTCTCGATGTGGACCTTCAGGTTTTCGGCCCCTTTCTCCAGAGCAGGCATGTTTTCCTTCTCCGCAGCCTCCCTGTTATAGGGCTGCCCCGCCCTAAACTCATAGGCCCCGCCGTGCATCTTGAGGGCCCTGATGGAACAGGTAATGACTACGCAGTCAAGTTTGAGGCCGCTCTGACGGCAGACCACGTTGAAGAGCTTCTCCGCACCACAATCAGCGCCGAAGCCACTCTCCGTAACCACGTAATCAGCCAATTTGAGGGCCACCATGTTCGCGAGGACCGAATTGTTCCCATGGGCGACATTGGCAAAGGGAAAGCCGTGGTCGAATACCGGGTGATTTTCCGTGGACTGGACCAGGTTGGGCTTGATGGAATCCTTCATGAGAACGGTCATCGCCCCTGCCACCTTCAGATCCTCCCCCGTTACCGGTTTCCCATCCCTGTCAAAGGCGCAGACCATCCTTCCCAGCCTCTGCCGGAGGTCCTTGAGCCCGGTGGTCAAGGCATGAACCGCTGCCGTCTCCGAGGCCACGGTGATGTCGAACCCGCCCTCTCGAGGGACTCCATCCAACCGACCACCTAATCCAAGGACGATATTGCGAAGGGCCCTCTCGTTCAGATCCACGCAGCGCCGCAAGTTGATATTGTGGATATTGATGTTGAGCTT
>JABAOH010146984.1_pt1 | contig 16389 bp, 19 predicted proteins | sample 7062181 | NCBI WGS metagenome assembly JABAOH01 (sample SAMN14538630, study PRJNA623070) | marine sediment metagenome | biome: marine biome [ENVO:00000428]; feature: marine pelagic biome [ENVO:01000023]; material: deep marine sediment [ENVO:00002113]; isolation source: pool of 5 deep marine...
GTCATCGCGAGTCTGCCACTCGTACTCAGCCTCGGGCTGCTCATCGTGGGTCTGCCAGTCGTTGTCCTCCTCCTTGCGGACGAAGACGCCCTTCCGCCAGGCTACGACGAGGACAACGGCTCCCGCTGCTGCAACCGCGCCGCCCCAGAACCACGGTGAGTACAAGGAGAATGGCAGGTTCAGCCCTCCTCCAGGCTCACTAGGTTCGTCAGGCTCACCGGGCTCGGCCGGGTCGCCGGGTTCACTGGGCGGCTCTGGGGTCCCAGGGGTTAGCTCCGCGACTGTCTGGAACTCATACCCGTTCGGGGTGATGGAGTTTCCAGCCAGGTCCGCGCCTGGTGACCCCACCGTGAAGTTGAACGAGGTGTTGGCCTCCAGGTAGGAGACGTTGACCCGGTAGGAATTGGTGCTGTTACGGGTAAGCTCCCATGCCGACGCGCCCCCGACGAAGGCCACGCCGTCCTGGAGGGATGTCTCGTCCATCTCCTCGCTGAACGCTACCTCGAAGGAGAGGCGAGTGGTGGGCATCTGGGTCGTGTCGTTCCAGAGCGTGTAGGTTCCGTTCCCCGGGGCGTCGAAGAGGATCTGGAGGGCCTCCAGGCGTGGCTCCTTGTCGTTATCGACCACGAAGGTGAAGTTCATAGGTCCCGAGGTTTCTCCGTCCCTGTTGGAAACGGTCACCGCGGCGTTCAGCAGGCCATCCATGACGCCCGTGCTGTCCCAGCTCGTCTCCCAAGTAGCGTTCGCCTGGTTACCCGGGATGTTAACCGTCAGGGGCGACTCGCCCTCGATGGCGACCGTCACCATCTTCAATCTCCCTCCCGGGTCGTGGGCTGTCCCGTTGAACGTGACGATTCCCTCGACGACACCTCCTGGATTCGGGGAGGTCACGGTGACGCCGAGGACCTGAGCCCCCGCAGGGACGCCGAGGAGAGCGAAAAGCAAAGGCACGGCCGCAGTTGCGGCGAGCAGCGTCCGAAGGAAGGGGGCGCCAGCCATGGCCCTGTGGGGCCATGGTGCCCCCTTAAAGGCAGTGGGCTGGGTCTCCGACGTGATTCTCACCGAAGTCATCAGGCTTGACCCACAGCCCTCGACGCGCAGCCCGTGGGCGACCGTAGTAGGGCTTCCCGTCCGGGGTCCCGTCCCAGGGGGGCGTAGATGGGCAGAGAGCCTGTCTCCTGGGTGAGGGCGCCAATCTTCGCTATGATGCCGGCCCTCTCGACGGCTTACGCAGCTTCCCTAGTCTCCGTACGGGGGATATTCAGGTAAAGCCCTGTGCTAGCCGTCACCTCTTCTCCAGCACGTCCTCGACCCACCGCAGCCCCTTCATCATGTTGGGGAAGCCTATGGTGGTCAGGGCCAGAAGGGCAACGTGCTTCAACTCGTTCTCGGTGGCGCCCTGCTCCAGTGCCCGTCGCACGTGAGAGTGGGCGGCACCCTCCATATCAGCTCCAAACGATATTCCCAGCTTCACAAGTTCCCTCGTCTTGGCGTCCAGGGGACCCGCGTCGAGGCTCGCCTCGCCAAGTGCTTCATACGCTTCGAAGACCTTTGGGTAGTTCACTTTGAACTCCTCAAAAGGCTTGGGCAGCTCAGGCATTGTCTACCTCCTCATCAGGATGTTTCAACCATTGGGTCCTAAGGGACCGAAACACAAACGCGCCCTCCCCTACAAAACTTACTGTCACGGGGCTCGGGGGACGATGGATGGCAAAGACCACTCCTGCCTCGCGGACCCGGCCGAGCTACCCTGAGACCTCATCACAGGTTACCNNAGTACTCCTCGCCCAGCAGATCCCGGACCTTTAACATCATCCCGCTGGGTGCGATGGGGGCGCCACAAGCTACACACCTGACTTCTTCCTCGTGAAGGACGACGGTCGCGCCCTGACTCAACCGTGGCAAGTTCACCTCCTTCTCAAGGGATATGGCATCGGCTGCCAGCTCCGGACAGTTGGGAAGACAGAGGCCGCAGGCCACACATCTCCCGGCATCAAATGTCAGCGTCACGCCTTCCTCGTAGGCCCGATATATGAGGGCCCCGGTGGGGCAGGATTGAGCACATACGCCGCAGGCTGTGCACACCCGCTCCCGGATCTCCACGATGCCAAGGGGAGATCCGCGATGCCCGAAGGAAATGGCAGGCGCTCCATACGTGGAGGCCAAACTTATGAGGACCTCCGTCACTCCCCCCTGACCGAACGGGTCTTCAAGAGAGACGATGCGACTCCCCTCACTGGGTTCCTGGCTGAGGTCAGGGTTCAGCAGAACCAAGTCCTCTGGAGCGCCTATCTGCCTCAGGAATTCCCTGCAAAAGCTGAGGCACTCCTCAACGGACTCTTTCTGACAGGCAGGACAACCTCTACGACACGTGAGGATAGCCACAGACCCCGCTCCCATCAGCAGAGGCGCTAGGGCCCAAGACGGAACTATCATTCCGACGCTGTTCAGGCTGACAGGCATCCACCCTTCAGCCATCTCGGGTTCGGGGGACTTGCGACATCGAAAGACAATCCCACGTGGTCCGGCGTAGCCTGCTGTCAGGAGGGTTTTCACCTGAGCCTCAATCTGAGCCGGTGTGCACGCAGGATCCTGAATAGCCTCTCGAGGACACACGGTCAAACAGAGCCCGCAGGGTTCGCACAGCGCCTTATTGTACTGCATCCTCCCCCCAGACCATTGGAGGGCATCCTCGGGGCAAACCGTCTCGCAGAGGTTGCAGCCTGTGGCGGAGACGCACAGCCCCTGGTCTATGCTCGGCACCGACCTGTATTCCTCTATGGAAAGCCTGAGGAGGGACCTCCTGCTGATCCTCGAGGAGACGTAAGGTTTGGCGTTCTCTGGCTTACTACCAGCGAAGGCCCTCGCCCTTGCTACCGCGGCAGCCAGAAGGACCTTCGCCTTCTCAGGCCCGACCTGCCCAAGGTGCACTGCCTCAACGCCAAGCGGGTCCAATCCCCCTCTCCTTGCCTGTGTCTGGACCTCCGTGACGGAGTATCCAGCGGAGCAGAAACCGAGGACAAGTCGACGAAAGGCATCGCTCTTCAGGATCTCGCTCACACGCCACGGACTGTCGCACAGCCCTGGCACTACTTGGACAACCGCCTCTTTGTCCACACCCCACTCTGATAGTCCGCGGCTCTGCTCTGAGTCACCACAGACTAGGAGCGCCGTCCTGATATTAGCGCTCAGGTGACCACGCCCTCGATCAACGAATCTATCAAATCCGTATCGTGGGTGATAAAGGCGTCGGCAGCAGCGGCAACTAGGATGTAAAATTCGCTGCGGCTCGCCCTCCTGACCAGACCTGCGAACGTTGGAAACCACCTGCTCAGGTGGTCGCGTAGAAATCCCCGCTCATTTCTCAGGGCCCGCAGCGCTTCCTCCTGGGCCTTGGCCTTCCAGGCCTCAGCCTCCACACCACATAGGAAGGCCATCACCTCGGCTTCCACGGTGACGTGGTCGGGGAGGCCCTTGTGGTCCGACGAAACCGACACTCCCAACCTCGTGTACTCCTCATCCAGCTTGATGTTGCAGAGGGCGCGCTGGCCGGGAGGAGCGAGGTAAGATGACTCGTTGGGCGGGCAGAGAACACCCTTTGGACCGGCGGAGAAGAGCTTAACGTACTCCTTCCTAACCTCGCTAATGTCAAACCCCTCGCTGAGGGCCTTGCTGAGTCGTGCCCAGCTGTCGTAGAAGGCAAAGGCAGCCAGGTACTCCTCATCAAGGTGCTCGAGGGTTTCACCCAGTACGGTCAGTCTATCCTCATCGGGGGAACCCAGGGACGACGCCACGAAATGATAGAGCCCTCGGCGGAGGAGCGCTAGTGCCTCGCCCTCCCACTCACTTGCCCCACTTTTCTGGTAGGATTTCATAGACGACAGCAGCTAGGAACACCACCAGGAATCCTATGATGAACATTCCTGGGGCGAAGGGCAGTCTCGGGTCGCTGAACTCAACATCGCTCGGGGGGAAACCCCACGGGGCGGCCAGGAAGAAGTAGGCGGCAATCATCAGGGCAAAGCCAGCGGCTATCATCAGATAGGCTATCATCTTACGCATCTACACTCTCGCCTCCTTGGTAGGTCTCTGGAAGATGGATTATGGGCAGGATCTTGGCGAAGAGGCCCAGTAGGAATGCTCCTAGGGCGAAGAGGCCGACGATGATGCCGTACTCCACCCACGTGGGCGCGTAAAGGCCGACTTCGTACGGAAGGAGGGAACCGTGCGTCAGGGACGGCACAACGATTATGTACCGCTTCGCGATGGCGGCCAGGTTCACCATCAGCCCGATGGCCACCAGGACGGGTATGCTCCATCGGCCGAGCAGGACCTGTACGCCCAGCAGTACTAGCGGAATGACAAGGAGAATGACGGAGAGCCAGTAGATCCAGGCATACTCGCCAAAGAGTATGGCCTGACTGAGGACGGCCTCGACCTCGTGAGCGGCATACGTGGTGGTCAGGACCTCGACAATCATGAAGTAGAGGTAGACTGCGATGAGGACTAGGAGGAACTTGCCAAGGGATCTGAATATGGTATCGTTCAGGCTCTTCTTTTCCCCCAGAGTCCACCGCACCACCGCAGCAAGGACAATGAGCGCTCCCAGCCCCGAGACACCCGCCAGGACAACGAAGGCTGGGGCCTGTAGGGCCCCGAACCAACCAGGCCGGCTTACCTGGAGTCCGAATACCAGGCCAAGGGTCGAGTGAGCAGCTACCAGGATGGGCACTATGGCAACGGCCAACCACAGGCTGACGCGGTGATGACGTTCCCGCTCCTCGGGTGTGTCCTCGTAACCAGCGGCAACAAGACGGTGTAGCCGCTGCAGACGGCCGGGAGCTCGGGCGAGGACGGCGGCATCTTCCCTACTATCGAGATAGAGGAAGGTCACGCTGGCCAGGAAATAGCCCGTGATGACGAGGGTAAACGTGCCGAAGAAGGGGGATTGGGGGCGCGCGTAGATGAAGAGGTTGGCAATTCCCGTGAAGGGTCTACCGAGATCTGGTATGACCGAAAGGGTCGCCAGGATCAGCGAGACAATGGTGAGAAGCTCGGCGATCCGCGCCACCGGCCTCAGATGTTTCAGATCAAGCAGCCGAATCATGGCCGCCATGGTGATGCCGGCGAAGCTGACTCCGACGAAGTAGATGTCAAAGGAGATGTAGAGCCCCCATGGGGACCCTCCCATCGTGCCGACATCCCGCATACCGGTCACGATAAGACCCTCGTTGAGCTGAACCAGCCAGGCATAGAGCCCGAAGAAGGCTCCAAAGGCCGCCACGCCCATAAAAACCAGCCACCGGAGGGTGATTCTCCCGATGCCATAGGGCAAGGGTGCTTCAGCCGCTTCTGCGGTCACCGCACCACCTCCTCTTTCACCCTTTCGATCTGCCTCATGTCGAAGCTGGGCGGCGCAGCCCCCAGATAGTAGACGCTGGGCTTTGTGCCCACCTCCTCGAGGAGGCGGAAGTGCCCCCTCTCCGTCAACAGCTCCGACACCTCACTCTCTTCATCATCCAGATCTCCGAAGTGGAGGACGTGAGTGGGACATGTCTCCACACAAGCAGGCAGAAGGCCCTTCTCCACCCGTTGCACACAGAAGGTGCACTTCTCGATGACGCCCTTGTAGTGGCCGCCCCCCGCGATGTATCGCCGCTCTCCACCATAGGCTCCATCGAGATCGGGGTTCTTGTAGGGGAGTCCTCCGCCCGACGCTGACGCCAGGTCAGAGTAATCCCAGTTCAGGTAGAAGTTCCTAGACGGCTCCATCCAGTTGAAGTAGTTGACACCGTAGGGACAGGCCACCTCACAGTACCGGCAACCTATGCAGCGTTGCCAGTCAGTCGCCACCAGCCCATCAGTCCGCTTGTAGCGTGCCCCAACAGGACACACCTTCACGCAAGGGGCATTGTTGCAGTGCTGGCAGGGCCTCGGCAGGAACGACATTCTGGTGGAAGGGTACCTACCCTCCTCGAACCTGAAGACGTACATCCAGAAGTTGCCTCTGGGCGTGTTGTTCTCTATCTTGCAGGCCTCCATGCACGCCCTGCAGCCGGTGCAGCGGTCCAACTCGACGGCCATGACGTAGCGAGGCATCACTCCTCACCTCCTGCTTTGTAGACCCGGACCTTCACGTGAAATGACTGATCAGCAGTGTTCGTCAGGTAGCCCTCCCCGGTGTAGAAAATCTCGTTCGGTGTTGGTCCCTGGCCGTCGTTCCACGGATGAGTCCACAGTCCGAAGTGGTGGGGCATACCGACGGTGTCCGGCCGTATGCCTTGGGTAAGGCTTGCCCTCACCTGTATCCGCCGTGTCTCACCTGTGACCGCGTTCTGGGACTCGACCCAGACGAGATCGCCATCCTCTATTCCTCGCGCCTTGGCCGTGGTAGGATTGATGTCCACGCGTTGTCGCGGCGTCAGCTCAGCCAGCAGGGGTACGAAACTGCTCCGGGACTGTTTCTGTTCGATGAGCTTGTAGCTGATCAGGTACAAGTCGTAGCTGGCCGGGGAGCCCTCCATGGTGAGGGTCCTCCAGATGGGGAAAGGCGTGTAATCCTGCCAGTAGATTTGGTCCGCGCCCATGGACCGCATTTCCTGCTGGTAGCGGAGGAGGCTCTCACCGTAGAGGCGGTGAAGGGCCCCGCCGAAAGGAGGGTCCGCGGCGTAGCCGTAACGTTTCGAAGCGGACAGCGGACCCTTTACCCACACACCGCTACTCTCAAAGAATTCGATTCCGCCGCTCAGCCCTTCCATAAGGGACCACCGATGGAATATCTCACGCACCTCGGGCTTCGTGTCGAGGTCGAGCAGGTACGGGTCCACCAGCCCGAGGGCCTGATTGATTTGGTCGATGTAACCCCCCGCTCCGTAGAGGGTCTCCATCTTCTCGCAGAGGTCCATGTAGATGTCGATCTCCCCCCTGGACTGGAAGAGGGGATCCATGGGGGGTAGGCGAAGTGTCTTGGCGTCTATGTACTGGTCCGAGACTGAGAGCGGCCCCTCGTACTTCTCGATGGTGGCCGCCGGCAGGACCACGTCGGCGAAGTAGTCGGCCGTCTCCGACAGCCAGGGGCTGATGACGGCGACGAACCTGAACTTCTTGTAGGACTCCAGGAAGTCCTTCTGCGACAGGAAGGAGGTCAACGGGTTGACCATGTGGAGGATGGCCACCTCCGGCAGGCCCTCCACACCGTACTTCTGGGGGTCCAGCATCACCTTGGCCGTGACCCCTGGCAGGGCCGTGTTTATGGGGAAGAACTTGCTGTTTTTCAGGTAGAAGTTGTAGGGCGGGTCCTGGATCTCGATCTCGTCCAAGGCCTGGTAATTCTTATGAATCTTCCAGGAAAAGTCAATCATGACTCCGCCTACAGCCCCGATGGCTCCCAGAAGCATGTAGACCATTATCATGGCCCGTAGGGCCTGGAAACCCAGCTCCTGTTGGGCCATATGATAGGCCATGATGCCCACAGGTCTGTAGGGAATCTCCACACCATCCATGTTGATGGTGCTCCCGATGAGGGCGTTCGCTCCGAGGTCCAGTCCAACCTCCCGAATCTTAGCAGCGGAGAGTCCACAAACCTCTGCCGCCCACGCCGGGGTGTACTGGGCCACGTGCTCCACGAAGAGCTGGAAGGCGGGCTTCAGGGTCTCTCCCCCCACGGTGAACTCCCCCTCCAGGACGGGCACCGCCGCGGGGTCGTCGTAGTCCTTCGGCCCACCCGTCGCCTCGTCCCATACCTGTTCCTTCCCACCCACCCGGTAGAACAGCTCGTCCTCCCCGACTAGGAAGGGGGCGTTCGTGTACCGCGCTAGGTACTCCCTGTCCACGTATCCGTTCTCGATGAGGACGTTGCACAGGGCCAGGGCCAGGGCGAGGTCCGTCCCAGGCCGTATGGGGAGCCAGACATCCGCGAAAGGACCTGCGCTTCTCAGCCGTGGGTCTATGTGGACCACCTTCAATCCCCGCTCTCTTGCCTCCATAAGCTGTTGGGGCCAGGTGATCCAACAGAACTTGTTGCCCCCCGCATTGGTGATATTCCACCCCCAGGCGAGGAGGTACCGTGTGTGGCGGAAGTCGGGATGGAGTACACCGTGGGGGCCGATGGTGTACTCCGCTGCACGGTAACCGGCATCAGAGCAGTAGCCGCCATGACCCATCTTTGTAGCGCTGATAGCCTTGACGAAAGCCGTATCGTAGAGGCTACCTGACTTGCTCCGGCCTTTCTGCCACAGGACGAGGCCTGGGTCACGGCTCCTCACCTCGTTTATCCTATCGGCCACCAGAGTCAACGCGCCATCCCAGGAGATCTCATCCCATTCGCCCGGGATTCCCTTCTCATTGGTCCGGATCAAAGGAGCTTTGACTCGATTCGGGTCGTAGAAGGCCATGATCTGCGCCTGCCCCTTAGGGCACAGCGTGCCTACGTTCCGCGGATGATCAGGATGACCCTCCAAGGAGACGACCAGCCCGTTGACCTTCCGAGCGAGCATGCCACAGTCCTGTTTGCCGATCCAGCAGGTGGTGGGGACGAAGGTCTCAGAAATCTCGGCCGATCGGTTTCCTGACCGCGGCCCTATGATTGACGGAATCCCTAAATCCAAGGGGGAGAGCTGACTCGCAATGGCAGCACCGGCGACGGCCGACCCACTCAGCTTGAGAAAGACACGCCTGCGGACTTTCATATCACCACGTCTCTCCCTACGAACATGTTGGGAGAATCTCCAGGAGACGAGGACGAGCCCGACACGTCTAACCTTTCACAGAGTTCCGGTGGTTCCTGCAGGGGCGGCACGCTATTCAACCTCCGAGACATCAGACCTCCTCCATCAGAACCTCAATTGTCCTCTGGAGACGGGAAATCAGCTCAACTTCCGAGTCTCTCAGATCCACGATGAGGTCGCTAACGTTCTCTGGAACCTCGTGCTCGAGGGCTCGATTGCAGACCCTCAGTCCCCTCATCCGGGACTCGAGAAGCTCCCTGAGCAGCCTCAAATCGCCGTCATTGCTCACGGGAAGCCTCCCTCAGAATGTCCTCAATGGTTCTGAGAATCTGCCTTGTCTGCCATACCGTTGTCTTGACGACCTCCTCGGTCATCTCCCGGATCCTCGGGTTATCGATGCCTCTGCTTAGGTGGCTCCAGATTGTCGCGAGAGACTCCACTTCACATTCTTCGATAAACTTCGAGAGGGCAGCAGTTGAGTCCAAGACTAAGTGCAGAGCTCGCGTAGAACTGCCGCTCACTGTGGGAGGGCAACGAAAGTCTTAGTATGGATGTTGCGTATGTAATTTCTATAATTTATATAACCAAAAATGCCGTAAATTGTGGGTATATTCAGCCGGAACAACGCGTGATTTGGTGTCCTTGGGCAGCGCTCCTGACTTCTCTCAGAACGAGACCAACGAGGTCGATGTCGTGCTTCAGGAAGGCATCAGCGGCGGCCACCACCTCACCGTAGAGGCCTCGGCCGCCTGCTTCCCTCAGACGATCTGAAAATAGGGGAAACCACTTCCCCAAGTGACGCTCGAGGAAGGAGAGCTCCTCCTCTAGCGTCAGCACAGCGACGTCAATCTCACTCCCTGCCCATGCAGCGGCTTCTTGTCGGCATAGCCCTGCAATGGCCTCCATCTCAGTGGAGGCGTGGTCAGGTGGACATTCGCGCTCCGATGCCTTCACTAAGCCAAGCCTCGAGTACTCCCGTTCCAGCTCGATGAGGGCGAGGGCTGTCGATCGCCCTTTGGTAACGAGGTAGTAGGACTCCAGCGGTGGGCAGAGGGAACCGCCTGCACCCACTGAGAAGAGCCGAACGTACTCACTCTCCAGCCTCGTCACATCGTTCTCGCGGTGGAGGGCCTCAGTAACACGCACCCAAGGACCGTAGAATGCAAAGGGACTGAAGTCTCGCTGGTTCAGGATTCTAGAAGCACCTCTCAGCCGGGCTAGCAGCCCCTCATCAGGGTACAAGAGGGAGGCGGCGAAGAAGCGGTAGAGGCCGTGCCGAAGCCTGGCTACTTCCTCTCCCCGCCAGCTACTCATGCCGCTTCACCGGCATGATCTCGAAGACTACCGCTGCTAGCCACATGATTATCCCCCCCAAGACGAAGAGCAGGGGGGCGAAGGGCATCAGGGGGTCGCTGAACTCGACGCCTCTCGGGGGGAAACCCCACGGTGCCGCGAGGAAGAAATAGCTCGCGACCACCAGGACCGCACCCCCGACCAGCATCAGGCCAGCGATGAGTTTGCGCATGCCTACTCACCTCCTTCAACTTCTCCTTTGATGTTCACNNGGAGCCCGATGTCGAAGGGAGGCAACTGACTCGCAATTGCCGCTGCAGCTGCCGCTGAGCCACTCATCATCAAGAAAGTACGTCTAGAGTGTTTCATTCTAGTATCACCTTTCTCCAGTCGGCGAATGAAGCGGGAAAATCTGCAACCCCTCCCAGTGCATCCCCTGAGCATCAGCCCTCCTCCATCACGAAGGCGATTGTCCTCTGGAGACGGGAGATGAGCTCGACCTCCTCGTCCCTCAGGCTTTCGATGAGTTTCTTCAGACCCTGCTCGACATCTTTCTCTAGGACGGCGTTGTAGATTCTCAGCCCGGACATCCGTGACTCAAGGAGCTGCCTCAGGAGTCTGAGTTCAAACTGCCGTTCCATAGCACTCCTCCTCCAGATCCATGAGGGCCCCAACAATCTGGGAGATCTGCTGAAGAGTGACCCTCACCACGTCGTCCGTAGCCTCTCGAAGGACAGGGCTTTGTATGTTTACCCTTAGGTGCTGGTAGATGGTTCCCAGGGATCGGGCCCCGCAGTCCTCTAGTATTCTAAAAAGGGCCTGCCTGGGGGTGATGGTCTCTCCAGACGGGGATAAGGAACCTTCTCCCACGATCCACTAGAGCGTAATAGCTATCTTGGTTTTTCCCAGTAAAGATTATGGAATTTGCATAGAGGAACCAGGGGCAGGTCTACTGTCGGTAGGGGGTCGCTCTCTGAAAGGCCAACTCGGCTACTGTGGAAACGAGCCTGGCCACCCTCCAGAGCATTTCGAGGACGCTGCTCACCGCGCGACACGCTTCGCATCCCTCTCCGCCTCCCTGCGCGGTCGTGGCGTAGTCCCTGACCTCGATCATCCTCTCTTCCAGTCCTCGCAGCGATGAAAGGCACTCCGCTGCGGCATCCAGATCCCCTCGGGTGAAGGCGAACATGCCCTTGTCACACACGGAGATCACAGTGTTGCCGATCTCCACGCACTCCAGGAGGACCGATCTGCCTATGTCTATCTCCGATAGGCGCGACGTGAGTTCTAGGAGGTCTCGGCAGGTCCAGCTGATGGCCTTGAGGTGCTGGGCGCACATCGCATAGCCCACGGCGTCGGCGGAGTCCACCTCCATATCGAGGGCCAGACCCGGCTCTTCGATCACCATTCTCTGCTGCTTGAGGACTATCCAAGAGAGCCTCTCCACATCCTGGAGCCTCGACAGGGACTCGGCGAGCTTGATTTCATCCTTCCCAAGGAGACAATCGACGATGCGGACGAGGGAAGAGCGCAGGAGGGAGTACATCCTGTCCAGGGCCATCCTCAGGGAGAACTTGGAGGGGTCGATGATGTCCTCCAGGACTGCTCGGCTGCCTGTTTCTTGGACAAGTTCGATTCCTGAGACCTCCCGTGGCAGGTCGCGAATGACGTTCATGGCCTCGACGTCGATCGTGGAGGTTCCGCTGACCTCGATGGTCTTGTAGCCAGCCAGGTAGAGTCCGATGAGGCGCCTGTGTAGCTCATCGGGCGTCAGCCCTTCTGGGTTCACGACTCCCTTCCTGTGGGGCGTTCTGGGGGTCGATTTTGACCAGAGGAGGAGGTGCCCATCCTTGGTGAGTTCGAGGGAGACGAACTCCCCGGGCTGGATGCCGAGCTTCTCTACCCATCGCTTTGGGATGGAGACAGTGTACGTGCTCCCCCCTAGGACCTGTATCTTCCGAGGTTCCACTAGAGAAGGAGGCATAGAAGTCCATTAGAGTTATAGAGTATAAATATGGGGTTCTTACAATCTTAGCAAAATATATGCACAGTCATAGGATAGAGGGTGGAGAAGATGGCTGAGAGAACGGGCCTCATCCTCGCCGGTGGGAAGGGGGAGAGGCTGGGCCAGTACAAGGCTACCGCCCTTCTGGGTGGGGAGCCCCTCATCCACCGGCCCTTGAGGGCACTTTCGGAGCTATCAGATGAGGTCATCATCGCCCACGGACGACGGGAGCACGGGGCGATATTGAGGTCTCTAAGCCTAGAGGCCATGCTGGTAGATGATGATGAACAGGGTCCTCTTGCAGGCATTCTCACCGCCCTCACTGTCGCCAGGGGTAGGTGGGTTCTGGTGGCACCTTGCGATGCCCCCTTCGTATCCAGGGAGCTGTATGAGGAACTCCTATCCCGAAGTCGTGGTATCGACGGCTCCCTGCCCAGGCTTCATGGTAGGACCAACCCGGTGATAGCGGTCTATCACAGGAGTTCCTTACTCAGGGTTGGCCAGAATGCCGTCGCCCAAGAGGAGCGTTCCATCACGAAGGTTCTTTCTTCCCTGAGGCTTAACTATGTGGAGGAGGAGAGGCTGAGGGAGATGCCCTACGGGCTGAATTGTCTGCTAGATGTGGATACGCCCGCGGATCTTGAGAGAGCCAGACAGGTTCTCGAGGGCTAGGGCTAGCCTTCATCCCGCGCCTTCGCGGTAGCCGACTCTCCCAGCGACAATAGCACGCCTCAAGTAGGTGGACAAGGCAACAGCTGAGACGCCCGAGAGGGTCCTCCCCTTTGAATGACGTCAAAGGTGTATCTTGCTACGGCGTAGCAGGTAGTGGGCAATCGATCCGCCCACCATGCCAATGACGTACCCGTAGGGGAGCCCGATGATTATGAATCCGACCAGAAGGGCCACCGTGAGGTCCACTGAGCTATCCTTCACCTTCATCACGAGCTTCGCCAGGGAGAAGCCTTCGAAGAGGAGAAGGGTTCCTAAGATCGGGAAGGGGAAGAGTTCGACCGCTTCGAAAATCACTCCCCCAAAGAGGAGACCGAGGGTAACAAGTATCGCTCCGTACACAAGCACGGAGCCACCCGTCCTCGCCCCGAACCGATGGTGTCCGGCTAGGCCGCCAGAGCCGTGACACACGGGAACCCCGCTCAGGAACGGCGACGTCAGATTCATGAGGGAGTAGGTGAGGGAGATTTTCTCTGGTGTTACGTCCTCCCTGTTCGGGAAGAGGTCCTTGACCAGGTAGGAGGTGGCGATGATGGAGTTTGCGATGGAAAGGGGAATCTGAGGTATGGCCAAGGTGATCCCTCCCTCTACGACATCGCCCAGAGTGGGGATCTGGAATTTTGGGAGCGATAGGCCTACGCCCTGCAAGAGAGCCCCGGAGTCGATGCCCTTGAAAGCTGCCAGCACCACTCCCGCCCCTATCAGGAGGAGAGCGGGTGGAAACCTCGTGCTCTTGCCCAGCGCTAGGACCACCAGAACCCCAGCAAAGGCGACGACGAGCCCCAAAGGCCCTTCCCTCTGCATGAAGCTGAAGGCAACCAGCATCAGGCTGATGCCGAGGCCTAGTTGTATCCCCCGAACGACTCCCGCCGGCAGTAGGGCGTGGATCCTACCTATGCTTCCTGTCAGCGTCAGGATGAGCATGGCCGCACCTACCACCAGGCCGCCACTGAACAGCACTCCTGGAGGCGCACCTGTGGCGATCATTATCGCCGCCATGGCCTTGAGGGGTTGCACTGGCATGGGCAGACCGTACCTCAAGGCTGTCAGTATCTGAAACGTCCCGAACATGACGAAGGCGCTCGTGGCGTCCAGACCATTTATCGCCACCATGCCCAGAATGAGAGGTAGGTCCGTCCCGATGTCCCCGAAGGCGCCGGCGAGCTCTGCACGATTGAGGCGGATGTTGGGGCTCGACGTTTCTGATGGAGACATTGAGTGGCATCTAAAGCGCTCTCCATAATAACGGTGAGGCCTCCCGCATAACCCTCGGGGTGTAGTGTAGTCTTTGACGTATTCAGTCGAAGTAAGCTATGCGATAGCCCGATCGGCGGCCCTCTCTTTCATAATGATTTGAGGGACTCTTGGGCGGGGAGACCGTCAACGTAAGGATCTCCCGACCGAATCTTCAATCGGTTGCATCTTCTATCCACGGAGGGATACCTCCTGGGGACGCTGCTTTCTTGAAGATGTGAGAATGATCCATCCTCAGGAGGTAGAGTCCTGAGGAATTCCTGGGAAGGTTCGGCAGCTGGAGCAGAGTGTCCACATAACTTCGGGAAGGGCAACTCTCTGATTCATGGCGCGTATCATGGAAGAGGGAGCTATGATTCCTCCACAGTTATGACATCTGGCGAACTTGTCCTCTGCCACATGAACGGACCCCCTGAGGAGCCTCCTATCAACCATCCAGCGAACCTGTACCGCTCCCTCGGGACAAAGGGCCTCACACACCCGACAACCTGTGCAGGCTCTGTGTTCGAAGGCGAGAGCTATCACGTCAGGTTTCTCCTCGACTTGAAGCGCGGTGGTTGGGCAACGCTTCGAGCACACACTACAGAAGGTACACTTCGCGTCGTCGATCTCGATGATGCCTGCTCCAGGACCTCCTAGGAGAATCCTCTCCTGGTTCGGCAAGAGAAGGGTCACTGCCTCCTGAAGGGTCCGCGCCTCAGTTATGGCTCGCGGCAGGGGAGCCGGGGGCCCCGTCACCTCGGCCATCCGGGCTGCCTCAGCGACGTGGGGGATCACCTCTAGGCGGTCCCCGTATTCAGAGGTGATGAGAGCTGTTCTCGCGCTGGAGGCGGCTGGAAGCGTCCCGTCGCAGGCGTGGATTGCCCGGCACGTCTCGGGGTGTGTGAGCATCCTGAGCTTCAGAGGGCCAAGGGACAGGATCTTCAGTATGTCGAGGGCTGTCAAGCTTCGTAGGCACGTGAGTTCGAGGAATAGCGCCTTTTCGTCTAGGTCTAGGGACCGTTGGCCCAGAGGGAGGGTACCCCTGCAACCCAAAATCAGTGTCCTTTGTAGGGAAGGACCGGCACGGAGCCAGCCCGCCACTTTCTTCAGGAGCTTTTCCACCCCCAACGCCGGGGAGGTCCATGCATCGAGGGGGCACTCGGCGATGCACATGCCGCAGCTGGTGCAGACTTGCGCATCGATTGACGGAAATTCGTTCACGGAGATGGCCCTGCTCGGACACGCCTGTGCGCACAGGTCGCACTGTCGCGGGGCGGCGCACTTATCCGACCGCAGTAGAGGCAGGGCATCGTAGTACCGCTCTCTCATTAGCGTCAGGAGGGATCTCCTCGTGACTGCGCCGTCGAGGGTTCGCGCGGGACGTAGATGAGCGGCACCGAATGGGCGCATGTCATCCGCGCCAGCCAAGGCCAGAGTGGCATAGTCCTGGAGCTTTTGAAAGTGGTTGGCTCCCCGACAGAGCCTGAAGACGTTGATCATCTCGATATTCAGCGGGTACACGCCGATTTTGTAGAGTTCAATCAGAATCCGACCTCTGGCCTCGACGTCCCTGCCAGCAAGAAGCACGACGTTGACGGTAGCCGAAGACACTGCTCTACCCAAGACATCAGGTGATGAGCACACCTGGGGGAACCACGAGAACCGTACCTCCTCACGTTGGATGAGAGATGAGAGGTGACTGGTTTCCTCCTCTGATATGCCACAGCACCCACAGCCAACGACGCGAATGCTCAAGTTCCCCCCTCTCAGGCTCGCCACCCGAAGTCTGCTAGGCGGTCCGGTCCTCCCGTGACTTCCCATGAACTCTGCCTGGGTAGGCCTTCCTCCTGGAGGGTCTCCAGGTCCAGCCTGAGCCATGATTGTGTGAGTTCCAACAGCCCCAGGTAGAACTCGTCTGAGCAGTGGCTTTTCACCTGGGCGCACATCTGAGGCACCCACTTCATGAGATGCTGCCCGAGGAAAGCCCTTTGCGCATCCTGGAACTTCGACGGATCATCTCCGTTCTCTCGAGCCTCCGCCTCTTTCCTGCACAGGAACCGCATGAAATCCAGTTCGAAGCTGATGTGGTCGGCGGGTTCGCCCGCCATTCTCTCAGGGGTGGCAACTCCATAATCGCCGTATATCCGCAGTACCTCCGCGGTGGATTCCCCAAAGCAGCGTCCCTCCAAGTAGGCAGATTCGTAGGGCGGCAGAGGGCTTCTACCCTCCTTCACACCCCTGAAGAGCTTCGTGAATTCTCTTGACAGTTTGTCTACCACTGAGCTGAGCTTCGACTCGGCCCTCGAGTTTAGCGATCTCACCATGAAACTCAGCCCACGACGTGTTCCTTGCGGCAGGCCCCTGAGGGTGGCTGCCTGAAGACCCGCGACGCCCGTCTGG
>JABAOH010015283.1_pt1 | contig 16388 bp, 14 predicted proteins | sample 7062181 | NCBI WGS metagenome assembly JABAOH01 (sample SAMN14538630, study PRJNA623070) | marine sediment metagenome | biome: marine biome [ENVO:00000428]; feature: marine pelagic biome [ENVO:01000023]; material: deep marine sediment [ENVO:00002113]; isolation source: pool of 5 deep marine...
TCGGCGCGGTTCCTCATTATGACGCCATCCGCTTGGCCTTTAATTGATTAATGTCTATCGCGCCGGAGCGTGTGCAATGCTTTTCTAAGTCTACACGCGAAGGCGGATGGCGCGCCAGAGCGTACCGTTGTAAGAACGTTTTCATGAAGGTGAGGTTGGAAATGGGAAGTGATAGGAGCGCTTCAGGGTTTAGGGAGAGAAGCTAAATCATTGATCAATAAGTGAAGTTGATTTGTCTTCCTCAAGTGATCGAATTTCCAGCAGAGCGTATCGATCAGTTACAGCGGAGAAGGTCATAGTCCATCACCGGTCCGGAATTTCGTACAAATCCATGAGGTGACTCAGTAATTCGTCGGGTGAAATCGATTTCTTGTCAAGGTCGTGGTACGTATCTTCCAGCCACTCACCTATGTGGGCCCTGTGTTCCTGGAGGATTCTGAAACCCGTGTCCATCTCGAGTGCCACCACGCACCGGTCAATATCGTCATAGTAGCGCAGGGCGAACCTGCTCTTTCCCAGTTTAACCAAATCAATGGGAACAATATCGCCCGCCAACAGGTCGATTGCCTTCAGCGCATCTTTAATCCCGACATGCTTCCCACCAAAGATGACTGTTTTCGACCCGGACCACAACCGTCCGTACTTTTTCTCGATGAGTTCTTTGTCCTTAATTCCCACGTGCGCTCTCTCCTTCTTCATCACCTGTTAGGGGCTGCGATGGAGTTCTCACGATCGAGACTTCAATTTGACCGACACGATCTCAAAGGGTTTTACATCCAGCTCCAGGTTTCCGCTCTGAATCTCTAATCCCGATTCATCCTCCTCAAGCAGGTTTACGATTTTCGCCTCCGCAATGGAAGGTGGAACACGCAACTGAGCCCGGCACTTTTCGCCCTTCGTCTCGAAGAAGCGAAGGATTATCCCATCGTCTCCTTCGGCCTTTTTCAGTGCCGACAGGATGAGGTTGTCGGGTTCCAGAGAAAAACCCTCAAACGTTCCCACTGCCGGCTCCCGGTCCATCTGGAGAGCCCAAAGTGGCTGGCTCGTTTCGAAAGACCGCCGATGTACCTGTTTCTCTCTCCAGTCTCCCGCATAGGGGTAAACGGAGTATCGATAGGTATGCTCGCCAAGTTCCCGTGCTTCGGGTGTGGGGATGAGCGGCCCGCTCACACCGTCCGCTGAAAGCACAGCGACGCTCCGGAGCAGGGTGCAGTATATCTCACCACCCCTCACCTCGTTGATGGGAACGCCCTGGGTGAGGAAGGCGAGGCTCCGGTCACCTTCACGACAGTTGATCCAAGTGAGAGAAGGAAACTTCATGCTTTTGTGCAGGGTTTTCTCCTCGGGGAGGTCCAACACGCCAAACTGGGTCTGTCGCGTGTAAAGGGGAGCTACCATGCAGGTATCGAACTTAAGGCGGATACGCACGTGGGATTGCAAAAGGTTGAGATGTGTGACGAAGTCGACACGGGGCGTGTCCTTATAGATGATGATTTTCTTGCAGACCTCGACCGTCTTGTGCCGGTAGATCACGGGATCGAACTTATCTGTCAGGTAATAGGGCCACCTGAGGCAGTAGAAATCGTTTTCGAAGGTGATAACGGTACGAAGGGGCCCCTTTTCCACCGAGAAGCTGCCCGGCTTGAAAATGCCGAAATGAAGCCCCTCCCCACTCTCCGATCCGATATTTTTATCGATTTGGCTCTTATGGAAATAGAGGTCCCCTATCTCCTCATCGATTATCACCTCGTTCCCCTTCATCAGCTCATCACCATTTTTATCGGTGAGGGTAAAAATGCCGCTGTTTTTGTCCACTTTTAGCCTGAAATGATTCGTTTCGAACTCGTACCCTTTTCCCCTGCTGCTTTTTTTCTTGAAATATTTTCCCTTTTTCACGACCCGGTAAGTACTACAGCCAAGGGAGGGAACGCTGGCGATGAAACCGAGCTTAACCCTTCTCACCGTTCCGTCGTCCCAGCGCAGGACCTCTACCGGCTCACTGGGTATCTCTCGTTCTTCCAGGGAGACCCCGGGTTCTTCGCTCCATCCCTCCCCCAGCTCAATATCGCATTCGACCCAGTTGGTAACGGGCCAGCTGTTGGGGTTGAAAACAACGACATGGGTTCCATGAGCGTGATCCTTACGGGATACGATGTGGCTCAGTGATCTTCCCGTCACTTCGCGGGCTGCTTTATTGATTACACCGATATAATCCCAGGCTTCTCCGTAGACTTCATCGATTCCGCAGCTGGGCAGAATATCGTGGGTTGCCAGAAAAAGCATTTTTTTCCAGAGGTCTTTCATCTCATCTTCCGGGTAGGCTTTGCCACGCATGAGAGCCAGAGTCGCAGCTTTTTCGGCTGTGAGCAGCAGGTGTTCGCACTCTCTGATTGCCAGCTTCAGCCGGATCCTGCTCGAGGCGACATCAGGAAAGATCTGTTCCAGATCGTCGCTGTACATTTCTCCCTTGTAGGTGATCAGCCCTGTCTCATCCTTTTCGAGGTTTTTGAAAAAGTCGCTGGGGGTCGATATGAGCATCTTCTCATTCCCGTGTTCACGGTTCCACTCCTCTATCTTTGTGGGGATTTCATCCTGGGGAATCGCCCCTCCGCTGCCGCAGGGCATCAGAACGTGTGGCGAGGTGGCGAGCTTAACCAAATGGGCATAGCTCTTTTCCCAATCGTCGAGTTTCAGACCAGCCCTGTAACCGAGTGGCATCCAGTGGCTTAATATCTTTGTGCCGTCGAGACCCTCCCAGAGAAACTCGCTCACTCTGGATCCGATGTGCTTCGGAAGCCCCCGCCTGAAAGCCAACCATTGATAGCCTGACTTCTTGTATATCTGTGGCAGTTGAGCGTTCAGGCCGAAGCCATCCGCTGCCCAAGCCACGGGAACATCTATGTCGAATTTTTCCCTCAGGTACCGTTTCCCCACGAGGATATCCCTTATCAGAATCTCCCCGCCCGGTATCATCGGGTCGGGCATCGTATACTGTCCGTCGACGATCTCGATTTTCCCATCCGCGATGGCCTTTTCAATATCGTTGAAAAGTTCGGGATCACGGAACTCGATCATCTCCAGAAGATAGGTCTGCTCTATGAGAAAACGGAAGTCCGACCTCCTGATCATGGACACCGCCTTCCTGAGGATGGAAAAGTTAATGAAAAGGTAGTCTTCCTTGGTAAATGCCCACGCCACGTCGTAGTGGGTGTGGGGAACGAGATAGACTTTTTTTTCCATAGCTGCTCCTTACTCTTTGTCCCTGTGTTCTATATCACATTCCATCTCTTTTCCAGCTTTTCAAGGGCCGAGAACAGATCGTCTATGTGTTCGGCCACCAATTTTTCAATCGCGGTGTTTTCACCCTCCCCTCCCCCCGGTCGAAAGCCCACGATTTTATTCACGTGGGCTACTTCGATGGGGCAGAGCAATTCCTTGACTTCCTGCCACCGTTTCAAAGGATTCTTCCTTACCTCTTCAACCACCCGGTGAATTCGCCACCACATCGAGGACTCGACAAATCCATCCTCGGGAGCATCTTGAGGCCTCCAAACGGATAATCCCGCATTCCCCGCTCTGCCCACTGTTTCCGGTCTGATTTCTCCGAAGGGGATGGCCGTGTAAAGGGAAGTACAGGGAGGGAGATAAGCTGTCCAGAAAAGAGGAGGGGCGGGATTTTCGGGGTCTAGCTCAACCACCACTGAAGTGGCTGTGTTTCCCCATGTAAAACCTGACGGTGAATCGTGCATGCAGATAGTGTGAAAATCCGGCAGAAATGGGTGAAACTGAGGGCCCTGGAGAAAGGTGTCCTCGTAATGGTCCCGCAAAATTGTCATCAAGGTGGTAGCTTCTATCCTTCCTCGTTCCCGTTCAAGAAGTTGATTCCCCCTTTTCCACCGAATGTGCGAAACCTGGCGCGAATAGTGTTCGTGATCCCCGTATACCCGGGCAAAGTCGAACTCCTCACTTTCGGGATCCCACCAACCCGAATTCCGGGCATGTGCCTCGAGGTCAGAGCATGCTTCTGCCCAGTTTTTCCGTATGGTTAGTTCATTCGATACGGTTCGTGTCCCCCTTACGACTCTCTCTGCAACCCACCTTCTCCCCGAGGTTTCCAGAACCCACGCCTCCTTTCTATCGGCGAGAAGGAAGGAGTTTTCGTAACTTCCTTCGTCATGATCCTTACCCTGTACCGCAGAACCCCACTGCCCAAATTCATCAAGAAGTTCAACGATGACGGATAGAGCCTCTTCAGCGCTTCTTCCCCGTTCAAGCCCCAGGCGAAGCAGATCCATTCCCGTTAACCCGGGATTCCTCCTGTTCGATTTTTGATGGTAAGCTCTCGTGTAAATGGCGGCGTTCCCGCCTATGACCCCGGCTTCGTTCATGCCCGTCTCGTATCCCCAGCACCAGTATGGTCTGCAGCCTATGGTGGCCAGTACCACACTCTTCTCGGGGACGCTCACGTAAGAACATTGAACCTCTTCACCGGAGGCGCGGGTCCCCCCGGGTGAAAAGTAAAGAACCTGAGTTTCCTTCGCAGGCCGATCGCTGTTTTTCCCGAACAATACCCTGCCGTTCCTGGTAACATCCGGCATTGCCACGATCACATCACACAAGGAGAAATCCCCCCTTTCATTTACAAGCGATAACGGCCGGTCATGGACTCCGATTTGCGGTCAATATTTCGATTATAATCCTATTCCATCCCGCCGGCCCGATACCATCGGCCTTGATGACATGAGGAAGATCAATGTCTTCCCATCTGCCACCCGGTTTCTGTACCAGTATCGGCAGATCGACTGAAGAGAGCAAGGGCAAATCGTTCCTGCTATCCCCGATTCCGATCGAAAAAGTCGGTCCAAACTCTCTCCTGTAGAGCTCCTTGAGAATAACCGCTGCTCTCCCTTTATTGTTCGATCCCATGACGCTGAGGAACCTTCCTCCAAACGTAACCTGGAGTCCTCTCATTCTCAACTTCCTGCAGAAATCCCGAAGGTCCGCTTCGGAAGATTCAAACTTTACCGTCTCCACGTACTCGCGCATCTTCGCCATTTTCGCTTCTTTCGAGCTGAGCCCGGTTATTGCTGCAACCTCTTCCTCGTTCATATCCCTATAGCCCTTGAACTTGATTTGAGTCTCTTCTCTTACCTCAGCGAGAATCTTCAGGATCCTCTCGTACGGGAGGCCGAGCTCGATCACATTGTATCGGTCCAAGGATCTGTGGAACGGATAGGGGAGGGAAAAGTAATCTTTTCTCAAAAAAACTGCCCCGCCATTTTCAACTATGAAGGGATCCCTCAGCCCCAGTTTATCCTGGTACAATTCCTGTTCGGCTCTTGTTTTTGCGGAGCAAAAGACAAGGGGTACCCCCTTCGACTTCATAAGGTTTATCCCTTCTGTCGCCTCTTTATAGGAATAGGTGTGGAAATCGAGAAGCGTCCCGTCGAGATCGGTAAAAAGGACAACCTTTTTGCCCGCCATCTTTGTTGCACCCATCCTATCTGGTCTCAATGTTTCCACCTCCGTTGAAAATATATTCGGGCAGCCGGGTCATGGGAGACCCGCACCGCACGGTATTGTGGACGCGATAGAGCACATCAACCCTTCACTGCTCCCGCTGTGAGACCCTCGATAAAAAAACGCTGAAAGGAAAGGAAGAAAACCACCACCGGCAGCGAACCTAAAATGGAAGCCGCGAACAAAACACCGTAGTTCGTGCCGGAGATGGGGTCACCCACCACCTGGTAGAGAGCTACGGTGAAGGGCATCTTCCCCGGATCGAACAGCAGCGTGAGCGGTACCAGGAAATCAATCCACGCCATCATGAAGGCAAACAGGCCCGAAGCAATCAACCCCGGCCATGCAAGTGGGAGGATTACCTTCCAGATAATCTCCCCGGCTCTCAGGCCATCCACGGAAGCGGTTTCAACGAGATCCTGCGGGATTTTCTCGAAGAATCCTTTCAGGATCCATATCGTCAAAGGAGTGGTCCTGGCCGCGAGAATGAGGGTTACACCGGCGCGGGTATCGATGAGCCCCAAGTACTTGGTTATCTGGAACAGGGGAACCATGGCAGCCATACCTGGTATCATCTGTGTCGCAATGAATAACAGCATCAATACGTCCGCGTGCCGTGTGCGGTTCTTCGCCAGAACGTAGGCCGAGGGAATGCTCACAGACAAGGTCACCACCAGCGCCCCTCCTGCTATGATCATGCTGTTCCCGATGGATCTCAGTATCTTCAGTTCTCTCACTGCAGTGATGTAGTGGTCGACTATGGGACGGGTCCACAGCGGAGGTGGGAATTTGTAGAGCCACGGCCCCGGCCGGAGCGATATCAACAGAAGCCACACGAAGGGAAGAGTCGCGAACAGCACCAGTATCACGAGACCTATCAGGCCTATCTTGTTGAACCTCCTGCGCATTATCACTATCACTCCTCCACGAATACCTGGCGCCCGAATAGTTTCAAAAAGATCACCGTGAGGATGATATTGATGAAAAAGAGTACAACCGATATTGTGGCACCGTATCCCAGATTGTAATCTCGAAACGCCTGTTTCCACATGAAGAGCCCCAAAACCTCTGTCTCATGACCCGGACCGCCGAAGGTGAGCACGAACAGAATGCCGAAGGTGTTGATCGTGAACAGGGTGATGTAAACGAGGTCCAGGAAAGTAACAAACCTCAGTGAGGGGAGCGTAATGTGCCTGAACCGGTGCCACGCGTTTGCCCCGTCCACAAGGGCCGATTCATACCAATCCTTGGGAATGCTCTTCAGAGCGGCTTCGAAGAGCAGGATGCTGAAAGTGCTCCCCCACCACACATTGACGAGAACAGCAGCCGGCATGGCCCACTCGAACAGCCACGCCCGGGCCTCACCGCCCATAAGTGATATGATTCCGTTGGCCACTCCGAATTCGGGGTCGAATATCCGCAACCAGAGAATACCCACGACGAGCTCGGAAAGAGTAAAGGGCAATATCATGGCACTTCGAAACAGTTTAACGGATTTGATTTTCACGTTGTGCAGCGTCAGAGCCCCGGCCATTCCCATTAGATACTGGAGGAGAACGCTTCCTCCCACAAACCATGCGGTTGCTTTTAACGATGTATACAATCTCTGGTCAGAGAGCAGCGTGTGGAAATTTTCAAATCCTACCCAGTGAAACCCTTCCTGCAAAAGTTTCATGTCAGTGAAGCTCATCCACAGAGCCTGAAAAATGGGTGCCACGGCGAATACCCCCAGAAGCAAAAAAGCAGGGAGCAGAAACAGTGCTTTTTTCAGCTTCGATTTGCCCATGGGGCTTACCTGCTGCCACTCATTAGTGAACGGATCTCCCGGGAAGTCTCCTTAACCGCTGCATCCGGGGATACGCTTCCCCGCACCACATTTTCCACCATCTCCTGAATCGAGTCCGAGAGGGAGGTGTAGTCGGGAAAGTTCGGACGTGGTCTGGCTTCGTACAGGAAACCGGCTGTTTCCGCTAAAAAGCGGTGATGTTCTTTGCTGAGTTGTTCGGCGATGGAAACGCGGGGAGGGTGTTGGTACGTGTCCATCATGAAGTCTTTCATGTTCTGAAAGGATGTGGCGAGTTTCACTATTTCCATTGCCAGTCTCTTGTTCTTCGACTCTGCGTATATCACGTAGCACATACCCCCTGCCGTCGTGGCGGGGGCGCCGTGGGGACCTCCGGGAATCAGGGCATATCCCACCTTTTCGTAAAATTCATCTTCCTCCCAATCAGTGATCTCCTGGATCATCCGCTTCTCATATGTCCCGCCGAAGGCCATCGCCACCCTGCCTGCCGCGAACAGCTTCATCGACCTGTTCCAGTCGTAGGTTACCGCCTCGGGCTGTACAAGTTCGTGGGCATCCACGAGGTCTCTCAAGAACTGCAAGGTTTCGATGTTCTCTTTCGAATCAAGGATCAGCGCCCCATCATCGAAGACGCCTCCGCCATTAGACCAGAAAAGAGGCAGGAGCTGATAAACCAGTGTTTCCCGTGCTTTCTGCCCGAGCGGCAGGGCGAGGGGAAACGGGCCGTTTCCGAAACGCTCCCGCACCTCTTTTTCCTGAAAACGTTTGCCTATCCTGATGATGTCTTTCCAGGATTCTGGTGTATCCATATTCAGAGCGGCAAACCAGTCTTTCCTGTACCAGAGAACCGCCATATCGGTTTGTGTTCTCACACCCCACAGACTTCCCTCAAACATATCCCCTCTTTGAAAAACGGGGAAGAAATCGGATCTGTAATCTGCTTGATACCAGGAGGGATCGATTTCGTTTAGTGACGCCAGGTGGCCTGCTTCGGCGAATTCAGCGAGCCAGACAGAGTCTACCAGGGATATATCGGGTGGTGTTCCCGCTCCGGCAGAGGTGATCAGTTTATTTCTCAGCTGGGGATAACCGATTACGAGCTGATCGAGAAGGACAGTTCGATCGGGATGTGTGTCGTTCCACTTATTCACCGCATCCTCCATGTTCTCTCTCCAGCGGGGCTGATTGATCACCCGAAGGGTGGTTCCCACCTTCCACCCGTTCTCTCGAAGGCCAAAGATCAGAAGAGCAGCACCTGAAAGGAGCAGTGCAAACACCCCTGTCAACAGGTATTTTTTCATTTTCTTCCCCTATTTTCCGTTACCATTCCTCAGGGAGATCTCGTGGTTCTTCGCTGGCATTTTCAACCTGGTGTTGCCTGATTGACCTGCGACTACATGAGCATCTATTCGGGGGGGAGGCGGTTATAATCGTCCTCGAGCCTGACCACATCATCCAGGTGCGATGTGGAAACCTCAACCACGCTACAGTCACTAATTGCTGTCATCCGGTGTTTCGTCCCCGGCGGAATGTGAAATGACTCTCCCTGTTTCAACCGTATCGTGCTTCTCTCTCCGTTCCTCTCGACCAAAAGCTCCATATCTCCTTCCAGCAGGAATATCGTTTCGTCCTTGATTCTGTGATACTGGTAAGAGAGCCGATGCGAACTCTTTATAGTCAGGATTTTACCCGCGTAGGCATCTGTTTTTGCCCATAAAAGCTCGTTCCCCCACGGTTTATCTATCCTGTTGTGCGGTCCGGGACATGCCTTCTCATGTTTCATCTATGTATCCTTCCTCGATCAATATTGGATTTACCTTCACCTGACAGCTCTTGACCACCCTTTTGAGGGCTTCGATGGAACCGAGGTCGCTCCAGCCAAAGTCCACTTTTAAGACGATTACGTTGCGTGAACGCTCCATCACACCGTAATCGATCGAGGTCCCCTCCACATCGGAGAAGAAGCGGTTAAAATCCTCACGATCGATGCGTTTGTTTTTCACATCTATCCTCTGCAGCATCTCATGCATCCCCGGAAGGTGAACAGAGATTTCCTTCAAAATGGTGTCTACCTTCCAGATAAAAATCCCGCTGTTCCACAGGTAGGTCCCATCGTTGCAGTACTTGCCGGCCTTCTCCTCGTTTGGTTTCTCAACGAACCCATCGACGGAATACAGCTTCCCGTTCTTTCGATCAAGGGATTTCCCCTGCTTGATGTAGCCGTACTCTGTTGATGGCCAGTCGGGTTGAATCCCCATCGTAACGATCTTGTGGTAATATCTCGCAGCGGCAGCGGCCCGCAGGACTTCTGATCTGAATTGCTCCTCGTCATCGATGAAGTGATCTGAAGGAAAGACACACATGGACGCCTCGAGGTCGATATGGCGGATGAGCCATGCCGCGGCTGCGATACAGGGTGCGGTGTTTTTTTTGAGGGGCTCCCCGAGGAGCCTGTCTGCTCTGATCTCTGGAATCTGCTCCCTTACGAAGTCGAGATATCTCTCATTCGTGGCGATAAAAATTTTATCGGGTTCGAAAAGTGGGCTGATACGTTCGAACGTGTGCTGAATGAGGCTCTTCCCACCGTAGAGGGTTAAAAACTGCTTCGGTCTTTCCGGTGTCGATAGCGGATAAAACCTCGACCCTTCTCCTCCCGCCATTATCAATGCATATCGCTTCATCCGGCTATCCCTGCCCCTGCGTGAAATGGAAGACGTCGTGTTTTTCCGACTTGAGCATCTTGAGAAAGGATGACGAATCGATCGACGTAAGCGGCGGGAAATGCCTCGGCTTTGGAGGTTTGTCATTTGGGGCAATCTGACCGCCTTCAATAATTTCCCCCATGATTTCCTTTTTGAGCTTTTCGGGACAAACGGAGGAATGGTAAATAACCTGCATGGCGACGTAACTCATATCCTGTACATGTTCCTCATCCCCGGCGTCGTGGAAGTGAGGGTTGCGCGACTCGATCTGATAGACCTCAACGCCCTTCTTCATGGCTTCAGGAACGGGGCTTTCTTTGATTCCCCCGAACTTTTCGATGAGATTGATTATGTGGTAGGGTTCGATCGAATACCCTGAGGAGTATTCCAGGCACATGGCCAGATCCATGGTCATGGCATGTTCTCCGGCATTCCCCGTTTTTATGATTTCCGTTTCATACCCCGTGTAATAGCCGATAAGCTTGTTCAATATATAATTCGTTTTTTGCGATGTTCGCCCCCACTTGTGGAAAAAGAGCTTCGATTCGGCGATCTTCGGCTTGCTGTGCCAGGCGATCCTCACCATGGAGTAGGGTGAATTGCTCATGACGAAACCTGCGGCGTACTCGTGGACATATTCGTTGACTGCGCCGGGAAAATAGTTGTCGGCGTCGATAAACCCGATGTATTTATTCCCTGCCAAATACGCCAGCAGGGTACCTATGAGCATTCCCTCCGCCTTCCCGTTCCGAATCTCTCCTTTGCGGGTCAAAATGCTCGTGTAGCCGAGCTTCTCAAATATCTTTGCTAAAACAGGGTCTTTCTGATGTACTATGTACCCTCTCCTGTTAACGAATTTGCAAAAATTTTCCAGGGCATCTTTTTCCATGTTGAAACGATCAACCGGTGTTCTGGGACTGTTGGAGACGATAATGACGGTACATTCCTGTGGTATACCGCACAGGACTCCTTCTACCAGCTTCAACTTTTCGTTTTTCACCGGGATGATGATTGCCATATCCTTTTCGATCTCGTTGAGATCCTGATAAGGGATCTTCTGGGTCGTCCCGCTGTTATTTGGGTTTGAAATCTGCATGCCCGAGTCGAACTGAAAAACTTTCTGCAATCCTCCAAATCTGACAGCGCCAAACCTCTCCACCTCCCTAGGAATTTCTATGATCATCTCACATTCCTCCCCGGCGAGACATCGCCGAACATCGCATCGAGTTTCGTTGTTACCTCCAACCAGTTCGCTCTTTGCTCCGGAGACATGAGGCCGAGTGAGGCAGCATGAGAGTCGAGATAGAGCTGCACATCCGCCCGGGGTTTCCAGAGGTGTTGTTCCCCGTACCTGAATCCGTACCGGGATGAACTTCCCAGTTTTTCTACTGTGCTCTTTTCAGGGTCGTACCCTGATTTCTCCAGCATGGTGTCCGTCACGCCCAAACCGGCGGCGATTTCCTCGAGCGCGGAATGCACATCCGCACCGTGCTGTGCCGCCTCCTTCTTGCGATATGCTATATCCGCTGGTATCCCGACCGAAATGCTGTACTCACGGTGGATCTGTTTGCCTATAGAATCGTCACCTTTATTAATCTTGAGCTCGGGAGAAATTTTGAAAGCGACTTCGATAACTTCCGGATCGAGAAAAGGGACCCTCAACTCCAGACTGTGCGCCATCGCTATCTTGTCTTCCCTCTCAAGGCACTCCTTGTAGAGCAGGGTGGTGTCTTCCCAGGAGTACCTCTCGAAGCTCTCGTAGCCTTCGCGATCGACGATTTTCGGATACCAGGAGTAGCCACCGAACAGTTCGTCAGCTCCCTGACCTGTGAGAATCACCCGTTCGCCGGATTCCTGGGCCATGCGGACCGACGCGTATATGGGGATCGCCACCTCGACCTGGTTCAGGCTGTAGTCTTCAATATCCCGTATGATCAACGGAATGAGTTCTTTTATCTCCTCCAGGCTGAGAATCTTGATTTTCAGGGGGAGATCGAAACGATCTGCGATATTTTGAGCCCACACCAGATCAACCGCACCCTTCCTTCCGGCTGTATAGCAGGTAAGGGGAACCTTTTTTCTTCTCACCAGGTGAGCTATCAAGAGACTGTCTATTCCTCCTGAAAATATAATGCCCACTCGATCCCTGCCGGCTACTCTTTTGTAGATGGAGCGAGAGATTGCACGGTCATACCTCCTGAGTGCCTCCTTTTTATCGGTGATCCTGTCCTCAGTCCGCAAAGACTCGGGGGACCAGAATGAGCGGGTCCGAACGCCCTTGCCGTCGAGGGTGGCTATGTGGCCGGGCAGGAGACGCTGAATTTCCTGGCCGGCCGAAAAGATCGCATAGAGGGGTTTCTTTTCCGAGGCAAATGCGGCGTCTCCATTGTTTTCGGAAAAATAGAGCTGCCTCACTCCTATCCTGTCACGAGCTATTACTGTGCTGTTTTGATCGTTAACCGCCAGCGCGTACACGCCATCTAGCCTGGGCAGAACCTCCTCCACAGCGGCACTTAAGTCGCCCCTGTAGGCCTTCTCCAACAGCGCAAGGATGACTTCGCTGTCCGTTTGCGTCTGAAAGGTGTACGTGCCCTCGAGTTCGGCCCGTAACTTACGGTAATTGTATATCTCACCGTTGTGCAGCAGGCATAGGCGGCCGTCCGCCGACTGGAAAGGCTGTAATCCCGCGATGCCACCTGTTATGGCCAGCCGCACATGCCCGAGCGCGGTGCGACCCCTTCTCCCTTCGAACTTGAGGTCTTCAAGGCTCATCCCCCTTTCAGCTAATCCTCCTATCACGTACCCTGCGCCATCTGGCCCGCGATGCTGCATAGACTGGAGCATTTTTTTCAAAGTATTGCCGATGTCATAATTATCGTTATCGCTGACGATCCCTGCTATTCCGCACATATGCACACGTCTCCTTCAAATTTTTTGTCCCTGATCATCTATCACGTGAGAAAGCGGTGAGCCCCCAGAACACTATGATGCGTTCATAGATTCTTTAGGTATTTCAATGGTTTTCTCACACTTAGGGCACTTTCCCTTCGACCCGGCGATGTGTTGCTCGGCCTTCAAAAGGATCGTGCAGTGGGGACACTCGAACACTATTCCATCTTTCTTACCCATCCTTTTCCTACCTTTCATCATTGTTTTGTTTATGTTGAAAGCGATGGGATAGGGTATTTGGTCTCTCATCACTCTCGACTTTATTCCTCATCTCTCCTGAAATCGCTAGATATCTGCATCTGATTATTTGAAATGCTCTCCTCTCCCGGCTCGCTGACATCCACCTCCTCGAGATATCCTGCCATGTCCTCAACTTCGGCTGAAATCGGCCCGGTTACGAGCACCGGGATTTCTTCGAGCTCTTTTGCTTTCATCATGTGGGCCACCCTTTGAAGGGATGAAATAATGAGGCTCTTCTCCCAATCCTCGAGCTTTCCAAACTCGGTAACGAAGTTTTCCTGCAAAAGGGACGGGGCGCTCGACTGAACTTCTCTGCCCAGCTTCGTTATCATGACATGTACACGGCGCTTGTCGTTTCTGCTCCGTGTTCTCTCGATGTAACCTCGCTTTTCGAGACGATCCAGGATGCCGGTGACGGTGGCGTTACTCAAATTGACCGTCTTTGCCAATTCGCCGACCGACATTTCCTGGAAGCCAGCAAGCCTGTCCAAAAGAACCAGTTGAGGCGTCGTAAGGCCGCTCTCTCTTGCTAGTTTCTTCGAATAGAGATCGATAGCATGGATGATCTGCCGAAGAGTTGATAATATCTCCCCTTTGACGTAATCATTTTTCTTCTGACTCATATTTGCCTTTCATTATTTAGTTCTCAAAATATATAGCATTAGTTATTTATTATAGGGAATATATTTGAGATGTCAAGCTCAGTGAGGAAAAATGACGTTGATTCGCAGAGCTCTCGGGGTGTGTATGCACTAATATAGTTGTAAAATAAGGGAATTATTGCAATTTAGATTTGCATTGAGATAATCCCGACCTCCATGGGAGAGCACAATTGTTTAACCAGGTGGTTCATGCAAAGATTCTAACGCAGCATTAATTCCGATAATATATTTTGACTACTAAATAACATGAGCGGTACAGGTGAGCACTCATTTCCGCTTTTCTTCTCCCCTTAGGAGCGTTGTCCTTCACCATTTCATCACGTACGATCTGAGCAACCCCAAATGTTTGTACCAACCAAAAAGTGAAGAAACCAGCCATCTCAATGGACTTCCGTTTACTGGCCCGGCCGTTTGTTGAGTTTTCCGGTTTTTTGAGCCACTTCGATTTTCCAGTACAATGATTATGGGGGGATTTTTTTGTCAATTACTCTTGAGAATTTGTTCGAGTTCATTAATATTTGTTCAATGACTGGCACTTATCGTCGCACGTCATTCATCGGCGCCAGAGCGTACCGTTTTAAGAACGTTTTGTAACTTATTAAATTAGAATGGGAAATAGCTATTTAAAAGTTGATATATAAATAATAATCATTTTCCATCATGATCCCAAGAAGCCACGCTCGTTTTTCCAATCAAATAAATCCCACCAAATGAAGAAAGCTGTATCCTTTTCAGATCAGAATCCGTCAATACGGGAAAGTGGTGTGGAGAGCGTATGAACTATTAGATTTTGGAAATCCCCTCAGGATTTTCAGTCTGAACAATTTGACGTGCCATGAAGGAGTGTTTAATTTACCCAAAACCCCACATGGCACTGAGTAGGAGGTGGGCAATGGAATACAAAAATATCCTTTATGAACAAATGGATGGAATCGCGAGGATCACAATCAATCGCCCCAAGGTATTGAACGCGCTGAACGCAGAAACAGCCCGGGAACTCTCCCATGCTCTTTCACGGACCAAGGAGGATGAATCAGTCCGGGTCTTGATACTCACAGGGAGCGGGGAGAAGGCGTTCATTGCCGGCGGCGATGTCAATGAAATCAAAGCGAGCTTCGTGAAAGGGGAGAAGATAGCCAGGGATGACTTTGCTTCCAAAAGGCAGGATCTCATGACAAGCATCGAGAGACTCGGAAAACCTGTTATCGCTGCTGTAAACGGCTTTGCCTTGGGTGGCGGTTCAGAGGTCGCTCAGGCATGTCATCTCGTCATTGCTTCTGAAAATGCACGTTTCGGCCATCCAGAGATTAACCTGGGTTTCAATCCATGTTGGGGCGCAACTGTGCGCCTGCCGCTGCAGGTGGGCCTGAGGAAGGCGCTCGAGATGATACTGACCGGAGAGATGATCGATGCGAAGGAAGCACACAGATTAGGGCTCGTGAATGTAGTTGTTCCCCAGAGTGAGCTTATAGCTACCGCCGAAACACTTGCGAGGAAGATAGTTGAAAAGTCGGGAATGGCGGTAAGATTGTGCCTCGATGCCGTTTTGCAGGGGCTGGAGATGTCACAGTCCGAAGCATTGGTCAATGAATCCAGATTACTTGGCCATGCAGCTACGACAGAAGATGCTATGGAAGGGATGACGGCTTTCCTGGAAAAGCGCAAACCGGTATTCAAACACAAATAATTCTGAAGGGGATATCGTTCGATTATTCTTTCAAAGGTGGAACATTCATGGCGCTCTCCACACTGACCATGTAGGACCACGATANNTGCTCGAAATATCTGCCCTAGTTTCCAAGTAGTTCGTAGTCAATAGCTATCAGCTCTCATCTACCAAAAGAGCAGAGGAAATAATTTCGGCAAATGTTCTCGATAATCAGTCTGAGTTTATAGATATCGATTTAATAACAGAGGCTTATCGCTGCACCTTATTGATTGGCGCCAGAGCCTTTCGACTCCGCTCAGGGTAGACTCCCCGTTGTGAGAACTTTGTTAAAACAATTCGACTGGAGCGGAGGCTGGAAGCTAAGGGGTCGGGATAAGGGCCTTCTCCCCAAAAACTGCTTCAGTAGTATGTTAGGTTTTCAGGAATGATTCTTATCGAGGAGGCAGGCCAGAGGCAGCTGGTTTCCTTTGCCCGTGCCCTCTAACGAAGACCGGAAGAGCTGGTTTCTGACGAGGCCAATGCAAATATAGACCCGGAAATAGAACACGAGGTTGCTTCGGCTATGAGGAAACTGGTGGAGGGAAAAACCTCCATCGTGATTGTCCACAGGCCTCAAACGGTGAGAAATGTGATAAAATCGCCGTAGTTGTAACCGGGAAGGTAATAGAAGAGGGACCTCACAAAGAGCTGTTGAAGGCGAAGGGGAATCTACAGCACGCTGTACAATCAGCAGGCAACCTCATGAGGCTATAGAGAGCTCGGTAGGAGGGTCAGGATGCCCACAGGAATCGTGTATCAGACAGATCTGTCCGGGTTAATGCTGCGAAGCGGGGGAGCACGAC
>JABAOH010004280.1_pt1 | contig 16387 bp, 7 predicted proteins | sample 7062181 | NCBI WGS metagenome assembly JABAOH01 (sample SAMN14538630, study PRJNA623070) | marine sediment metagenome | biome: marine biome [ENVO:00000428]; feature: marine pelagic biome [ENVO:01000023]; material: deep marine sediment [ENVO:00002113]; isolation source: pool of 5 deep marine...
GTCTTGCTGGCGATAAGCAAATATAGTTATCATAATTTGGTTGTTTCTTAGTTTTATTAATGTTTGTTCATGAAAAAATTTATCATAGATTGATTCATCATTCATCAGAACATATTGTTCTCCAACATTTGCTCGAAACGCACTGATCAGATTATAGGCAATGAGTCTTATGGCTCAATGCATTGTTACCTCATTCAGTTCGATCCCTGGCAGATCGTCTAAGCCGAGACATTTCTCCTCATCAAACCAGAGCTCGATACCCTATCGACAAGAGGACATTTTGATGACCTGTTGCTCTTGTTAATCAGCATCGTTGGCGAGCTAGCCGTAAAGGGTGCGTATATTGTCAATAATTTCATCGACCACAATGAGTCGTATTCTTTCTGGATAATTGCGGATAGTGGTTTTAATAACAGTTATCCTCAAGCTATCTATTAACCGTCGAAAAGATTCCAATGGAATTCTCTCCATTAATATGAGAAATATAGGATAAGAAATTATTTGGAAACCTCAAATATTATCAATGTTTCTGAGCTATTAACCAAAAAAAACTAAAAATCTGTGATTGTATGAAGGAAAATATAAATATCAATAATTGAGATAAAAGAAAAATATTTTATTAAATTTTTCTCTTGACTATTATAATATTATTAGTTATATTAAATAAAATTGTAAAAATATAAATTGATAACAATGAGTAAATTCATTCCACAAAATTATCAGAATTTTTTTAACAGAGGCTATTTTTGCTGGCGTTGGTGGTGGAGTACATACGGTGGGGTGGATTTACCCATTTTTTATATAGTTAATAATAGTTAGAAATTACAATTTCATTAATACAAATCCAGCCCATTATAAGAGAGTTATAATGGGCTTTTTTTATTTTAGATAAATGGAGGCTCACGTGAAATTACAATATGACAACCGACTAAAGATTGGAGAATTACCATATCTAAAAATAATACCTATCGATCAAATTATTTTTCATGAAGAGCCAGATGTAGAAAGGACCTCTTCGCTGGAAGTTTTTATTCAAAAAGATGGTAAATTGAAAAATCCTCCTGTTGTTGCTTACTACAATGGTAATATACGCTCTATCTTGCTGGATGGTGCTAATCGAATTGCTGCATTAAGAAATTTAAATATAAAAGATGTGTTAGTACAATATTTAGATCTATTTGATCCTGATTTATTATTCCTCCATTGGCATCATGCCGTGGAAAGATTTGCCAAACAAAACTTTTTAGAAAAGCTATCAGCGATAAATGGTCTGGTAATAGAAAAAAGTACTCAAAACATAATTTCATGGCAAGAGAGTAATAATCAGCTAAGTCAAATTCAATTTGAAGATGAAAGTGTTTATAACGTTATTGCAGATTGTGACATATTTAAGAAGATAGATTTGCTAAAAAAGCTTACTGACATTTATAAAGGATTTGCCTATATGGATAGAGTAAGCTATACAAATTTATCTCATTTAAAAATGCATTACCCAGATTTTTGTGCGGTGGTCTGCTTTAAAAAATTTACGAAAGAGGAACTGATTCAAATCGTTGAACATGGCAAGAAACTACCCAGCGGGATTACGCGCATCATTCTTCCTAAAAGGGCATTACGGTTAAATGTACCTTTAGATATCTTAAGATTTGATGCGCCAGTTGTTGAAAAAAATCATTGGCTTCAAGAACGAATTAATATACAGGTTAAAGATAAGTCGATTCGTTTTTATCATGAACCTACTTTTCTTTTTGATGAATAAAAAATTTCTAAACCAATTCACCAAAATCATTAACTAAAAGGAGCACAATATGAATGCCACAAAAATTGTCCTCTCAGAACAAGAAATACCACGGCAGTGGTATAATATCTTAGCTGATCTTCCGAAACCGATGCCCCCTGTTTTGCATCCGGGTACAAGACAACCTGTCGGTCCTGATGATCTCGCACCCTTATTTCCCATGGATCTAATTAAGCAAGAAGTAAGTAAAGAAGTTTGGATCGATATACCAGATGAAGTTCTTGATATTTATCGATTATGGAGACCATCTCCATTATATCGAGCGAAAAGACTGGAAACGGTGTTGGACACACCAGCAAAGATTTATTATAAATACGAAGGTGTTAGCCCGGCCGGAAGTCATAAACCTAACACTGCCGTAGCCCAAGCTTACTATAATAAAAAGGAGGGGGTAAAAAGGATTACAACAGAAACGGGCGCTGGTCAATGGGGTAGTGCGCTCAGTTTGGCATGCAACTTTTTTGATCTTGAGTGTAAAGTTTACATGGTTAAAATTAGTTATCAACAAAAGCCGTATCGTCGTTCAATGATGATGAGCTGGGGTGCACAGGTTGTAGCCAGTCCCAGTAATGATACGGCGGCTGGCCGAAAGATTCTGGAAGAAGATCCTGATTCTCCCGGCAGCCTGGGTGTTGCAATCAGCGAAGCAGTTGAAGATGCAGCGACCCGTGATGATACGAAATACTCGCTGGGAAGCGTATTGAATCATGTACTTTTACATCAAACCGTTGTTGGTCTAGAATCGAAGAAACAGATGGAAATGGCTGGAGATTATCCAGATATTATTATTGGATGTGTTGGTGGAGGAAGTAACTATGCAGGACTGGTCTTTCCTTTCCTACAAGATAAATTTAAAGGCCGGGAAGTGCGTGCAATCGCTGTTGAACCAGCATCTTGTCCAACTCTAACCCGTGGTCCTTATACTTATGATTTCGGCGATGTTGCTGAAATGACGCCATTAATCGCCATGCACACTTTAGGTCATAAATTTATACCACCTCCAATTCACGCTGGTGGACTTCGTTATCACGGAATGGCCCCTTTAATTAGTCATTTAGTACGAGAAAAATTTATAGAAGCAGCAGCTTATAAACAAGTAGAGGTATTTGAAGCTGCTAAAATATTTTGCCGTGCTGAGGGAATTATTCCCGCCCCGGAAACATCACATGCAATTTGTGCGACTATCGTTGAAGCTGAAAAAGCTAAACAAGAAGGAAAATCTAAAGTGATATTATTTAATTTAAGCGGACACGGCCATTTCGATATGGCTGCTTATGATGCTTTCTTCGATGGGAAGTTGCAAGATCATGAATTACCAGAGAAAGAAATTGCAAAAACATTGGCAATGATAAAAGATTATCCACCTGTGGCATAATATACTTAGGGAGGAATAAATTAAATGTATTTCTGTTTCAATTTAACATTATTAAAAACAACAAAAATGTATCTTCAAAAATTACATATTATTTTTTCTCCCTCTTAGTAAGGGCTGTTTTTTCATAGCCTAGTCATTGCGAGCGAAACAAAGTGGAGCGAAGCAATCTTATAATATTACCGATCACTCCTTGATTTTTTGGCAAAAATATCAGTCCAATATGACTAAAGTTACTATGGGCAAAAGTGAAACGTGAGACATAGTAACTCTGCTTAATCAGATTAATATATTAATTGTCATTCCGACCGAAGGGAGGAATCTATTAGCCCATCAAATTGTGGTAAATATCAATTTATGTGCGTTGTACAGATTTCTCCTTGCTTCGCTCGTCAAAATGCCAGGCTTATTCTAATTATTAAAAATAATTTGACCAAGTAGTAGTAATTAAAACCGTTTTTTGTATCACACCTGACGTCTCAAGTTTCACACTTGCAACATTGCTGCGCTATAATAATTAAGAGATTGTTTCGCTGATGCTCGCAATGAATAGAAATTCTTAAATTCGTAATCTTAACGAGTATAATATGATTAAATGCGAATTTAAGAATTTGAAGCAAAGTGATTAAATGTATTTTTCAAAATCCTAATTTTTTACTTGACATTTTGGTAGTTTTTTAAATATTTTCTTGACTTTTTAGAAAGATATTATTATTATATTGCAACAAATTCATTTTCAGTCTCTGTCTTATACTAATTATAATAATAGTTTTTTTGGACAGATTCGATTCCTCTATTGTCAAAGTTTTTTTATAGCCAAACTTTATTCATTCATTTCATTTTTTTTACCAAATTAACTAACCTATGATAGATATTTACCCGAAAATTTTTATTGCCTTTTATCAACATTTTCTATTTTTAAGTATAATTAATTAATATTACTTGGGAGGGTAGAAATTGCGAGTAAAAAATTTGTCTAAAATCACGGTTTGTCTCTGTCTTTTAAGTCTAGTCGTCGCTTTTTGTTACACTATTACCTACGCTCAAAGAGAAAAAGAGGTCGCATTTACAGGAGATTTTAAGCCCTATTTTGCTAATAATCGAATCGTTATTAAACTAAACACCGAGTTAGACAAATCTGTTTTCCGAGTTGTAGACGGAACAGTTGTCACCAGTATCCAATCAATCGATGCTCTTAATGCAAAATATGGAGTCAAAGTAATGACACAGCTTTTTCCTGGTTCTGAGAGTGTGATTCAGGCTGCTGAAATCGGGCTTTCTAGAATTTTTCGAATACAATTTTCTCCTACCCAGAATCTCACAGAGATTGTAGAGACATACGCTAACGATCCTAATGTGGAATATGCCCAGCCAGTAGCAATTCATAAAGTGTTAGGAATAACCCCTAACGACCCATATTTTTATCGCCAATGGGGCTTGACCAATATCCAAGCTCCAAATGCATGGGACCTTACTCAAGGTGATACTTCAGTAATCCTTGCGATTGTCGATACTGGCGTTGATTGGTTGCATCCTGATCTGGGTGAAACCAGTCCTTATGTTAATGGTAACATTTGGACAAACTGGACAGAATACTTCGGCGCTACCAGCATTGATGATGATAGCAATGGCTATGTCGATGATATCCGTGGTTGGGACTGGGTTGATGTTGCGTCTTCTTCATTTCCTCCATGGCCCGGAGAAGATGGAACGGTTGCAGACAATAATCCCATGGACTTTAATGGTCATGGTACACATTGTGCTGGAATCGCAAGTGCAATTACTAATAATGGCACTGGCGTAGCTGGAGTTGGCTGGAATTGTAAAATTATGGCGTTAAGAGCGGGATGGTCTGCTGATTACTATGGCTATGAAGTTGGTCTTATAGATATGGATTTCTGCGCACAGGCCATTTACTATGCTGCTAGAAATGGTGCTTCTGCAATTAACTGTAGCTGGGGATCAAGTAATACGGGTGGAATTGCTGATGCGGTAACTTTTGCAACTTCTATGGGTGTCCAAGTTGTTGTTGCTGCTGGAAATGACGATGTGCCAGATGCGTCGTATCTTTGTTCACGTCATGATTGTATTACTGTAGCTGCTACAGATCTGACTAACAATAAATCATCTTATTCTAGCTATGGATACTGGGTGGATGTTTCAGCGCCAGGTGGAGATTCTCCTCCGACTAGTAATGAAATCTACAGCACCTATTACGACCATTATACAGATTCCCATGATTATGAATGGTTGATAGGAACCTCAATGGCTGCCCCGCACGCTGTTGGATTAATTGGATTGATAAATAGCCAGTTTCCAGGGCTTACTTGGCAGGGGATCAAAGAGCGAATCCTTTATACCAGCGATAATATTGATGCGATAAATCCGAACTATAAAAATGGTCTTTTAGGTGACGGAATAATCAATGCCTTTTCCGCGGTCAGTCAAACCAATATACCCTTTTACACTGTTTTCTTTACCGAAAATTTCGACACGGGTCTTCCTTCAACATGGACTGCGGATCCCTATTGGAGAGATGATGATCCGGGAAATAAAAATACTCTCTATGATGATACTTATGAGCCGGGAACGATTAAAGTTGGTTATGACATCTGGACACCTCCTTTCATGATTGTTGATAGTGATTATGCAGGAAGTGTTAATATTGATGCCTCATTGGTAACTCCTATAATCGATTGCTCTATGTATTCGGACATCAGATTGGTTTTTAACAATTGGTTTCAAAACTACAAAGGAAGAAACAATGAAAAAGGAGACATCGATATTAGAATCGATGGCGGACCCTGGCAAAATGTAGCCAATTTTACCTCTGATATTACGTACAACATTGTCGATGCTGGTAGAGAAGTTGTTGTTCGTCTTCCTTCAAGTGTTGATTATCAAAGTAATGTACAAATTCGCTGGCGGTACTATGATGCCAACGACGAATTGTTTTGGGGGATTGATGATGTCAAATTAATCGGAACCATGATTGCAACCGATTACTATGTGCAACTTTTCCCGTCATTTCAAACTTCAGGTGGTCAGATAGGTGACACAACTTCTTATATGAAAAAGGTTAAAAACATTGGCCTGTTGAGCGATAGCTATGACCTTTCCGTTTCCAATAATTCATGGACGACAACGATTTGGGATTCTGCTGGAATCAATCAAGTCAGTAACACGGGGATCCTGGCTTCCAGAGAAGAATTTTATATGATGATAAGGGTTGAGATTCCAGCTAGTGCCGTCCTCTGGGAGGTCGATACTGCATATATTATTGCTACTTCCACAACCGATACTTCGATATTTGCTCAAGCCTCAATCATGACATTTGTACAACCTCCTCCTGATACAATTCCCTGGTATGAAGAATTTTTCACTCTAACTATCGATACGACTAAGTGGACTTATAACAAAGGTCCCGCCGAGGTTAGCACTCGGGGTCTGAATCCCCCCAGTCCTCCATATTCCTTAAATTTGAACGGGGATATTTCCGGGGGTGATGAAATTCATTCATGTGCGATTGATATCTCAGGAGAAAGCCAGGTGGTTTTGAGCTATCATTATCAACGTACTGGCGGCGGTGATTCACCTGAGTCAGGCGACGATCTATGGGTAGAATATTACAGTTCCTCTGGAAGTTGGATGAATTTGAAACAATATCCCGGTTCCGGTCCTGATATGGATTCGTTTACTTATGATTTTGTCGTTCTGCCCTCAGATGCTTATCATACAGATTTCAGATTTAGATTTCGTAATTTTGCAATGGCTGGAAATTATGATGACTGGTTTATTGATAATATTTTACTTGTACAAGCTCCCGATATTTTTGTCACTTATACTCCAGATCCCTTTAATTTTAATTTAGATTTGGGGGATAGCACTACTGCGACAATAACAATAGAGAATGAAGGCGGGAGTAATTTAGATTTTACGATTACAGATCGACCATCAGATTCACTTTCTTTTAGCACCTATAACTTAAATCACCTAAGTTATCTAACTGTTCAAGATATAGTAAAAGCAAATTATGAACATGCTAAAGCGATCCCGAAAGTTCAACCTGGTTCTCATGGCATTAAAAATTCTTCGAGTGATTTTGATAGGGCCCCAACAGAGTTATCTTCATTCAATTTTGAAGATATGCTAAAAAGTTTCAAAAATAGTAACTCTATGAATGTTATAAAGGCCGTTGTTCTCGATGGATGGGGAACCTATTCTCAACAAGCTATCAGCAGTTGGAATTATTTGAATTTAAATTATGGTAATTTTGGTATACAAGCGATTATTATTGATTATACAACCTTAGATATTGACAATATTACTTACCAGGATATTGTGAACAGCAAAGCGGATGTTTTAATAATTCCAGATAACTGGGGCTACTATTCAAGCGGTGATCAAAATTTTTATCTCACTGCGAGTGAATGCCAGGCCGTCGTGCAATATGTAAATGAAGGGCATGGTCTCTATCTCTCTGCTGGAACACTTAATAATGCTCCAAATCCAGAAACTCAACCTCAGGTAGATTATCTAGCAGAATTACTTGGACTTAATCCATCCGCTCTATATGACTGGGGAGGAGGTCCTTACGCTAGCCCAGTAAATTTAATCGATGTTTCACATCCTATTTTTACAAACATTCCTAATCCGTATTTACCTGACTTTGATTATTCCTGCGCACCAATTACTGGCAATTGGAATGACGTCGTTACAACTGGAAAAGTACTTGCAATATCAAATGATAATCAAACAGCTATAATTGGTAAACAAAATCGAATTTACTTTTCTGCCCTGCCATCAGCAGGTACCGCGGCAATCTCAGATTACCAATTTCTCTATAATGTCATTGTTTTTGCAGGCACCGCTGTGACCACAACTAGTTGGCTTTCGTATAATCCAGTCTCAGATACCGTTAAACCTGATTCGAGTGTCGATGTAGAAGTAAAGGTTAAAGCTGTTGACCTACTTCCAGACAGTACCTACCACCGAAACGTCAACATCTCCAGCAACGATCCCGATGAATTCGAAAATCCATTTACGATTCAAGCATCGCTAACAGTAAATCCTACAGATTTCTATTTCAGAATAATCCCAACGTTTCGAGACTCCTCTGGAAAGGCAGGAGATACGCTTGCTTATAAATTTAAAATAAAGAATTTTGGACAACTTACGGACAGTTACGATTTAAGCGCATCTGAAAATGACTGGTCCACGACATTCTGGGATTCAACAGGAATCACTCCAATCACCAATACAGGTCCCGTGGCCTCCAAAGCAGAAATTGAATTCATTGTTAAAACTGAAATTCTAAGTAGCTCGAACTATGGAGATGTGGATACTGCTAAAATTCATGTCACTTCAGTAGGGAAGCCAGTTCTATCCAGATATGCAGTAATTCAAACTGCCTCTGTGGGTACTCCAGCTTCGATACCCTGGACCGATGAATTTCCAACAAGAATACTAGATCCGAAAAAATGGATATACAACAGTGGACCGGCTGAGGTCAATGATCTCGGAATCCATGAACCCAGTCCACCTTATTCGTTGAATCTAAATGGAGAGACCACAGGAGGTGATGAGGTACAATCTGAACTCATCGATCTCTCAAATGACAGCCTTATCATTTTGAGTTATTATTATCAACGCACTGGTGGCGGAAGCTCCCCCGATTACGGTGACGATCTATGGATCGATTATCAAACTAGTAATAAGGTTTGGGTAAATCTAAGGCAGTATCTTGGCAGTGAATCTGACGATACGACCTTTACACTGGAAGAAATTGTGCTACCCTCAGATGCTTATCATAACGCTTTCAGGTTAAGATTTCGTTGTAAAGGGGATTATGGTGATGATTGGTTCGTGGATAATGTTTTTGTGTCACGACCACCAGAAATAACCGTTGCATCAGAAAGTTATGATGTAACCGTTATAGCTGGAGACAGCGTTGAAGGGAAGCCGGCTTTGGCGATCGGCAATGTTGGTGATGGTATTTTAAGATACAAAATTTTAAGTCTGCCCAGTAGTGGTGCTAAAGCAAAATTGGAACTCGAACCAGCTACCAGAAATTACCCTGATGATTACTATTCAATAGAATTAGAAAAGGGAGATATGGATCCTAGAAAGGGAGTTCCTGTTATCAACAGATCAGGAGGACCGGATAATTTTGGATATTATTGGATCGATAGTAGTGAGCCCGAGGGGCCCGCTTTCAATTGGATAGATATTACTAACGTAGGAACCAGGATTACTGGTCTCGGAGATGACAACAATGTCGGATTCTTTCAAATCGGCTTTGCTTTTCCATTCTATGACTACTATTTTCATATGCTTCGGTTTTGTACCAATGGATTTATTAGTTTTACAAGTAGTTCCACTGACTCTTATAATGATCCCATTCCTAATCAAAGTGTTTTTAATCTGATTGCCCCATTCTGGGATGATTTAGAGTTTGATCCTAACAGTAGCGCTTACTACCATTCTGATGGACAGAAGCTCATTATTCAATACAATAACGTATTAAGAGATTATTCAACCGAACGCAATACCTTTGAAATTATTCTCTATAAGAATGGGACTATTGTATTTCAATATTTATTGATGCAATCTTCATCAAATTCAGCTACTATTGGAATTCAAGATAGTGATGGTTCCAATGGTTTGGAGATCGCCTTTAATACGAATTATGTTCATGATCGCTTAGCAATTTATATCTCTACCGCAGTACCCTGGATAAAAATTAAACCTACTGCTGGGACGCTGCCTAAAGATTCAACCATAACAACCTCAATCTGGTTTACGGCCGAAGACTTTGATGTTGATACGGTACTTCATGCAAATATTGTCATCCGATCCAATGATCCTGCGGATTCTATCGTTGTTATTCCTGCGCGGATGAAAGTGATTACTAACGAAATTATTTCCGGAACTATTCTATCTAATGGAAATCCTCTTGACGGGGCTGTGGCTCAAGTTTGGGATAAATATCCGAATGGGTCAATAATAGATCAATATACCACTTCGGCTGACGGCAAATATTTCCTGTTGGTGCCACCAGAAGGAGGTATGTACGATGTTCGTGCTCATGCCACTGGTTACGTCCCAGCTTTTAAAGAAGATGTCCCAGGAAATATTGAAAACCTCAATTTTACTTTAAAACCTGTGGAAAAAATATCCCCGACAACTGAATGGGTTGACTTTTTCAGTGATAATTCAAAGTTCTGGGGCGGGCCTGTCCAAATTGGGGATGTTATCACAGCCGAAGATCCAGACAGTGTTGCCTGTGGGATCTATACAGTAGATGAATCTGGTTATTATGGATTTATGCCCGTTTATAAAGACGATGATACAACGCCCGAAGTTGACGAGGGTGCTCAGGCAGGAGACACAATCACATTTAGAATTAACGGATATTTAGCCGAAGCATTAGGACCAGATACACCTGTCTGGATGAGTCATGGCAGCATTATACATGTTGATTTGAATGTGGAAGAAATCGATACGTTAAACATTCCACTGTTTGCTGGCTGGAATCTTATTTCCTGGAACGTAGATACGCCAGAAGATTCTACGCATATAATTCTGAAAGACGTTATGTCGAATGTTATTGTCGTATTAAGTTATGAGCTGGGTGGCTTAACTTATGAACCAAGTCTTCCTAAATATAATAACTTAACAATAATGGATCATCTGCACGGTTATTGGATCAAGATGGCTCAAGAAGATATCTTGAAGGTTATAGGTAACCCAGTGGATCATAAACAAACTCCAATTTATTGTGAATCAGGTTGGAATTTAGTAAGCTATCTGCCAAAGGAGCCAGATTCAGTGACTCATGCTTTTGACACGGTAGTCGATAACACTGTAAGAGCCTATGGCTTCAAGAACGGTGGAATGACTTATGATCCAAAAATGCCAGAATTTAGCACGCTTCACGTTCTGAGCAAAACTTTTGGCTACTGGATATATTTAAATCAAAATGACACCCTAACTTATCCAGAACCATTGCCGAATGTTATTTGTCCTTATGAGGATCTGATGCTATTTAATGTTATTTCTTCCGCAGGGCAGAACAGAGGCAGTCTAATACCAACCAATGAATGGTTTAATGTCTTTGGTGAAGGCATAAAATTGGATGGGAAACTTCTTTCTGTTGAGACAAGGATCCGTGCTATCGATCACAACGGTGTGCTCTGCGGGGAATTTGTGGTTACAACGCCAGGAAAATTTGGCTTTATGCCGATCTATCGTGATGATCCAAATACAGACATCGATGAAGGAGCCAAGCCCGGAGATGAAATTTCCATTTACTTCAATGATTTCGAAATACCAGTAAAGTTGACATGGAAAAAGTTTGGCGATGTTGTCGATCTGGGGACGATCATTACATCTGTGGCTGGAGAACTGAGAAATCTTCCCACAGAATATCAGCTTTCTCATAACTATCCCAATCCTTTTAATCCAGAGACAACCATTAAGTACCAGTTACCGAAACCTGGTTTCGTTACGCTCAAGATATATAATATGCTGGGTCAGGCTGTGAGGACCTTAGTAGCGGAAGAAAAGAAGGCTGGTTATTACCAAATCATCTGGGATGGTCGTGATAGTCAAGGCCAGGTAGTAGCCAATGGGATCTATCTATATCAGTTAAAAGCAGGTAACTTTGAGAAGACGAGAAAAATGATTATGTTGAAATAAAACTGGATCCAAATAACATTATAGGGTGCCAGGTTGGTTCCTGATACCCTTAAATTTTAATTACTTATAACTCGGTTTAAGGAAGGTAGGGCAGCATGAAAGGATTTCATACTCTCGTTAAACTGGTTTTTGTTCTTTTTGTCGGTATGATTATGCTAAGCAATCCTGTCAAATCTCAAGTTATTCCTTCAGATGAGTGGATTAATTTTTACAGTAGAAATACATTATTTCAAGGAGCACCTGTCCCAATTGGTTCTGTTATTGACGCCTACGATCCTGATAGTGTCCATTGCGGTACATTCACTGTTAACACAAATGGGGAATACGGATTTCTGATCGTCTATCGCGATGATGCTTTAACACCAGATGTTGATGAAGGTGCAGTTCCTGGTGATACCATTATTTTTAGAATTAACGGCGTCCCTGTAAAGGCTCTGGGACCGGATTCAAGTATCTGGTCTGAAAAAGGCGATATACTAGAAGTAAATTTGGCTGATAATCTTTCACCAACAATCGCAGATTCAATCGAAGATGTTTTTATGAGAGAAGATGATCCAGATACGGTCATTGCTGATTTGGATACGATCTTTTATGATTCAGATAATGATTCACTAACATTTTCGTCTCAGAGTAATGTTCCTGATGTTCAACATACAATCGATGAAGAACATCGAGTAACTATTTCACTGGCTCCTAACTGGTCTGGAGAAGCTGTTGTTGTTATAACTGCTCAGGATGTATGGTTTACTGTTAACGATACGATATTAATTCATGTAATGGAAGTAAATGATCCTCCTGTAATTACTGATCTCCCAGATACATCTTTCTCGAGCGACACAACCTTGACTCTTAATTTGAATGAATACGTGGAAGATGTTGATAATCCAAAATCTTCTTTAAGTTGGATAGCAGAAGTACAACCTCCTAATAATGAGTTATTAATAGTAGAAATTAATGATACAACTAAATTAGCCACGTTCTCTGCAAATGTTATTTTTACAGGTTATGTAGAAGTTGTTTTTACCGTCACTGATAAAAGCTCAGCTTCTGATCAGGATACAATGAGTGTCCATGTCATTATTTCTCAAGTTGGAGATAATATGTATTTATATGACCCCAACACTTACTCATTAAGTCAGAACTATCCTAATCCTTTCAATTCAATGACAATCATCAAATATCAGTTGCCTAAATATTCCCATGTAATCCTTAAAATCTACAACTCATTGGGTCAGGAAATAACAACCCTGGTGGATAAACCACACAATCAGGGATATTATACGACTTACTGGGATGCAGGCAGACATGCTACAGGTGTGTATTTTATAGTGATTGAAACGGGGGATTTTTACCAGATGCGAAAGATGCTGTTTTTGAGATAAATGAGCCTCAGTTTATCTTCTCTCTCAAACAATAGGCTTGAATTATTTACCCTGGATCAATATGAATTATGATTGATTCAAGGTATATTGTTCTATGCTGGCATTTTGTTTGGTATCTTAAGCAAAAGAGATATTTAAATAACGGTTTAATATTTATCCAAAGCATTTATTTATCAACTCTGGCACAATTTGTAACTCTGGCTTGTTTTTTATTCGTTCATTAAATTTGTCATCGTCAATCTCAAATTCATAATTTTTTAACGCTTCTTTAACCCCATCTTTATATTCTTTGGACTCGAAGTAATTTTCCAATTTCTGGCTTACTGGAAGCACCTGCTCATCTGTAAACCATTTCCATGGTTTACCACTATTTTTTTCTACTATACAGTTTAGCTCAACCGCCCATGCGGCTTTAAAAAGTCCAGCCATTCTTAAATCCCGTTGCATGGCTAAAAATTGACCCTCAGTATATGGATTAAAATATTTAAAATGCTTGGAGTAGAAAACAGCATTATGATAATGTTCAGGAATATTCAATAATCCATCTGTTTTGAGTCTTAAGGACATGTTGACGAAGATACAAACGATTTGCCGCCCAATTCGGAGTCCTGGATGAATCTGCCCTGGCAGTGGGGGACGTTTCAGAGTAAATTCTGCGGTTGGATCCTGTAACGTGAGCCATTCGATGACAATCATGCCAAATTTTTCCCCCGCAATCTCAGTCGGAAATATTGGTTTTGCGATGAAATATTTCTTTCGGACTATCAACTCTCCCAAAAGATGATCAGGGTCTTCTCTCTCAAAATAAGCCTTCATGGTATGGCGATAGGGATCTCTGGCATTGATTTTAATGATAAAATCATGAAAACCCCTCTTATTAAGGTCTTTAAAAATACCATATTCTTCTAAGGCTCTTTGGATACCCTGTTCTGAATAGAAATTCAGGAAAAGGTGTGGGCGTTCTTTATATTTTAAGTCGCCTAAAATATCATTGGTCGAAATAAGTTTGTCAGCCTCGGTTGTTCGTTGCAGTTCAAAATTGGTGAGATGCTGATAAACCCTTCGATATTTTTTTGATTGATGTATCATTTTTTCAGATACTCTCTCGTAATTCTCATAACGATGCCACTGAGTCCGACTAAACCTATGAGGTTAGGAACAGCCATTGTTGCGTTTGCAATATCTCCAATATTCCATACCATTGATAATTGTTCACCCTGTAATACAGAACCAGCCATACAAAGCAATACAAAAACGATACGATATCCTTTTGTAATCCTTAATCCAAACATATATTCAAGACATTGTTCTCCATAATAGGACCAGCCAAGTAGAGTTGAGAAACCAAAAAGAAATGAAGCAAAGGGCACAAGAATACCACCAAATCCAAACAATCCTGAATTAAACGCAGAGGTCGTCAGTGCAGTTGAATCCAAACCACTGGTCCACTCGCCCGTTATAATAATGACTAATGCAGTCATGGTGCAGACAACTAATGTATCAATAAATGTGCCTAACATTCCAATTAATCCCTGGCGGATCGGATCGCTAGTCTTGGCAGCCCCATGGGCTATCGGCGCACTGCCTAAACCGGCTTCATTAGATAGAACACCTCTCCTCACACCATAACGAAGTGCTTCCCGAACTGTATGACCAGCAATTCCTCCGATTGCCGATTGTGGCGTAAAAGCATGGGTTACAATTAAAGCTAATGCGTCTGGTATTTTTGTTATATTTAACAAAAGGATAATAATAGCTGCACCGATATAAATGATAATCATTGATGGTACCAGTTTTTCTGCAACAGCACCTATTCGCTTTATTCCACCAATTATTACCAACGCTACGAGCAATGTAACGACTATACCAGTGACCCAATAAGGGATACTGAATTGGCTGTAAAATGCCAGCGCCATGGATTGGGATTGCATCATATTACCCGTGCCGAATAATGCCGTAAAAGCACCAAAAAACGCAAAAACAAAAGCCAATACTTTTGCGAAAGTTTTCCATTTAATTCCCTTTTCAATATAGTACATTGGACCGCCAGCCATGGAGCCATCTTCAGCGACATTACGAAATTTTACGGCTAACACAGCTTCAGCATATTTTGTTGCCATCCCGAAAATGGCAGTGATCCACATCCAGAAGATAGCTCCGGGTCCACCAGTAAAAATCGCAGTCGCAACACCAGCGATATTGCCGTTACCGACGGTAGCAGCCAGGGCCGTCGTGAGGGCTTGAAAAGGCGAAATATCTCCTAATTCTTCATCCGATTTATCAGTACGCATTGCCCCTTTCATGACCCAGCGCCAACCCTCTTTAAATTTTCTTATCTGAATAAATTTTGTTACGATGGTAAGCAACAATCCAGTGCCGAGTAATAGACCAATCGTATAATCGTTCCACACATTATGACTGATTTTAGTGATAAGCTCTACAATATTCATTAACAACCTCCTTCTGAGCCTTACATTACTACCCCAGTTCCGCATTTAATTGGATAGAGTGTAATCCTTGTTTAGACCGAACTCAAGCGACGCATAAAGGCATCGCACTCCAAAAATTAATTGTTTTGTAAAGATAACAAAAATTATAATTTTGTCAAGTTATTTTTTTTGAATGATATTTTTATCAAATTCCGAACGTAGAATATATTTTTGAGGATTTTTCAGTTTATTGTGTTGTACCCGAATCTTTTTTCAACATCTCAATAAACTGGGGATGAACAGTATAACTCAAATTTTGTGCGGCTTTTATGTGTTGCCAGGCTAAATTATAGTTCCCGGCACTATGGTAGGCAATAGCGAGATTATTGTGAACTTTCGCTAATTTTGGATCAATATCAATTGCTATTTTTAATTGCTTAATAGCTTTACTTAACATTTTTTTGTGATAATAGCACACACCCAGACTGGAATGGGCGTCCGCATAGTAGGGATCGCTGCTGATGGCCTTTTTGAAATTGGTGATAGCGTTGTCTATTTTTCGTTGGTCGAGATAAATCATCCCGATATTGTAGTAGGCTTCCGCATAGTTGGGATTGAGTTCTGTGGCGAGATTTAATTCCTCCAGCGCCCGCCCTGTGTTTCCCTGTCTGTAATAAGTCACACCGAGTCCTTCATGAGCATGAGG
>JABAOH010035593.1_pt1 | contig 16384 bp, 9 predicted proteins | sample 7062181 | NCBI WGS metagenome assembly JABAOH01 (sample SAMN14538630, study PRJNA623070) | marine sediment metagenome | biome: marine biome [ENVO:00000428]; feature: marine pelagic biome [ENVO:01000023]; material: deep marine sediment [ENVO:00002113]; isolation source: pool of 5 deep marine...
CGATCCTTCCCGCCCACATCCAGCGGACGCCCCTCAGCAACGGGGACCACGATGCCCTCGTCCTCTTCTTCGTCGTCGTGGCGTTCTACTTCTACATCAAGGCCCTGTCCGAGCTGAAGGAAAGAACCTGGATTGCAAACTGGCTTCGGCCGAGGGAGGTATATGATGGCCTCAAAGGACTTGTCCTGGAGAATCGTAGGACAATCCTCTACGCAGTGATGTCTGGTACGTCATTGGCTGCCATTGCGCTGACCTGGCAGGGATGGGCGTATGCCCCCGTCATCGTCATTGGCTACTTCCTCGTCCAGCTGGTCGTCCACAAAGTGAGAAACCAAGATCCCCTGGGCATCCTAATGGTCTTTGGACTGGTTCTGGGCTTCACCCTCCTTCTCGCAGCTCCCTACTACTACGCCACCGGCTTCGTGAGGACGTGGTTCGACGTTCCCCTCTTCCTTTATGCCATCGCCCTGGGGTTGGGAGCGCTCTTCACAGTCTTTCACCGATTGCCGTGGATGCTGGTCATTCCCCCGGTCATTTTGGGATTTGGGGGGGGACTCGCCATCGCCTCCGTATACAGTCCCACGGTGGCGGCAACCCTTTCCTCCGGATTCGGCTACTTCGTCCCGAACAAGGTCTTTGAGACCATCGCCGAGGCGCAGCCACCCGATTTCAGCCTGGCCATGCTCTCCTTCGGGATGGTGACTTCATGGCTGTCCCTTGGGGGGATTGCTTTGATGGCGGTTCAGTTCGCTCGCCGACCCAGACCCGACTACCTCTTTGCCCTGGCCTGGAGCGTGGCGGCCATCTACATGGCGATGTCGGCCGTCCGTTTCATCTTCAATGCCTCGCCTGCCTTCGCCATTACCTCAGCGTGGGTGACCGTTCTCGTCGTGGAAAGGCTGGGCTTCACCGAGGTTAGGAGAGCTGTCGCGGGGACAGGGGGCAGTCGCTGGACGGCCCTTCGTAAAGGGGTCAAGTTGCGACACATCGCTGGAGCCTTCTTCGTGGCCGCTCTCGTCATGATCCCCAATGCGTGGTCTGGCGTTGACGCCGGCGTGCCATTCGAGAAGAAGAGAGATCTGGATGTCGAGGTCTACCGAACGCTACCGGAGTTTCTGAGGCCCGAGGGGTACCGAGAGGGGCTTGACCTCTTCTACTTCGGCGCCTTCGGATACTCGCTCCCCCTACGAACTCGATACTATCCCAGGGCGTGGGAATGGCTTCAGGGACAGGACTCGGACGTCTTCCCCCTTAGTTCTCGTCCTGCCTTCCTGAGCTGGTGGGACTACGGATTCGAGGCCATCCAGGAGGGCAGACACCCGGCGGTGGCCGACAACTTCCAGAACGGGTTTGAGTACGCCGGCCACTTCCTCCTCTCCCAGAGCGAGAACGAGGGACTTGCCGTGCTCAATGCACGACTGCTCCACGGAGAGGTCGTTCCAGGTCGACTCGAGTTCACCCCAAATGTGGTCCAGGCTCTGGAAAATCGGGGACTGGACTCCCTGCTGATCTGGGACGTCATACGTAGGCCAGCGGTGTACATACCCATCATCAGGTCAGATCCTGACCGCTTCGGTGAGTGGCACGCGCGAATCTCGGCTCGGAACGCCCGTGTAATCTACTTAAAAGCGATTCTGACAGAACAGCTTGACCTCAATGGACAGGCAGCTCTCTACTACGACCTCACTCGGGCCACCGGGAACATCGTCCAATACTTCGCCGTCGACTCCCGGTTGGTGCCGTTTTCCGGGACCAATACTGGAATCTTTTACGCCCCAGCGAAGCTTACGGATCACAAGACAGCGGAACTCCCTGATCTCAGGAGCATACCTACGGACTTCTACAGGCTCGTCGCGGAAACCGATCAGGGGGAGTTCGACCTGGACAAGGTGCCCCCCACGGCGGGGGTGCGAAACGTCCGAATCGTCTACTTGGAGCCCTTCTACAACACGCTGCTCTACCGGATCTTCTTCGGTATCCGAGGCAGCGACATTGGATTGGAGAACGACGGGCTCCCCGGATTTTCGGGACCCCTAGCCGACGAGGAACCAAGGCACGGATGGATGATGAAACACTTCAGGGTCGTTTATCGGACGGCCTACTTCAACCCGTTCCCTCAGGATGAAGCCAGGGAGCACCCCGAGGCCTGGGAAGCAGTGAATTTCTTCGATGCACTGGAGTTCCAGGACCAAATCCAGAGAGGACTGATGGAAGGCACAGTGGACCTCGGGGCCTCAGGAAATCTGGTGCAGGGAGTAGTGATTCTGAAGTACTACGACGGAGCCCGGATGCGGGGAAGGGTATTGAGCGAGACTGGAGCCACCCTGGAAGGCGTGCGCCTCACAGTCCTGGACGAGTTGGGAGTTCCCCATGACTTCGTCGAGACGGACACCGACGGGTCCTTTGATGTGACGCTGCCCTTCGGCCAGACAAGTGTGGTGGCCTCCGTCGGTGTGGTTGACAACAGAACCCATGTCGGGATTCAGGTCGTGGGAGAGAAGATCTTCAATGTCAGTGAGGAACAGGCCGCGGGGGGATCAGTGGACAGTGACGGGGATGGTCGCCCCGACAACCTCCTTGAGGAAGACTTTGTGGTGAAGACGGGGACGATGATCGGTACCGCTTTCCAGGACAAGAACGGCAACGCTGTCAGGGATCCAGCCGAGGGAGGTGTCGCAGGCCTCAAAGTCGAGCTCCGAGATTTGGAGGAGAACGTCGTGGCCAACGCCCTCACGGGGTCGGACGGAGGATATGACCTGGTGAACCTCCTCCCTGGCGATTACACCGTCCGCCTTCTGAGGGACGATACACAACTGACGGAATCCGACGTAACTCTGCGCCTCGGACAGGTCAGGGACATTGACCTTGCCATCCCGGTCAGCCGCATTATCGGGAAGGTGACTAATGAATTCGGCGAAGTCGCCGCGGGGAGCCACCTGGAGCTGTTCGAGGCGCCTGCTGGCGTCACATTGGAAACGACCGCCGATGGGGATGGGGACTATAGCTTCGAAGGGCTTCTCGAGGGCAGCTTCATTCTCAATGCCTCGCTGGATGGCCGTGGTACCATTCCACAGAAGGTGAAGGTCCCCCTTGGAGTGGACGTCACGGTCAACGTCACCCTACGTCCCATGGGCGAGATCCATGGGAGAACTCTGCTGGATTTCAGGCCGACCCCGCACGTTACTATTAACCTTCACAGCCCACGGAAGGCGCCCACCATCAGCTTCACCTCAGATGCCACGGGCCGCTTCAACCTGAAACTGCCTGAGGGGACCTATAGCGCCTACTCTCTACACTTCGACCAGGGACGGGCGCACGCCCTCCTGGAACCTCTGACGGTTAGGGAGGGTGCGGATCTCCAGTGGCAGGTCAATCTCGTTCCGGCTGTGGAGGTAACGGGGGTGACGAGGAGCGAGGACGGCACCCCCGCTGAAGGCGCACAGGTCACCTTCGAGGGTCAAGGCGCTCCCTTCACAGCGACTACGGACCCGGAAGGAGGCTTTCTGGTCTACCTCCCCCCAGGACCATATCGAGTGTGGTCCCTGTTCGGGTCTGCACAGCATACCTCATCCTACGTGCTGAATCAGGCCACGACTTTAGAAATAGAGCTCACGTCGGCGACCCTCGCGGCAGGAAAGATCTTCTACGACCTCAACGGGAACGGGACCTGGGACCCTGGCGAAGGCCTCGAAGGGGTACGGATCGACCTGACAGATTCCGCTGGTAATCGCTTTGCGGCCTTCTCTGAGTTGGAGGGAGACTATCAGATTCCCTTGCTGGAGGCCTTGGAGTACACCCTCAACGTCGAGGAGGACGGCTTCCATCCGGTTTCTTTGGGCCCCCTTAAGCCCTCAGACGTTGCGGAGGTCGGAGATATTCAGCTACCTCCGAGGGTTGTAGGGGTAGAGGGCCGATTGATTTCCCCCACGCCCCTGGACTTCCTCGGAATCCCCATAGCGCTTCAGGCCGTCGGTCAAGGAGCCCAAACCGTGGAAACCGCCGCCGACTCACAGGGACTCTTTGCCGCCGACGTCCTCCCTGGCTTGTACGACGTCGTGGTTGACAATGAACTGGCTGAGGGAATCAGGGTCCAGAACACCCGAACTGTGACCTTGAGAGTCTCTGTGGGGAAGTCTGTAACCGGTTTGTCGTTGGATGTGGCCAGACGCGTCAACGTGGAAGGTTACCTTACCGTGGAGGGAACCCCCTTTGCGGGGACCTTGGCCTTCAACGGACCCGAGGTAGCATCCATGAAGGTGATCGGGTCGTTCTCTCGTTTTTTGCAGCCCGGTGACTACACGCTCTACGCAACAACGCAATTCGGTGCTCAGAGGTACGCGCTTCTGGAGCATCTCACAATATCGTCACCCACCAATATCACCGAACTGCCGACCAATGTGACCTCCCTCAAGCTGGCGGCAGTACTGAGAGGGGCATTGCAAGTGGGTAGCGCAAACCTCACGCAGAGCTTGACGCTGCAGTTTCTGCGGGAGGACGGCGCCTTACTCACCACACTCACTGAAGAGTCAGGCGAATATGAGATTCCCCTCAGCGCAGGGTCCTACCAGGCGTCCGCGAGTTGGCGCGGTCTAGACACGTTGGACGGTAGCCACAGGTTTGTTCATTACTCCCTTGACGAGGACATAGAGCTTCTTTCCGTCGGGCCCACACAACTGGACCTTCCAGTCACTCGCACGCTTGATAACGCCACGGTATCTGGCAGGATTCTCCTCTCTGGTCAGTCAGTCTCGGCGAGGATCGCTTTCGGTGCCGCCAATGAGACTGCCATGAGCGCGACGTTCGAGGTCACGGGGAATTACGCAGTTGTCGTCGCCCCTGGAATCTACGACGTATACGCCTATCGAGAGATCGGCAAGACTGTCAGTCTATTCCGACTCGGGGTGACGCCATACATCGAGAACGCCAACGATGTGATTCTTGAGCCAGGCCTCCTGGTGTCCGGTGTTGCAGACCTCCAGGGTACCGAGAACGAGGAGGTCTCCTTGACGTTCAAGGCCACGGCAAGCGCCAACGTGACCTCAGACAACTCCGGTTTGTTCAAGGTCTACCTGCCCGCGGGAGAGTATGCTATTACTGCGGCGACCCAGCAAATCGAGCGAGGCGTCGAGATTGAATATGCGACAGAGACGAGTCTTGACCTTGTGGAGAGTACCACCCTCAACCTCCTCCTCGAGAGAGTGGACATCGCTGAGGTCAATCTAGAATGGGACGAGTCGGAGAAAGTCACTCTCCTGCCAGGCGAGGAAGCTGTCTACACAATTGCTGTGGAGAACGTGGGAAACGTTGACGATGAATACGTTTTCGAAGGTACCCCAAGTGACTGGGACTTCGAGTTCTCGCCCTCCCGCATCAAGCTTCCCTTCGGCCATGGAAATTCGGCCACGATTCAGGTCACGATTAAAACGCCCGACGACGCCGCAGTCGAGCATTCACCAGTCTTCATCGGGGCGACCTCTGCCTCTGAAGTCGGCGTCAAGGACACGATCGTGGTCAAATTGGACATCGTCCACCTTAGGAATGTCGAACTCAGGCTGTCAGGTCAACCCCCGGTCCTTTCCCCCGAGGCACTGGAGTACCAGATTCGGATCGTCAACTCAGGTAACGGGGAGGACGATTTCGCTCTCACACTGCTGAACTCCGCTAGCCTGCTTGATCAGGGTTGGAGGCCAGTCCTCATCCAAGGGGACCTCAGACAAAACGTGACTGTGGAGAACATCACAATTCCTGCTGCAACCTTTAGGTTCGTTACGCTCCGGCTAGAAGCCGTCGGACCTGTCAGCACTACCAAGGCCTTTCTCACGGTCCACTCTCAGACAGACGTGAACGTCAGGGCCACTCTAGGTGTCCAGCTGTCCTTCCCATCGCTCGAGATACCAGCCGGTAGCGTGGACGTGAAGGGAAGGAACATACAGCTGACTCCTGCGGAGTTTCCATTCCTGTTCTATGGGTTGATCGCTGCGGTAGGTGTCATAGCGGCCTTGCTTTTCATCAGGAGACGGAGAGCCAGGAGGCGGAGACGTTGAGGCCCGCCATACTGCTTGCCGCCCTGCTAGTCCTCACCATTGTTCCAGGGGCAGCCCAGGCGCAGGCGCCCGTTACCATCATCATATCAGCGCCGGACGTCGCGGGGACGTTGAAGACGGTGGTTGTCAACGTGACGGTCGCCGGGGGCCCGGCGGAGGCTAACGGGACCTATCGCCTCGCAGCCTGGTTGACAGGGCCGGATCTCGCCGGAGCCGCACCAATAGAGGACAACCCTTTGGAGATGAGCTCTGAGAACAACACCCTCACCTTTAACGTGACCATGCCCTCGACCGAACAGACTGTGGATCTGGTGGTGGAGATTAACTCCACAAAGGGCTCAGACTTCGAGGTTGGGCTCGCCACGGAGCGCATCCAGGTTCTGGTACCGGTTGAGGTCACCGCGGAGATCGAGAACATGGGGGACGTAGAGGTCCGAGATATTCCTGTCTCCCTCTACGTAGACGGTGAGCTGAAGCAGGAGGCAATCTTGGACAGTCTGACACCTGGGGAGACGAAGACCATCACGTTCGAATACCTACCCGTTGGGCTCGGAGAGGGAGCACACAGGCTGGAGATTCTCGTCGACATCAACAAGGATGGGATCATAGACTCCGCGCTCGGGGAGGTTGCGTTCGAGGGTGTGTTCTACAAGACAGGAGAGCCCCTCAGTCCCACCTTTGTCGTCGTGGGAGTCTTGGTTGGGTTGGTGGCGGCTGTCCTCATTTTCATTGCGATTCGCCGCAGGCGGGCGAGGAAGTAGCTACGCCTTTTTCCCGACTCCGTCGAGCTTCTTCTCCAATTCGAAGCTCCGAAGGGCCACAACAACCTCGCCTCGAGTTTTCTCCAGCAGACCACGGGCGATGTCTTGCTTTCGCTTGACTGCAACAAGGGCAGTGGGATAGTCAAACCTCATCAGGCCCTGGTAGATAGCTTCCATGGCATCAAGGGCCTCCAAGGCGCCTTCAGCGTTCCCGCTCTTCAGTTTCTCCATCGCATGGCGACGTAGTTCGCCTATAACGTCCCCGAGGCCCAGGATGTAGGCCCTACCCGTCACGGCGAGGTCTTCAGGCCGAGGAAGAGGCTGGCCCGTGATCAGGCTGTGCGAGATGTACGCCTCCGTCATGTCCTGATGGGCGTTCTCCACGAAACCTGAGTGGAAGAGGTCGGGGTGTTCCCTGAGCAAACTCCTCAGCTTCAGTGCCTCCTCCCTTGCCTGTTCCAAAAGCTCTTCGACTGCCTCCCCCCGATGCAGACGTCCGACGGCGCTGACTGAGAGCCTGGCGATGGCACGGCTTGACTTGAGGGCCAGCTCCCTCACCGTGTCCTTCTCCTCCATGTTGGCTTCTATGGCGTCAAGGATTTCCTTCAGCTCCATCGACCTGGTACTGTCCAAAAGTGCCAGACTATCCACCCCTGATTGCATTCATTCTCTCCACCTTCTTCTTCACAAACCAGGACTTCCCGATATCATGTCTCATGAAAACCCGGCCGCCGACGTTCTTGAGGCTAGACTCAGCCAGCTCTTCCGCGGCCGCCAGGTCCTTCGCAACCCCAACCACGGCTAGCGACCTCGAGGAGGTAGTGAATATCCCCCCTTCACGCTCATCAACGGAGGCGTAGTAGAGGACGGTTCCACCCTCTCGAATCGCTTCTTCATCCACCTGAAGTTCCTGTCCGGCCAGGGATTTCGTACCATAACCCTCAGGGACCACATACTTGCAGACAGTGGCTAGGGGCTTGAAAGTCGTCTTCTCCTTCAGCTTACCGTCCGCGATGCTCCAGCATACGTCCACAAAGTTCTGGTCAAAGATTGGAAGGACATTCATGGCCTCCGGGTCCCCGAAGCGGGCGTTGAACTCCAGAACCTTCGGTCCCTCAGCGGTGAGGATGAAGCCGCCGTAGAGGATACCCTTGTAGGGCATCCCTTCGGCCTTCATCGCCTCGATGGTCCGCCTCATGATGTCAACCGCGGCCTCATACTCCTCTCGACTCATGAACGGAAGGAGACCGTCGGCGTCGGAGATGGAGCCCATGCCCCCGGTGTTGGGACCCTCGTCTCCTTCATAGGCCCTCTTGTAGTCCTGGACCGCGGGCATTGGGGATAGATGGGAACCATCGGTGAAGGCCTGCAGCGAAAACTCCTCCCCCTCCTCCTTCCGCTCGACCAAAACTCGGGCTTGGCCACCGATCTTCCTCTCGAGGACTTCCCCCACATAGTCCAGGGCCCCATCTACGGTTTGGAAGTGATCCCCCATGACCCGCACACCTTTGCCACCCGTGAGGCCTATGGGTTTGAGCACCACGGGGTAATCCACCTCCCGAAGATACTGTCTCGCCTCCCCAAGGTCGTCGAGAGCCCGATACTCCACCAGTCCCGGGATGTTGTGAGACTTCATCAAGTCGCGGGCGAACTCCTTGGAGAGTTCTATCTGGGCAGCCGCCGCGGTGGGACCCACGGTGGGTATGCCCCTCTCCTTTAGCCGATCCACCAGGGCATGCCCCAAAGGGGCCTCCGGGCCGACGATGGCCAGGTCTGCGCTTCCCTCAAGACCCCAACCCACGACCTTCTCAACTTCAACCTCGTCGCAGAGGAGGAAATCCTTCGAGGCCCTGGCGATTCCAGGGTTCCGGTTCTTCATGACGGAAAGGACTTCGGCACCGCCATTCCTCAGTGCCTCAACAATGGCGTGCTCCCTTCCTCCTCCCCCAATGGCCAAGACCTTCAAGGACCCACGGCCATGTTAACTGGGGGCTGGTTATAGCTTTTCGGCCAGCCTTCTACTGGCGTCGACCGTGTTGCGCAGGAGCATGGCCACGGTCATGGGTCCAACGCCTCCGGGAACTGGTGTGATTGCGGAGGCCACCTGAGAGACTTCCTCGAAGTCCACATCGCCGACGATCCTATATCCCCTCCGCCTGGAAGAATCCTCCACCCGGTTGATTCCCACGTCGATGACGACCGCTCCCTCCCCCACCATGTTGGCTCCCAACAACGCGGGCCTGCCAGCGGCCACCACCAGGATGTTGGCCCTCCTGGTGTGCTCCTCCAGGCCCCTCGTAGAGGAGTGACAGAGGGTCACAGTGGCGTTGGCCCCTTCGGTCTTCTGCATAAGGAGGGCGGCCAGGGGCTTTCCTACGATGTTGCTCCTCCCCACAATGACCACATCCTTCCCGTCCGGAGGATGCCCGGATCGTAACAGGAGTTCGCGGATTCCTAACGGCGTGGCGGGTACGAAGGATGGGCTTCCGGCTAGGAGCCTGCCAAGGTTTCGAGGGTGAAACCCGTCCACGTCTTTCTCAGGGTCCACCGCCTCGAGTACGTCGTCCTCCGAGATGTGGCTTGGTAGGGGACGCTGGACAAGGATGCCGTTGAAATCGGAATCGTTGTTGAGGGCGTCAATCCTCTCCACCAGATCCTCCTGGGCGACTCTCGCGGGAAGCTTCACGACTTCAGAACGGATCCCAACCTCTGCGGAGGCCCTCCTCTTCGTCTCCACATAGATACTCGAGGCGGGATCTTCTCCCACGAGAACAGCCGCGAGACCCACCCTCTGTCCTGCCTTTGCCAGACGGGCCACCTCTTCCCGCACCTCGGCCCTTATCTCGGCAGCGATGGCCCTACCATCAATGATGTCAGCCATGTGATCCGTTGACGAATTGAGAAGGAAGGGTTAAGGCTTGTTACCACGCCTCTTTGGGGGAGGAAAAAGGTGCCGGATGGGTGGGGTTTCTAGGAGGGGGGAGGTTGCCCATTCGACACCCAGAGTTTCTACTGGACCCGTGTATTTAAACGTTCGCTCACCAGTCTTGGAGGCCAGAAAGGGTATGCGTGAGGTTCCCGGTTGGACCTGGAAAACCTTAATTAAGTCCTCCCCATGATTGGCTGGTAATAGTGATGGTCTCCTCCCGTTGGGCACTCCTCAGCGCCTATGACAAGGAGGGGCTCGCGGACCTTTGCAGTGAACTTCTCAAGTGGGACTTCCGCGTCCTAGCGAGCAGCGGAACGGCCCATCACCTGGAGTCGAAGGGGTTGGAGGTCGACTCTCTCAGAAACCACACCGGGTGGGGCGAGATGCTTCAGGGTCGCGTCAAGACAGCCCATCCTAAGGTCCTCGCCGGAATCTTGGCCCGAAGGGATTCCGAGGAGGATATGGAGGACCTCGAGAACGCCGGTGCGGTCCCGATCGACCTCGTCGCAGTCAACCTGTATCCCTTCGAGGAGGCTGTAAGAAAGGGGGTCCCTGAGGCTGAGGCCTTCGAGATGGTAGACGTCGGCGGCGTGAGCCTCGTACGGGCCGCGGCCAAGAACTGGCCCTACGTTACGGTACTGACAAGCCCCCGCCAATACAGCGAGGTGGCCAAGGAGATGGCGGGCCAGGAGGGCGAGATCTCTCAACGGACTAGGCGCCGTCTCGCGGTGGAGGCCTTCGCCATGACGAGTCGCTACGAGGCTGCCATATACAACTACCTCTCACAGGTGCAGGGGGACGCTTTTCCGTCGGAGCTGAGAATCGCCTATACCGAGGCGGCAAGACTGAAGTACGGCGAGAATCCCTACCAAAGAGCCTCTTTCTATCGAGACCCTGACCACGAAGGGACGTCGGTGGCCACATCCGAAGAGATCTTTGGTCGAGGCCTATCCTTCAACAACATCCTAGACCTCGACGCCGCCATAGAACTCGTCATGAAGTTCGATCGGCCCACGGCATCCATCATCAAGCACACCAGTGCCTCAGGGGTCGCAAGCTCCGACAACCTGGGCGAAGCCTATCGCCTGGCACGGGAGTGCGACCCGAAGTCCGCCTATGGCTGCGTCGTCGGGTTCAACCGGGTAGTAGGGGAGGACGCGGCCTCGGCCATGAAGAAGCACTTCGTCGAGGCCGTGATAGCGCCAGACTATGAGGACGAGGCCGTCGACCTACTTCGAGCCAAGAAGAAGCTTCGGGCCCTAAGAACGGGCAGAGAGGTCAAATGGGAGCCGTCGACCCAGGTCTTGGGGGTCCGGGGAGGGATCCTTGTTCAGTCAAGGGAGCGGGTCGTCATTGACCCCAGGGCACTCAAATGCGTGACGAAGGTGGTACCAACCAAAGAGCAACGTGACGCCATGCTCTTCGCCTATAAGGTCCTGGGACACGTGAAGTCCAACGCGATCGTCTTGGCGAAGGGGGAACGGACGGTAGGCATCGGAAGCGGTCAGATGAGCAGGGTGGACTCCGTGATCGTGGCGGGATTGAAGGCGGGAGAGGAGGCCGAGGGCAGTGTAATGGCCAGCGATGCCTTCTTCCCCTTCCGAGATGGCATCGACGAGGCGGCGAGAGTGGGAGTGAAGGCCATCATCCAACCCGGAGGCTCGATCCGCGACCAAGAGGTCATTGATGCGGCCAATGAGCACGGAATGGCGATGGTCTTTACCGGGGTCCGAGTCTTCAAGCATTGAGGTGCGTGCGTGTCCAGGATTACCGTGGGGGTACTTGCGTCGGGCCGTGGGACGGACTTCCAGTCCATCGTGGATGCCGTGGAGAGGGGCGACCTCGATGCGGATCTTGCCATCATGATCTGCAACAACAAGGACGCCCCGGTCATCGAGCGGGCAAAGAAGCACAACATACCGTNNGGGAAGAGCCGGGAGGAGTTCGAGAGGGAAGTCGTTCGGGAGCTGAAGGCAAGGGAGGTGGACCTGGTCGTGTTCGCCGGTTTCATGCGCATCGTGACGACGTACTTCGTCGATCAGTTCCGGGGGCGGATTATCAACATCCATCCTTCTCTTCTTCCATCCTTTCCGGGAACCCACGCCCAGAAGGATGCCGTGGAGTGGGGGTCAAAGGTCAGCGGCTGCACCGTCCATTTCGTCGATGAGAGCGTGGATGGCGGTCCCATCATCTTCCAGAAGGCCGTCCCAGTATACCCGGAGGATACGCCAGACGATCTGGCTGACCGGATCTTGGAGGAGGAGCACAAGGTGCTTCCCTACGTCATAAGGCTGTTCGCCGAGGGGCGACTGAAGATCGTCGAGCGAAAGGTCTTCATCGATGAGGAGGGCATCGAACCGCTCCGAGCGGTATAGCCGTCCTCTCCAGCCGGCTGCGAGATCAAGCCGACGCGGTGACGGGAGACAACCTCACGCCTCGGGGAGGCACGTCGAGGCCCAACGCCTCCGTGATGGCAGTGTATCTGACCCGGATCGTGACCTCAGAAACCCCCGTAGCGCTACTGATTCGCTCTTGAGAGACCCTCGTGCCCAACTTGAGGGAGGCGAGGTAGATGCATGCGGCGACGGTGCCCATCGGGGACTTCGAGTGGAATCTTTCCGCCTTTTCCGCTCTTCGCATGAGGTTCAACGCCTCTGCCTGGACATCCATGGGCAGGTTGAGACGGCTTGCGACCCTGCCCAGGTAGTCCTCCGCCCTGGGTGTGGGCAGGCCCAGTTTCAAGCCACGGGTTATCACTTTGAAGGAAAGGCTAAGCTCTCTCTTCTCCACCTCCAGGAGTTCCGATATCTCATCGAGGGTCCGGGGCGCCAGCATTACCCTGCAGGCGATGTAGATCGAAGCACTGGCCATTCCCTTGATAGTGCGCCCCCGAACGAGGCCCTTGGAGGCTGCTCTCCGGTAGATCATCGCCGCCTCCCGTCGGAACTCTTCAGGAATTTCCATGACGGAGGCCATCCTGTCGAGCTCGATGAGGGCATCCGCCAGGCTTCTCTCGCCGGCCCTTGAGTACCTCATTCGCTTCTGCAGCTTTCGCAGTCGTTGTAGCCGCCCGCCGTCGTTCGTTTGGAGGCGGTTGCCCTTGGAATCTCGGGTTCCAGGGGAAATCTCCGTGGTCAGTCCTCTGTCATGCGTGGAAATGCTGGTGGGAGAGCCAACGCGCGAGGAAGAACCCTCCACGCCCTCTCGGTTGGTCCATTCGGGACCCTTGTCGATGTAGCGATCTCTGACGACAAGGCCGCAGACCTCGCAGACCTCCTCGCCCCTCACATAGTCCATGACGAGGCGGGTGCTGTCACACTCCGGACATACATCCTCGTCGGTCCCTTCAACGTAAACGGCTTCCATCGTCCCACCGTCAACCTTTCGATTCTGAAGCTAGCAAGCGTCACTACGGACGAGACGCAATAATAGATATTCTTCAAATGTTCAACTATGAATCAAACTTTCTAACGATTTACGCCTTCACACCCCTTCGTCTTCCTCCTGCGACCGAAGGCAGATTGTTGAAGGTCGAATGCAATATTTGAAACCGTTTTTAAAGGAGCATCTCCTAGAGAGACTGATGGCAATGAAGATACTGCAGATAGCGACCTTGGGCGACGAGGAGGACCCTGTATACGTCGGCATTCGCGAGTACCCCGTCAGCAAGCTTGTTCTCATCCATGAACCCGAGAAGAGGTTCAGGGCCAGCGAGGTTGCCCACAAGCTGGGGGAGCTTCACATCCCGGTCGAGCGGATGGAGGTTGAGAACCCTGCCCGAGACATGTATGAGGTCATAGCAGAAATCGTCAACAAGGAAAAGCAGAGGTACGACGATATCTTCATCAACGTCTCCAGCGGCAGGAAGCTCATGACCTGCTCCGCCATCAGCGCAGCCTTCGTCAATGGCCTGAAGGCCTTTCACGTGGAGGGAGACACCCCCATGATGTTGCCCGTCTTGAAGTTCAGCTATAGCGAGGTCATATCCCCGAGCAAGTTCAGGATCCTCAACGCCTTGGACGCACTGGGGGGCGTGGCCGACTCCCTGAATCAGCTCAGTGAGTCTTCCGGGGTGGAGAAATCCCTCCTGAGCTACCACCTCCGCGGTGGCAGGGAGTCCAAGGGACTGGAGGAGCTGGGATTGGTGGACATCGATCGAGGAACCCAAGGCAGGCTCTTGATCAAGCTGTCTGAGATGGGAAGACTGATCCTCATCGGCCAAGGCGAGGAGACACCGGCATCTAGCTGACGCTAACCGATGGCTTCTCTGGGGTAGGAATGGTAAAAGTCTACTCCTCTCCCTTCACTACTTCCCCGAAGGCCATCCTTCTGAGGACGCGGGTGATTCGAACCTTCACTTTGTCCCCAATCTTGGTGCCTGGTACAAAGACGACGAAGTTCTCGATCCTCGCGAGGCCGTCGCCCTCCCTTCCCAGGTCTTCGATGGTGGCTTCATAGACCTTACCTTCCTCCACGGGAGCGGTGTAAGGTCCCGAGCCGAATCCTCTATTCAGTATATCATAGCTCCTGCGACTGCCGTCGCCGGTCCGGGATTTTGGCCTAGCTATTTAAACTCTTTGAGGTGGCTCGGCTAGGCAGGGCGGAGGCCACCACCGCTGGCTATCTTTAAGTTAGGGTCGCCCTCTACTCAGAGAAGATGGTGAAGCTACTGTTGGGCGTGGCCTGGCCCTACGCGAGTGGACCCAGGCACATTGGCCACGTTGCGGGAGCGTACATTCCTGCCGACATCTTTGCCCGCTACCATCGCATGGTGGGAAACGACGTCCTCATGGTGAGCGGAAGCGACATGCACGGGACACCGGCCACCGTGCGGGCGGACGAAGAAGGAGTATCCACAGAGGTCGTCGCCGAGCGATACCACGCTATGCACACCAAGAACTTCGAACAGCTGGGTATCTCGTACGATCTCTATTGGAAAACATCCGCTGACAACCATAAAGCCGCCGTTCAGGAAATCTTCTTACGCCTCAAGGAGAGGGGACATATCTACGAGGACACGATGGACTCGTCATGGTGTCCAAAGTGCGAGCGCTATCGCCCCGACAGGTATGTCGAAGGCGAGTGTCCTCACTGTCACTTCCCCCAGAGCCGAGGGGATCAGTGCGAAAACTGCGGGAGGATGCTGGATCCCTTCGAACTCATCCACCCCCGGTGCAAGGTCTGTGGCACTCATATTGAGAGGCGGGAGACCCGGCACTACTTCTTCAGACTGACCGCCTTCCAGGAACCCCTTACTGAGTGGCTCAGGACCAAAGGCTACTGGAGGGCCCATGTACTTAACTTCGCCCTCTCGTGGTTGCAGGAGGGACTCAAGGATCGCCCCGTGACTCGGGACATTGACTGGGGGATCGCCGTCCCCGTCGAGGGGTACGAGACGAAAAGAATCTACGTCTGGTTTGAGGCGGTGATGGGGTACCTGACCACGAGTATGGAATGGGCCCGGCGACAGGGCGACAGGGAGCTATGGAAGGCATGGTGGCTCGACCCCGATGCCCGACACTACTACTTTGTCGGGAAGGACAACATCGTCTTCCACACGATCATCTGGCCAGCAATCCTTATGGGGTATGACGAGGCCCTGAACCTGCCGTACGACGTTCCAGCCAATCAATACATGAACTTCGCTGGTGAGAAGATGTCCTCGGGGAGAGGCGTTGGGGTGTGGCTTCCAGAACTGCTGGGCGCGTATGACCCGGACGCGCTCCGATACTACGTCAGCGCCTCTATGCCTGAGAACAAAGACTCGGAATTCACCTTCAGGGAGCTAGCCCGACGGATCAACACCGAGCTCGTCGCCATTTACGGGAACTTCGTCCACAGAGTCCTGACCTTCACCCACAAGAACTTCGGAGAGATCCCTCCCGCCTCGAGCATGAGGAGGGAGGACGAGGCCCTGTTGGCCGAAATGGAGGGTGCCTGGAAGAGGACTGGGCAGAACCTGGATTACTGCCATTTCAAGGAGGCCCTCAAGGAGGTGATGGGGCTTGCCAGAAAGGGCAACCAGTACTTCGACAGAATGGCCCCGTGGGACCTCATAAAGGTGGATCGGGAAGCCTGCGGGACGGCCCTCCACATGGCGTTGAGACTTGTCAGAGCATTGGCCATTATGACCGCTCCCTTCCTGCCCTTCTCGGCTGACAGGCTGTGGAGGATGCTTGGCTTCGAGGGGGACGTCCACAAGGCATCCTGGGACGACGCCTTGGGGGAGCTCTCACCAGGCCAACCTTTGGCTGCTCCCGTCCCGCTGTTCAGCAAGATTGAGGAGCCTGGTCTGAACCTCCAGGACGAGGCCCAACGCCTAGATGTGCGGGTCGGCAGGGTCCTGAATGTTGAGGACCATCCCAAGGCGGACAAGCTGTATCTCGTAGATGTGGACCTCGGAACTGAGAAGCGACGTCTGGTAGCTGGCATAAAGGATCAATACGACGTGAAGGAAGTACAAGGGAGGAACATCGTCGTGCTGTGCAACCTGAAGCCCGCTACCTTGAGGGGCATAGAGTCCAAGGGCATGCTCCTGGCCGCGGTGGATGGCGATCAGGTATCCCTGTTGCTGGCCGGGAAGGCCGCGCCCGGTACGCGAGTGCTTGGGGCAGCGGAGGCTCCCCAGATCTCCTTTGAGGACTTCAGGA
>JABAOH010094558.1_pt1 | contig 16383 bp, 12 predicted proteins | sample 7062181 | NCBI WGS metagenome assembly JABAOH01 (sample SAMN14538630, study PRJNA623070) | marine sediment metagenome | biome: marine biome [ENVO:00000428]; feature: marine pelagic biome [ENVO:01000023]; material: deep marine sediment [ENVO:00002113]; isolation source: pool of 5 deep marine...
TTTAGTATCACCCACGGTGAGTATAGGTTTACTGCCGACGGTATTCAATATCGTATCGACCCGGTAAGCCTCGGAGGAAGCAATGAATAATACTGCACTATCCTTAACCTCTGAGAGGCGCCTGATTCTGCGGATGATAATTTTTCGTTTATGGATGGTTAGGTCCGGGAGGAACTGTATCTTTTCCCCGGAAGGGAGCTTCCCCAACACCGAAATAATAAATGGGTTGTTGGCATCCTGTCGTTCCGGCCATTGGGTAAACTTACAAATCTTATAGATAAAAGTAGATTTTACCTGGTATTCAGGATATTCCGGCTGGTCTTCCTCTCCCTTTCCCCTGAGCTGTGGAGTCGTTACAAATAAAACAACCAGGAAAAACAGTAATGATCTTTTCATAATTTCTTCTTTGTGTCTCCTAACGGTTTAATAGACCAGAGGGCACAGCGTGCTGTGCCCCTACTACTTACTACTTACTACCTACTTCTTACTGTCTTTCCCGGCCGACTTTTATTTCTTTTTTATTTGAAATGTTTCTTTACCTCTGTCGTCGCTTTGGTACCGGAGGTTGCCTGGGCTCCTCCACCAGGGCCACCCCGTTCTCCCCTCCATGAACCACTGAGCGGGATACCTTCGAAAACCCAATCCCAGGTGCCTCTCATGGTGTCCCTGCTGGTAAAGGTCCCGTTGTACGTGAACCATTCTCCGAAATCATAACTAAAGTTTACATTTCTGCCGCTGACACTGTACGTGCCGGTAAATCCATCCTGGTCCACAAAGGTACCACTGGTTCGGCTGCCGCTAAATGTCATAAATTGCTCTCCACTGGTACCATCAGGATAATTTTCAGTAATGATCCAGTTACCGATGATTATGAATTCTTCCTCCCGCTGCTTCTCTTTTTTGCCGGAGGCCAGGACCACGATCAATGCCGCAACAGCAATACCACCTACTACCAGCAGAACCGGGAATTTTTTCTTTTTTTTCGCTTTAACCGGGGTGGGCTGCTCAATGACCCGTCTCTCTGGTTCGGGTTCTTCTTTGACCACTTTTTCTTCCTTTTTCAGTTCTTTCTCTTTTGCCTCCAGGACTTTTTTCCTGATTTTTTCTACCCGCTCTTTAAAGCCCGGATTGGCCTCCTCGGCGGTAAAAGCCGGGAAGGTCTCAAAAACTTTCTCCAGGTTCTCATCGACTTTGGTATCATCTCCCACCTCGTAGTAAATCTTCGCCAACAAATAAAACGCTTCAGCCACATTCTTTTTTTGCTCTACCATGGCTTTCAGTTTCTGGATAAAGTCGCTCAACAGTTTTATAGAACCTTCATAATCGCCTTCTTGATAAAGTCTTCTTGCCTTCAGCAGGATATCTTCTTCGTTTTCATTTGCCTGGACGAAATTAAAATCCGCAGATAAAACAAAAAAAGTGAAAAGAAACAACGTCACCAATCCGATGCCGCGTAATAATTTCCTACCAAACATGTTCATACCTCCTACGTTTCGTTTTACCTCTGAAATTTCATTTTAATTTTATTGTTTCGTTAAAATTACTTTGTTCATAAACTTCCCGACTTTATAGGTTACCCTCCACTGGAACTGCACAGGTTCCCCCTGTTTATCTGTAGGTGGGGGGAGGGAAATGCCGTTCAGTCGCTTGCGAATAATATCCAACGCACGGTTCCTGGCCCATTCCGGCTTGACGGTTAACGTCTCATCCAGAGAACCTACAGTCACCTTACCCGATTCATCGATGTTAAGTTCTACGCTTATGTGGCCATGTATTTGGAATCCTGCTTTTCTTACAGGTATCTGGAGGCGCCAGATACGCCTTTTGTACATTTTTAGTTTTTCCTTTGGAAGATCCAATAACGTCACGGTTCTGGCCGGCTTTTTCCTGGTGCTTATCGGCTTTTGCTGTTCAGTTTTAGTTTTAATTTTACTTTTGACCTCTTCCGGGATTTTTTGAGTTTTGACCTCTTTTTTACCCGTGTCTGTTGTGCTTGCATCCGTATCCGTATCTTTTCCTGTTTCCTTTGGTTTTTCTTTCTCTTTATCTTCAACCGATTCCATTGGTTGAGACGTTTTCTTTTTGATATCTGATTCGTCTTTGGTTACAGCCGGTTGTTTTTTTTCTGCGTGAGTTTCGACAGGTTCCCCTGGTCCACGTGTGACCAGGACGATAATAGTACCTGCCAGTATCACCAGCAAAGCAGCCAATATACCGGGCAGCAGCCACTTTTTTCGCTCATCTTTGTCACGCACCGCTTCCGCGACAGTAGGTGCAGGGATGGGGATAGGAGTAGGCGTAGGAACAGTTGCAAGTGATTCCTGTTCTGCCTCAACATCTACCCTGGTGGCAGCGACTTCCGGTTTTGTCACCACCTTCGGGGGCATGAAATCCCGGGCCGTTATCAGTCCATCGATAAAATAAATCAGTTCCGCACCAGACTGTATCCTCGTGTCCCTGTTCTTGGCCATCATTTTATCGATCAACGGTTGATAGATGCTCAATTCCTCCGGGAGTGTCGGAATCGGGTCCTGGATGTGTTTGATAATAATACCGGCGGTACTTTCCGCTTTATAAGGCACATCCCCGGTCAGTATTTCATACAGTTCCACTCCCAGGGAATAAATATCACTCCGTCCATCGATCTTTTCGCCCTTGCATTGTTCCGGGCTCATGTAATGCGGGGTGCCAATACTCATGCCTGTCCGGGTTAATTGCGTGGTGGAGTCCATGGCCCGGGCAATCCCAAAATCCACCAAAACCACTGACCCGTCAAAACGGAACATAATATTATCCGGTTTAATATCACGGTGAATAAATCCTTTTTTGTGTGCATAATCCAGGGCGCCGGCAATTTTTTTAACTATATCCAGCGCTTCTTCGGGCGGCATGGGCCCCCCCTGTTTCAGACGCTCGCTTAAACTCTCGGCCAGAAATTCCATAACAATATAATAATAATGGTGCTCACTATCTTTCACTACACCCACGTCGTGGATGGTGATAATATTGGGATGAACCAATTGTGCGGCTGTTTGGGCTTCTTTTACAAACCGTTTGGCAAATTGAGTATCTCGCAGAAGTAAAGGGTCTAATACTTTTATCGCTACCTCACGGGCCAGTTTCTCCTGGAAGCCAAGATACACATCGGCCATCCCACCTTGACCTAACTTTCTGATTATCCTGTACCCTGGAATTTGAGGCAATTGTTTCATACCTTTTTCTCCTTCTATAAACCGTTAAGGTAATATTATGCCATTTTTTTTTAAAAATATCAAAGAAAGAAAAAAAAATCTCTCAACCCACTATACTTGGTTATTTTCCGGGCAGTAACCACTATATCTTGTGTATAAAATAAAAAAAAATTGCAAATTGACTTGACATAATAAATGTAAAAATACTAAAATGTACTTTTCAGGTAAAACAAAAAATGAGCAAGTCGTCGATTTTCGGCTTGAGGGGTTTGAGGTTTGAGTTGCTTCGCAGCAAAGAAGCAGAAGATCTAAAGCGCAAGGCGGAATGCGTAAAACGTAGGGCGTAATGTGCCATTTAAAGGTGTAAGCTGCAGGAGTGGAACTTCAACGCTCAAAATCGGCGTTGAAGGTTGAAAGGAGAAGCAAGATGAATGAACTGATTTTAGCTAATGACGCAAATTTCGATGCGTTACTGGAGGATCGCAAAGCGATTATTGTGGATTTCTGGTCCCCCACGTGTGCACCTTGTATAACGATTGAACCAGCGCTTAAAAAAATTGCTGTCGACTACAGGGCGAAGGTCAAAGTGCTGAAGGTCAATGTGAACGATTCGCCCAGGACTTCGTCCAGGTATTTGGTAAGGGGGCTGCCCACACTTTTGTTTATCAAGAATGGAAGCGTAAAAACGCAGATGGTAGGTACAGTAGACGTGAAGCAGATCGAACAAACCCTGAGAAGGGTTATTTGACCAGGTTATTTTTTTTTTGCTTTTTTTTGTTAGAGGGAGATAAAAATGAAGCCTGCACGTTTATATGAAAAATACGAAAAAGCAGGGCCGGACACCCTGAAGGTCAGGTGCCAGCTCTGTTCTCACCACTGCATTTTAGATGATAACCAGTTGGGCATTTGCCAGGTGCGAAAAAACATTGGTGGAACGCTTTATTCGTTGAATTACGATAAAGTGGTGGCAACGCATGCCGACCCCATTGAAAAGAAACCGCTTTACCATTTTTTACCCGCTTCAACGTCGTATTCTATAGCCACAATGGGCTGCAATTTCAAGTGTATATTTTGCCAGAACAATTCCCTTTCCGTGGTTCATGGGGAGAATAAGATTTACGGTGACGCCATTTCTCCCGGGCAGATCGTAGAGGCAGCCTGGCATTACGGCTCAAAATCGATCTCTTATACGTACACGGAACCCACTATTTATTATGAGTTGATGTTTGAGACGGCCAAACTGGCAAAGGAAAAAGGTATCAAAAATGTAATGGTGACCAACGGTTATATGAGCAGTGAAGCGCTTGAGGAGATTGCACCGTACATGGATGCTGCCAATATCGATTTAAAAGCCTTCAACAATGAATTTTACAAAAAATACAGCAGTGCCCGCTTATCTCCTGTGTTAGATACCATCAAGGGTATGAATGAAAAAGGCATTTGGGTTGAATTGACCACGCTTATGATTCCAGGTCTGAATGATGATCCGGGAGAAATCAGGGAATTAATTTCATTTATTTTAAGTGTGGATGAAACGATTCCCTGGCATGTCTCCCGGTTTTACCCCCAACACAAACTAACCAATTTACCGCCCACCAGTCCGAACGCTATATTCGATGCTCTTGAGACCGGTGCGGAGATGGGGTTGAAATACCTTTATGCCGGGAATATCGGCTCCGATAACTGGGAGGATACCCGGTGTCCCAACTGCGGTGAGCTTTTAATTGCTCGCAGTGGGTATTTTACGCGAGTGAAAAATTTAGATGCTTCTAAAGGTCAGTGCGGCAAATGTGGTCATCCCATCGCTGGTGTCTGGAAATAGAAAACCACGAAGGAAATCAGTAAGAAGTAGGAAGTAAAAAGAGAAGTTGAAGGTTTCCCCAAACGTTTGAAGCAATAGCCCTCTTGTCGATTCATATCAAATGCAAAAGAGTTTTCCCGGCTGGCTGGTTCAGGTAAGGAAACCTTCAGATGGCGCGCTTGCGCCTTCTATGGCTGCCCTCGCCGAGGGCTTGGCTGCCGGGGGCAAAGAGGCGGCTTAAATTAAATCTTATGTGGAAACTGACATCCGGCATGGTGTCCATGGGGGGGAACTCTTCTACTAATGACAACTCAAAATACTTCCAGATTTTTATGCCCAGATAAACCTGGTAAGCGTCATTGGAAAGTTCATCTAACTTAAATGGTGTACTCTTATACAAAATACCGCCGAAAATTCGTTTGTAATCTAGCCGGATTTCCGAATGAAATACCTGGTTTCTTAAATCTTCTTCTACCAGCCAGTTGGGATTCTTAAAAAAGGAAAGATGATTGGAAAACTCAAGGGAAAAGTTTTTTTTTCTATATAAAAGAATGATCCCACCGGTTAAAAACGGTTTGCTGCTGCTGAAACCGGTTTTTGAGGAAAGCGGTAGTCCCAATGCCAGCCTGCCGTTTAGATGAAAATTTCCACTGCTGTAGATACGGGCCAGTGTTCCCAGCACCAGCGGGAGTTGTGCCGAGGTATTATCGGTGTAAGAAAACACATCGTTGTATGTATAATTGACCTGGTTCCTGGGAAAATCGTTCCGTCCGCCTTCGGCCAGGCCGAATGTTTTATGGAAATTAATAATTAACCCATCCATGATGCCGCCAAAAGCAGCCACTGCCCTGTAGTACAGCTCAAGGGTTATCCCGTTGGTCACACCGTAACGGATACCCAGGGTACTGCTCAGAGTTTCCATATCGTTGATCCTGGTGCGTTCATAGTCGTAGGTGTAGATATTGGAGTAAAAGATATCGAGGGTCAGCCGTAAATCTTTTTTCTCCAGGGTGGAGTGATGGGCATAAGGAAAATAGCTCATGGATTGAATCAAGGGAAATTCCACGTCCGCTGCCTGGATAAACCAACAACTGCTAATCATCAAAAAAAATACAAATATTTTTTTTTTCATTGCTTTTTCATCCATTTGAAGTTGCATTTTACCGGTTTTTGTAATTCTTGTCAAAGGGGGTGGCACCCCCAGCCCAAGAAGGCCCTTCGGGCCATCTAAAGGCTTCCTTCCCTGAACCAGCCATCAAGGTAACATCTTATGGGATTTACATGTATTGATAAAACGGCTGTTGTCTCAAACGTATAGGGAAGCCTTCAACTTATCTTTTTTCTCTCTTCTTTTCTTCATTCATCATTCATAATTCATCATTCATAATTTGACCTAACACCCCCTGGCCGCCGGAGGCATTATAGATTTACAATCCTATTTGTTTTTGTTAAAATATAACCATGATGAGCATAAAAGACTTTAAATATTGGCAGAAAGGGCAAGAATTTCTTGGGGTTGAGTATCCTATTATTTCCGGGGCTATGACCTGGATCAGCAATTCAAACCTGGTTAAAGCCGTGAGCAATGCCGGTGGACTGGGTGTACTGGCGGGCGGCAATATGCCCAAGGATCTCTTTTGCCGGGAGATTCAGACGCTGCAAGAGGCGGATATCCCCTATGCGGCCAATTTAATTACCCTTGCCCCCAACTACCAGGGGCATTTGCAGTGCGCGGCAGATATAGGCGTTCCTATTGTGTTTTATGCCGGAAGTTTCCCACGCAAAAGCGAGATACAAATGGCCAAGCAAGCCGGGGCTAAAACCATCTGCTTTGCTTCTACCGAATCCATTGCCAACCGCATGATCGATTACGGGGCCGATGCCCTGGTGCTGGAAGGCAGCGAAGCCGGGGGGCATATCGGTTATGTGTCCACAATTGTTCTACTTCAGCAAGTGTTGTTCAAATTCCCGGATTTCCCGATATTTGTGGCTGGCGGCATTGCCACCGGGAAAATGATTGCTCATTTATTCCTGATGGGCGCATATGGAGTGCAGATGGGGACCATCTTTGCCATGGCCGAAGAGAGCCCGGCCCACCCGAAGTTTAAGGAGCGTTTTAGAAAGGCCCGCTCCCGGGAAGCGTTTGCGACACCGCAGTACGATTCCGCCCTCCCGGTGGTGGCGGTCCGGGCCATAAGAAATAAAGGCTCTGTGGAATTCGGTAAACTGCAACTGGATTTGCTGGAAAAATTGAAAAAAGGAGAAATTTCACGTGTAGATGCCCAATACGAAGCAGAGGCTTACTGGGCCGGGGCTTTGAGACGCGCTGTGGAAGAAGGCGATATCGATTACGGTTCCTTAATGGCAGGTCAAAGCGTTGGACTGGTGAACGAAGTTAAGCCGGTGAAACAGATTATCGAAGACCTGACGGCTGAAGCGGAGGAGGAATTTCAAAACGTAAAAAACCTGCTGAAATAAATTTTTTAACCACGAAGGCATTTACAATGCGGTTAAAAGCACGAAGGGACACGAAGAAAAGAAGAGAGGGAATGATACCGATGGGAAATACCTTTGTGAAGCATGGTACGATGACTGACCGTGTATGAAAAGTTTTGGGAGGTCCAGGAACCCTTTTTCAAAAGGGTTCCTGGCCGCCGGAGGCATATTTAAACCTCAAAAATGCTGTCTTGTTTATGTCGCGCTTCTACCAGGACATATGGGGAGCCGATGTTAGATACGCTGTAGAAAAATTTGATTTCTTTAGAGATTTTTAAAATGTGCAGCAAATAAGACCGGAACGTGGTTTTGAAATAGAGATGCACCGGTTCCAGCATATCATCTCCTTTGAACCGGTATCCATAAGCGGAAAAGAGATATCCTGATTTGTCGACGGACTTTAGTTTCAATAAAGAAACCAGGACACCTTCCTGGGCATCGGTCATTAGATTTTTCAGCGGTAATACGGTGGGTTTAATATAGAGATTGGAAAACTGCACTGACGGGAATGTTGACCGTTCATTCCTGAAACCGTTTCCAGTGGATGGGGTGTTGGTCTGGAAAGCTGTGGACAGGTCTGTGATCACCTGTGAAAAAACACCCTTTTGAATCAAGTACTTTTCGCCTGGGTACATTTGAACTCCTTCATCATCAAAAGGTACTGAACCGGCCTCCCCATCCATAAAGGGATTATCGATAATATTTAAAATCGAGGGGTAATGGATGTTCATCATTTCACTGTCGGCGCATATTTTAAAATAATGGGAAAATTCTTTTAAGATAAAAGCCGATGCCTCAGGGGAGAGGATTAAGTAAAGGTTTTTACGTTTACCAGTAGAAACCGTGGTCTCGGTTAAAGAGTTTAGTAAATTAAAGCCCCTGGATATGATTTTATAGGGTTCAAGATGTTGAAAAAAAACCCGGTTTTCGCTGATATCCACCTGGTTAATGCCCAGCATAAAGCTGAGAACCAGGTTAAAATTTGTTTTTTTGTATTTGGCATTGAGTTGATTGGTGTTGGCAATATAGGTTTTTTTTAACGTTTTCGCGAGGTGAATTTTCTTTAATTTTAATCCCTGGAAAGGTGGTGAGATAATGATCTCGTTGATCCGGTCGATCAACTCGTTAAAGGCATGTATATCCACGGCATCGATGGATTTGTCGAAGACAGCGGGGGATATTTCTTTCACTGTTGAAGGTAGTTTCTGGCGGTAATTTTCTTTTTGGTCGGGCAAATGGGTGCCGTAGATATTTAAAAAAGCGGATTTAATTGCAGGAAGGTCCGGTTTTGAGAGGGTAAATCCCACCGGGTCACCGGTATCCCGGAAAGCCCGCACCGTTACTTTTTGGGTTTGGGTGGCATGCAAGGAGGGAGGTTCATCCGGAAAACATTCGTATTCTTGTTTTCCTGTTCTTTCTGCAAAGGCTTCTACTGTGGAGAACCCGGTTTGGGTTCCTTCGGCCAGGAGGTGTTGAAGCGCTGCGGATATGGAAATAGAATCATTCATAACCCTTTCATTTTAATCTATTTTTCATATAAAAGCAAAATCTCGCAGCAGGGGGCCAAAGTAATAAGGGACAAGGTACCGAGCAAGAAAAAGCTGGGGGGTGTACGCTGGCGTACACCGGTTGTGTTACCAGCGAACAATTCCGGTTGGCGCTGTAAATAGTAAAACGTATCTGATTCCCATGAATGCCTTTATAATAACCGTTTCCCCCCCTGCACCCTGCCCACTTCCTTTGGCACCATTATTGCATAACAAATATAAAGGAGCCGTTAAATGGGTATTGAATATACATTCAAAAAAACAGGTTGGCTGCCAGCGCAGAGGAAGTATGGTGCTTGCACCCTGCACCCTGTACCCTGCGCTTTGCCAACTCTCAGGAGGTTCTCATGTTTAAGAACTATTTAAAAATCGCATTTAGAAACATTATCCGGCAAAAAGGATATTCTTTTATCAATATTTCCGGTCTGGCCATTGGCCTGGCTTGTTTCATTTTGATGCTTTTATTGACACTGGATGAACTGAGCTTTGACCGGTTCCATGAAAACGCCGACCATATCTATCGCGTGTTTATTGAAAATAAAGATAGTGACCTGCCTCTAATAGCAGTGACACCGGCACCCCTTGCCGCCTCTCTTAAAAAGGATTTTCCTGGAATTACCGAGGCCGCGTGTTTTAATTACGGTGGGGGTGGATTGGTCAAATGCGACAATAAATACTTTGAAGAAAGTTATTTTGAGTTCACTGACCCATCGTTTTTTAAGATGTTCTCCTTCACTTTTATAAAGGGGAACCCTCAAACCGCACTGGAGGACCCTTTGAGTGTGGTTTTATCACAGAAGACCGCGGAAAAATATTTTGGACAAAAGGACCCCCTGGGAAAGACCCTTGAAATTAAAGATATCGCAACTCTTACCGTAACAGGGGTTATTCAAGACCCCAAAAATTCCTGTATGAGAGTACAGTTTGTGGTATCCAATCAAATTTATGATAAATTCGGGATGGATATTCATACCTGGAACAGGTTGGACTATATAACGTTTGTAATGCTCCAGGAGAACGCAGATGTAAAGCAATTAAGTGCAAAGACTTACGGCTATTTAAAAAAAGTGTGGCCATCGTATAAAGGACGACTCATTCTACAACCCTTGAAAGAGGTTAATTTATATTCGAATCTTGCCTATGATCCTCTTCGAAACAGCAGCATTTATGTTATTTATATCCTCATATCACTGGGCATTTCCATTTTGCTGATTGCCTGTATAAACTATATGAATTTATCCACCGCCCGTTCAGCCAGGCGCATGATAGAGGTCGGGCTCAGGAAGGTAGTGGGGGCAAAGAAAAAGCAGTTGATCTGGCAATTCCTGGGGGAATCTGTTTTATTTGCCCTTATTGCCCTGGTGATTGCCTTTATTTTGGTAGAACTGGCGCTCCCTCATTTGAATCAACTGACATTAAGAGAAGCGCCCTTAAATCGTTACTTTACCCCGGTAATGGTCCTGGGACTGATTGGTATTGCCCTGATTACAGGGGGTGTTGCCGGCAGTTATCCGGCATTTTTTCTGTCCTCTTTTAAACCGGTAACCATATTAAAAGGCCCCAGGCAAAAGGGCGCCAGGGGAAGTTTGTTGAGAAAAATTCTTGCCATCGGTCAATTCTCCCTTTCGATTCTATTAATCATTGTAACAATTATCCTTTATAAACAGCTTCATTATATGCAAAATGTAAATTTGGGATATGACAAAGAAAAACTGGTATGTATTGATATGAATGCGGAAATCAAAAAGAGCTACAACAGTGTTAAAAACGAATTATTGAAGGCTGCCGGTATTATCGATGTCACCGCCACCGATTCCTTTCCTGTTTCGGGCTTGATGTCCTGTACATTTTCCGGTTGGGAAGGAAGAGATACCGATAAAAAAATTGTCTTGTATCAATGTGTCGTGGATTATGATTTTTTTAAAACCTTTAAAATGGATATCCTCCAGGGGAGAGGTTTTTCCCGCAAATTTCCCTCTGATTTGACCTCTGCTGTTATCGTCAATGAAGAAGCCGTCAAACAAATGGAAATGGAAAATCCCCTGGGAAAACACATGTCCATATGGGGCAAGAGCAAAATTATCGGTGTTGTTAAAGATTTTCATTTTGAATATCTGCGTAATAAGATCAACCCAATGGTTATAAAGCTCGCTCCCCAGAATACCAGTCATATGATTGTGCGGCTGCTGTCCGGGAATATTCACGATACGTTGGATGTTATAAAAGGTCAGTGGAAATCCTTTGCCCCTGAGTATCCCTTTGAATTTACCTTCCTGGATGACCGGCTAAATCGAATGTACTTCCTTGAAGCGATTATAGGAAAAGTGTTTTGGGTTTTTACCGGTCTTGCGATTTTTATCTCATGCATGGGATTATTTGGTCTGGCATCCTTTTTGACAGAGCAGCGCACCAAGGAAATAGGCATCCGCAAGGTACTGGGTGCGACGGTATCGGGCATTATTCAATTATTGTCCAAAGAATTTTTGAAATGGGTCCTGGTGGCCAATTTCATAGCCTGGCCCATCGCATTCTTGCTTATGAGCAAGTTTCTGCAGGTCTACGCCTATCGTGCACCTATGGGAATCTGGCCCTTTTTGCTGGCCGGTGTGTTAGGCCTGTTGATTACCCTGTTGAGTGTGGGTTATCAATCTACCAGGGCTGCTGCAGCCAACCCGGTGGAGGCACTGCGATATGAATGAACAAAACGCAAAGGAGAATGATTAAAAAAATCTCCCGGTTAAGCTGATTAAAGTCAAGAAAACGGTTGACAAATCAAGTCAATTTATTCATAATAAGATTCGGAGCATTTGAAATGAATTATAATTATATTGAAATAAATCCGGGCATTGCCGGTGGGAGTCCGGTTTTTCGAGGAACACGAATTCCACTTTATACTGTCCTGGATTTTATTTCGGCCGGGAATACGGTTGAAGAGATTCTCCACTATTATCCACAGTTGACCGATGCGCACATCAAAGAAGCACTAAAATACGCTGCGGATAGTTTAAAGTATAAGGAAGTTTTCTTTGAAATTACTGCTTGATAGATTTCCTTGCATGTCCCCTTATCCTCTTTTCCCCTTTTCCTCCATTCCTTTTTTTTAAAAAGGGTTTGACTTTTTTTTTGAATGTGTATATTATTACTTACAAAAGAATGATGGTAATAAATAGAAGGCATTTTTTAACATGTTCAGCCAATTCAGCCCAAATTTCATATAAAAAAGGAGGATTATCACCATGAAAACCAAAAAATTAAACAAAAAACTGAGGCTAAACAAGAAAACAAGCAAAAAAATAAAATCTATAAGCAGAGTTATTTTAATATTTTTTTGTCTATTAAGCCTTTTTATTGGATGTGGAGAAATAAAGTCAAAGAAAGGTGTTGTAACTAAAACAACAGAAGCTTTAGGAGATATAAAATCAAAAAAAGCAGTTGAAGCGCTTATCCAGGTTCTAAAGCCTGGGGCCAGGGTTAGTCATGATTTAGATAGGGCAACAGTCGAAGCCTTATTAAAAATAAATTCAGAAAGAGCTGTTGAAGGGCTTATCCAGGCGGTAAAAGATAGAATTTCTCATGTCGGTATGTATATAGTCGAATCTTTAAAGAATTTAGGGGAAATAAAATCGGAAAAAGCCGTTGAACCACTTATCCAGGCTCTAAAGGATGAAGATGATCATGTCCGTAGGATAGCAGCCTTTGCCTTAGGGGAAATAAAATCAGAAAAAGCCGTTGAACCCCTTATCCAGGCCCTAAAAGATGAAGATTATAATGTCCGTTGGCTAGCAGCCAATGCTTTAGTAAAAATAAAACCAGAAAAAGCTGTTGAACCGCTTATAAAAGTTCTAAAAAATAGAATTTATGAAAATAGAATTTCTTATCATATCCGTAAATCAGCAGTCAAAGCTTTAGGGGAAACAAGATCAGAAAAAGCTGTTGAAGCGCTTATCCAGGCCCTAAAGGATAAAGATCCCGAAGTCCGTGAGGAGGCAGTCAAAGCTTTAGGAGAAATAAAATCAAAAAAAGCTGCTGAAACGCTTATCCAGGCTCTAAAGGATAAAGATGAAGATTATAAAGTCTGTGAGGCAACAGCCAGAGTTTTAGGGGAAATAAAATCAGAAAAAGCTGTTGATCCGCTTATACAGGTTTTAAAGGATGAAGATTCTTATGTCCGTAGGATAGCAGCCTATGCTTTAGGAGGAATAAAATCAGAAAAAGCTGTTGATCCGCTTATACAAGCTCTAAAGGATAAGGATGAAGATTCTGACGTCCGTGAGGTAGCAGCCAGAGCTTTAGGAGAAACAAGATCAGAAAAAGCTGTTGAACCGCTTATACAAGCTCTAAAGGATAAGGATGAAGATTCTGACATCCGTGAGGCAGCAGCCAGAGCTTTAGGAGAAACAAGATCAGAAAAAGCTGTTGATCCGCTTATACAAGCTCTAAAGGATAAGGATGAAGATTCTGACATCCGTGAGGCGGCAGCCAGAGCTTTAGGAGAAATAAAATCAGAGAAAGCTGTTGAAGCACTTATCCAGGCTCTGGATGATAAAATTCTTTATGTCAATATGTGGACAGTCGAAACTTTAGGAAAATTAAAATCAGAAAAAGCAGTTGAACCGCTTATCAAGGCGCTAAAGGATAAAAATTCTAATGTTCGTTGGGCAGCAGCTAGAGCTTTAGTAGAAATAAAATCAGAGAAAGCAGTTGAACCGCTTATCAGGGCTTTGATGGATAAGGATGAAGATTCTGACGTCCGTGAAGAGGCAGCCAGAGCTTTAGCTTTAGGGGAAATTAATTCAGTTAGAGCTGTTGATGCGCTTATCCAGGCTCTAAAGGATAAAGATTCTGACGTCCGTGAAGAGGCAGCCAAAGCTTTAGGAAAAATAAAATCAGAGAAAGCTGTTGAAAAGCTTATCCAGGCCCTAAATGATAAGGATGAAAAATCTGATGTTCGTAAAGAGGCAGCCAGAGCTTTAGGAGAAATTTATTCAAAAGTAAAATAGAAGATTTGATAATTTGCATCTTTCCTACGATTTGTTAGTTATCGAGTGAATTTTCTTGCATATCCCCTTATCTTGCTCTCTTGTACTCTTGAAAGAGGTATTGATTTTCAATATAATATCTTTGTCACAAACTATTTTAACGGCCCGGTCCGGGCCAAACGGAGGTTGAACGATGAGTAAATCCGCAAAGAGTATGTTTATTTTCGCACTGTATCTTTTCATTCTTGGTCCCATGCTTTTGATAATACCCAATGTTCTCCTGGCTCCTTTTGACTTTCCTGAAGCCAACGAGGTCTGGGTACGTATCACCGGGATGCTGGTAATCATCCTGGGTTATTACTACGTGCAGGCGGCACGGAACGAATTAAAGGCTTTTTTCAAGGCCACCGTAGTGGGTCGCCTCTCGGTTCTCGTATTTTTCGCGGTGTTCGTACTACTGGACTATGCTCCGCCTACCTTGATCCTCTTAACTCTGCCGGATACCGGCGGTGCGATCTGGACAGCCCTTAGCTTAAAGGCTGAGAAACAAAACCAATAGAATAAATAAAAATTGCACATACATCAAATCGGTTTTTCTTTTCTCCCGGTCTTGACAAACTTGCATGATTACCATAAGATAAAACCATGACAGGAACAAAAACAAATATAAACAAAAAAAGCTATCGAAAACCGAAACGAACCTTTGAAAAATCCGGATCGGTAAACCCGGAAGCGTCCTACTATGTTTCTTTAGAAAATGTCGTCAATACCGATAACCAGGATATCAAAACCATGGTGGACCGGGGCCGGTACTTTTCTATATTTGCCCCCAGGCAAAGCGGTAAAACTACTTACCTGAAACATTTCTGCAAGGAATTACATCAAGACCCCACCTATGCCGCCGTAATCCTTAGCTTCCAGAAATACAAAAAATTAAACCGGGGAAGGTTCTACGCCCAGGTTCAAAAAAAACTCTACAGCCAATTGGTTGAGCGTTTAACCGCCGTCGCCTGTCAAAAGCTGGATAAAATTAAATCCTATTTAAATCATCATCGATTGACCGATCATATTTCTTTTGGAGAATTATTTGAAGAATTAAACCGGATCATCGAATTCAAAAAAATTGTCATTTTTATCGATGAGTTTGACGGGATTCCCAGGGATGAACTGGAGGATTTTTTAAACACGATACGGGATTTATACCTGGAATATAAAGAAATAAAGCCAAAAGCCCTTTATTCCGTGGGACTGGTGGGAATAAGAAATATCACCAAACTTATCGTGGGCGGAGTATCTCCCTTTAATATCGCCGACCAGGTGGACTTACCGCCTTTTTCTTTAAAAAATGTGCGCGATCTCTATTCTCAATATACCGAAGAAACCAACCAGCCTTTTAGCGAAGAGGCGGTAAAAAAGGTTTATGAAGAAACCGAAGGCCAGCCCTGGCTGGTGAACCGGCTGGCAACGATTCTGACCGTGAATATTAAACCCGGAACCGTGGAGCCCATTGATGAAAAGGATGTAGAAAAGGCAATTCAACTGCTGCTGAGAGAGAAAAACGATCATTTCGATAATCTTTATGAAAAAGCAAAACTATACAAAGAAACCTTTATCGAAATCGTGTTCGATAACGTGGAATATTACCCTGATAATGAGGACCAGGGCTGGCTGGAGCAGTACGGTTTAATAAAAGATCGAAACGGAAAAGCCGTTGTTGCCAACAGCATTTACCGGGCCAGGTATGTTAAGACCTTTTTTAAAGAAGCGCAAGCTTACGAGGAGATACCGATCCGGAAATACACGCTCCCTGGAGACAGGCTGGATATGGAACGGATACTCCTGGATTTCGATCAATACATTTCGCAAATTGGGGTAAGGGCATTTTATAAAGAAGACAAACCTTATGAAAAAACCGGGCAATTTTTGCTGACTGCCTGGCTGTATCAATTTGTGAGAGGGGGAAAAGGAGAGCTTCGTTATGAAGTATCAAGCGGGCTGGGAAGAATGGATATTCTCCTAACCTACAAAGGAAAAAAGTATATTATCGAGACCAAAATGAATCGCGGGAATCTTACCCGTACGCTTAATGACGGGCTTACCCAGGTATCGGAAAAATACCTGGCTTCAGAGGCTGCACATGAAGGTTACCTGGTTATCTTTGATACCCGGACTCCTGTGGGTGAAGAGTGTGAACCGCAGAACCATGAGACCGGGGGTAAAAAAGTGACCGCTTTCATTATCGCTGTCGGCAAAACCGATGACTGAATCGTTTGCCTGTCCACAAAAGAATGGTGCCAGGTAAATTATTTTCAAACCTGGGCAGGTATTATAAGATTTAAATCAATAAGCAGGAGGGTAACATGGCAAAA
>JABAOH010005950.1_pt2 | contig 16381 bp, 14 predicted proteins | sample 7062181 | NCBI WGS metagenome assembly JABAOH01 (sample SAMN14538630, study PRJNA623070) | marine sediment metagenome | biome: marine biome [ENVO:00000428]; feature: marine pelagic biome [ENVO:01000023]; material: deep marine sediment [ENVO:00002113]; isolation source: pool of 5 deep marine...
GACCACCCCGAAACTCCGCTCCATCCTTCCGCCATATCCCCTGCTCAAGACCACAACGTCCATGCCTTCCCCCTTGAGCAGCTTAGCGATGTGTTCCACGGTGGGGGTTTTGCCAGTTCCCCCCAGGGTAATATTCCCTACACAGATCACTTTGCAGGGTAGCCGGCTCCCCTTAAGGAGACCGGTACCGTAGAGAAAAAGGCGGGCCCGAACTCCCAATCCGTAAATGGAGGAGATCACAGAGAGAGAGATAAGCCCTTTGACATGAGGACCCATTTTCCCCGAATATAATCCCCTCGAGAGATCTTCTCCAAAGCATCTTGGCCCTTCCTTAGAGGAATCGAAATATGGTTTTCAGGGTTTTGCCGGTCGCTCCCCTATTATCCCGGATAATTTGGAAGCCGCTTCTCCCCATGTGCGACTTGAGGGATGTATCCGCCAAGAGGGTTTTGGCGTGAAGGACCATCTCCTCAACCTCCCTGATCTGAAATCCCGCCCCCCTTCTGAGAACTTCATCGGATATCTCCCGAAAGTGATCCATGAAGGGGCCGAAGAAAACCGGTTTTTTGAAGAACAGGGGTTCCAGGATATTATGACCACCTACCCTTACCAGGCTTCCCCCCACGAAGATGAGGGTTCCGAGGCTATAGAGTTTGGAGAGCTCCCCCAAGGTATCCAAAAGGATGACGACAGCCCCCTCCCTTTTCCCCTTTCCTTGGAGTTGGGATCTTCGTTTCCATTGGATTCTTTCCCTTTTAAGGAGAGCCTCAACCTCTCTAACCCGTTCGAGGTATCTGGGGGCCAGGATGAGGACCAGATCGGGATATTCGGGGGAAAGCCGCCGAAGGACCTTCAGCACAAATTCCTCCTCCCTTCTATGGGTGGAGCCCGCGATGAGTATGGGTTGGTTTGCATGGAGGCCCAGGGTTTCGAGGAGGGCTTCTTTCTCCTTTTGAGTTATTTCGGGAGGCGGTTGATCGAATTTGACGTTTCCGCTGACGGTAACCCTCTCGGGATTGGCTCCCATCTCTATAATCCTCTGAGCATCTAAGTTTGACTGCATGCAGAAGGCCGAGATTGTGGCCAGAGGGGGGGTAAAGAAGAAACGAAACCGCTTATACCATTGGTGGGAGCGGGTTGAAATACGGCCGTTGAAGAGCATAACGGGAATTTCCCTTCTCCCAAGTTCCATCAGAAAATTGGGCCAGATTTCGGTCTCCGCCACGAGAAAGGCTCTCGGGTTAACCATGGAGATAGTCCTCCTCACCACCCATGGATGATCGAAGGGGAAGAAGGTGATTGCCCTCAGGCCCGACGTCCTCTTCTTGGCCATGTCATTGCCTGTTGCCGTCATGGTTGAAAGGAGGATGGGAAGTTCAGGGTTGGCTTGCCTTATCCCCTTGATGATGGGTAACGATCCCAGCACTTCACCCACCGACGCGGCGTGGATCCAGAGCGGTTTTTCGTTGGCTACCTTTTTACAGACACCCTTGTAGGAGATGCCCAGCCTCTGGCCCAACCCCCTCCTGTAGCGGGCGGTTGTGATGATTTTGAAGGCGAAGAGAGGGCTCGATAGGATAAGAGCGAGGGTCAACAGGGTATTATAGAGAGAGTTAATCATCTATCCCCGGTTCCCTTCTCGAAGTACCGGTCTGCTCGATCCGTTATCTCCCTCAATCTCCTCTCCAACAGAAGCCTCGTCTGCTCGAATACGCCTTTACTCATTTGTCGTGGTACGAGCAAGGGTTCCCCGAAGACAAATACTCCCCTTGAACAGGGGTAGGGGAGCATAAAGCGATCCCAGCTTCGAAATACCTTTCTTCTTGAGGCGTTGAAGCTGACGGGTATGATAGTCATTCCCGTCAGCCTGGCAAGCTCTATTATTCCGTTTTGGACCCGATATCGGGGCCCCCTGGGACCATCGGGGGTGATGGCGATATCATATCCTTCCTCAGAGACCTTGAGCATCTCCCGCATGGCCGAAAATCCTCCCCGGGTGGTAGATCCCCTGATGGACCTGAAGCCAAAGTACTTCACGGTTCTGCTGATGAGTTCCCCATCTTGATGGAGGCTGATGGGAATGGCTACCCTTTTGCCTCTATACGCAGTTGGCATCATCAAAAGCCTGCCGTGCCAGAAGGTAAAGATGAGAGGCCGCCCTTTTCTCAGATAGTGGTCCTGCATTTGGCCGTTGACCATCTCAATTCGCATGGTCCCCGAGAGGAGCTTGATTACCCAATAGGCGAGGGCCGGCACTATGGCTAATGTGAGACTCTTAATGAACTTCTTCAATGCCAGTTCCCTTGGGCACGTTTTATGGACAATAGCTCAGTGACCCTCCGGCATGCGCATACCACCCCGATCAATTCTGCCCCGTAGGATCAGCCATTTAGTAGATCTGCCTCACCTTGGTCTTCCGCAAGACCCTTTGGCCATCGTCCCTGAACTGCATATCGTAGAGCTTTCTATAGGTCCGATTCAGGGCCAAGAGTTCATCATGGGTCCCCTCTTCGACGGGTCTCCCATTATCGATGACCAAGATGCGATGGGCGTTCCTTATGGTGGAGAGGCGGTGGGCGATGAGGAAGACGGTCCGATTTGCCATCAGTCTTTCCAGCGCGATCTGAACCTGGAGTTCCGATTCGGAGTCCAGGGACGAGGTGGCCTCGTCAAGAATGAGGATGGGGGCGTTCTTGAGCAGTGCCCTGGCTATGGAGACCCGCTGCCGCTCGCCTCCGGAGAGCTTTACCCCCCGTTCCCCGATCACCGTGTCGTAGCCCAAGGGCAACTTCTCGACGAACCCATGGGCATTGGCAGCCTTGGCCGCCTCGATGATCTCCTCCTCCGATCTGGCGATATCCCCATAGGCGATGTTATTCCTCACGGTATCGTTAAAGAGAATGGTCTGCTGGGTCACGATGCCGATATGTTCCCTGAGGGACTTTATGGTCAATGTCCTGATATCCCTCCCATCGATGGTGATGTGGCCCTCGTCTACGTCGTAGAATCGGGGGATCAAATTCACCAAGGTTGTCTTCCCCGCCCCGCTCATTCCAACCAGCGCCAATACTTCCCCCACCTTTACCTCTAGAGTGATATCCTTCAAGACGCTCTCGTCCTCGTACTTGAAGGAGATGTGTTCGAATTTGATACCGTCCGAAATACCGGTTAGCGGTACTGCCCCATCGGTGTCCCTGATTTCGGGTGTTTGGTCCATCAGTTCAAAGACCCTCGAGCCCGCCGCCAATCCCCCTTGAACGATGTCGTTCAGCCTGCTGAGGGATTTGATGGGCTTATACAGGAGGCCGAGGGCTATCAGGAAGGAGCTGAGGCTCCCCGGGGTCAAATTCCCCTTAATCACGCTATATCCCCCAACCAACACGACGCCGGCGACACCCAATCCCCCCAGTACCTCGACGACGGGGGAGGAGAGGGCCCTGATCTTCTGCCTCTTCATGATGACCTTGAAGAATCGGTCGTTTTCGGCGGAAAACCGGCGGGATTCGTAGTCCTCCATGGTAAAGGCCTTTACGATGCGATTCCCGGAGATGGTCTCCTGGAGCAAGGAGGTAATGGATCCCATTCGAACCTGGCCCCTGATGCTGAACTTGCGGAGTTTTTGGCCGAATTTGACGATGGGAATACCGGCAAGGGGGAGGACGATGAAGGCGATAGACGCTAGCTTCCAGTCTTGATAGAAGACCACCCCGGTGAGGGTGATGATGGTAACGGATTCTTTGAGGATGGTGGTTATGGCGTTGGAAACAGCCCCTTGGATGAGGCCGATGTCATTGGTGAGCCTGGATATGAGGAGGCCCGTTGGCGTTTTGGTAAAGAATGAGAGGGAGAAGTACTGGAGGTGATTGTAGAGCTGTTCCCTCAAATCGGCGACAACACGCTGACCCACGAAGTTCATGAGGTAGGCTTGACCGTAGTCGAATACCCCCCTAATGAGAAAGAGCGCAATGATAGCCGCTGCTATGAGGAATAACTTACTCCCATCTTTGTCAACCAAGACTCCGTCCACTGCGGGCTGGGCGAGCCAGGCGGTTCCGCCCTGGCAGAGGCCGAAGAAGACCATGCAGATCATGGCCAAGACAAGTCTCATCCGGTAGGGTTTAACGTATTGCAGCAGTCTTTTGTACAATTCCACGGTCATGTCGATACAGGGAAGGGGTCTATGCCCTTTGGTGAATGACGCGATGCAGGATCTGCGCCGCCCTTTGGGATGTTCCCGGGTTCCCCAATTTTTCCCTGACCTTTTCCAGTTCGCCTCTGATCACGGATAGGAGGTGGGGGTTCTTCAGCATCTTGGAGGCCTCATTGAAAATATTGATGGGGGAGGCCTGCCCTTGGATGAGCTCGGGCACGATCCTCTTTTCGGCGATAAGATTGACCAAACCGACGTCCTTGACCTTCACCAGAAGCCGCCCTACCAGATAGGAGAGGAATGAGACCTTGTAGACGATGATCATGGGGGTGCTCATAATAGCCGCTTCCAGCGTGGCCGTCCCGGAGGCGGTGATAACAAGGTCGCAGATGTTGAGCACATCGTACATATGTTTTCCAACCACACAGATGTCCAAATTGAAGTCCGCGATATATTTTTCAACCTCAAAACGGTTGATGGCTGGCGCTATGGGGATGATGAACTGGAGGTTCGGAAAATCCCGCAAAAGAAGATGGGCGCTCTTGAGCAGGACGGGAAGGAGGTTTTGGACTTCTTCCCGGCGACTTCCGGGCAACAGTCCGATAGTCCTCTTATCTTTGTCCAAGTGGAATACGTCGAGGGCTTTTTCCTTGGAGAGATGGGGTTTGACGATGTCGATCAAAGGATGGCCCACAAATTCGCAATCGATACCCCTTTGACGATAGAAGGGAACCTCGAAAGGGAGGATTACCACCAGCTTATGGACTAATTTTGCGATCTTCTTAACCCTTCCCCTCCTCCATGCCCATACTTGGGGGCTGATGTAGTAAAAGACGGGGATGCCCCTCTTATTCGCCTCCTTAGCTAATCTGAGGTTGAAATCGGGGAAGTCGATAAGGATGGCGAGGGCGGGTTTATCCCAATCGAGGGACCTCTTGAGCCATCGGAAAATCCGATAAATAGGCCTCAGCCTGGAGAAAACCTCCACGATGCCTACAACGGCCACCTCCGAGTTGTCGAAGACAACATCGATTCCCATGCTTCTCAGATGTTCTCCTCCTACGCCGTAGAAGCGGAGCTTGGGATCCAGGGAGAGAGCTGCTTTCACCAAATGCGCCCCATGGAGATCTCCAGAGGTCTCTCCCGCCACGATCAAGATTTTCCTTTCTCCAGTGAGCTTCATCCCATAAGGCCATCCAATGCTTTCCTTCTTTTGATATTCCTTTGGATCTGATCGGTAATCCTCAAGGCGACCTCGAGGGCCTTCTTCCCATCCAATCCCGAGATGAGGGGTCTCTTCCTATCCCTGACCCTCTCTACGAAGGACTTTATCTCCAGTGCCAAGGGGTCGTTCTTGGCGATTTTAATATCCTCGGCGAAGACGCCGGGGAAAATGGGCTTACGCCCCTTGCCATCTTTGCTGAGGACGGTAATCGTTTGGGAGATGTAGTCGATGGAGAAGTAAGCGGCAGATTGGAATATTCGGATCTTACGCATCTTTTCCCTGGAGACGCGGCTGGCCGTCACATTTGCGATGCAGCCGTTCTCGAACTCGAACCGGGCGTTGGCGATATCCAAATAGGGGGATACGATTGGGACGCCTACGGCTTGGATGGACCGGATTGGGGAATCCACCATGCTGAGAATGATCTGAATATCATGGATCATCAGGTCAAGGACCACATCGACACCTGCTGCCCTTTGCAGAAAAGGGCTCAGCCGGTAGGATTCGATGAACATGGGATCGACGAGGATCCCCTCCAAAGCCATGAAGGCGGCATTAAACCTCTCCTGGTGACCAACCTGAAAGATGAGTTGGTTTTTTTCGGCCATGTCGATCAAATCATCCGCCTGCGGGAGAGTAGCGGTTATGGGTTTTTCCAGAAGGACATCGATCCCACAGTGGAAGAAGTCTTTGGTTACTTGGTAGTGAATGGGGGTGGGAACTGCGATGCTGACGGCATCTACCTTACCGTATAGATCCTCATAATTGTAAAATGCGTTGGTATTGAAACGCTTGGCCATTTCCCGTGAACGGGGCCGATCGATATCTGCCAGCCCTACCAGCTCCACTTCAGGCATTTGGCAGTATTTCTCAGCGTGAAATTGCCCGAAGTATCCCACGCCGACTACACCGAGTCTCAATTTTCTCGTCACCTGCAAATCCCCCTCTTTGACCCTTGAATGAATCGGACGAGGTGATCCACTTCCGGGATACTGCCTATTTCTCCATCCTTTACGGTCTCAAGGGCCTTTTCGAGGATTAATCCCGATTTGAAGATAATCTTGTAGGCCTTTTTGAGCCCGTTGATAGTGTTCTGCGGGAAAGCTTGTCTTTTCAGGCCTACCATGTTCAGGCCATACAATTTACACCGACTGCCGGCAGCAAGCATATAGGGCGGAATATCCTGAGGAATGCCGGATAACCCGCTTATAAAGGAATAGGCGCCGATTCGGACGAATTGGTGCACGCCCACCAATCCGCCGATGATAGCACCGTCCTCGATCTCGATATGTCCCGCCAAAGTAGCTGCGTTGGACATTATCACTTGGTTTCCGATGAGGCAATCGTGGGCCACATGGGCATAGGCCATCAGGAAGTTTTCATTTCCTATGACAGTTTTCCCTCCCCCATGGGTTGTTGCGCGGTTGATGGTGACGAACTCCCTGATGACGTTATTGTCGCCGATAATGACATGGGATTCCTCACCCTTAAATTTAAGGTCTTGGGGGACTTCTCCGATGGAGGAAAATTGAAATATTTTACAATTTTTTCCGATCGTTGTCCATCCGATAATGACCACGTGGGGTCCGATCCACGTATCCTTGCCGATGGTTACGTGTTCGCCGATGACTGAAAAAGGCCCAATTTCAACGCCTTCGGCGATCCTTGCGCGAGGGTGAATAATAGCCTTTTCGTGTATCATGGGTACCCCCTTGGTTTCCCCTCTAGTCCTTATCGCCTAGCATGGCCATGAGTTCCGCTTCGGCAGCCAATTTTTCCTCCACATAGGCCTTCCCCGTAAAAACCCATACGGATTTGCGCTTTTTTGAGACAACCATCTCCATCCTAATCTGATCTCCCGGGTGGACTGGCTTGCGGAATCGAACCCTATCCATAGCCATGAAGTAAACCGCCGTCTTCCTCGATTCTTCGGGCATCGATTTAAAGGCAAGGACGCCTGCGGTCTGGGCCATGGCCTCGACTATCAATACCCCCGGCATGATTGGTTGCCCTGGAAAGTGGCCCTGGAAAAAGGGTTCATTGATGGTGACATTCTTTATGCCGACGATTCGTTTCCCCATTTCCAACTCCACGACGCGGTCGACAAGGAGAAATGGGTATCCATGGGGTAACATCCCCATAATTTCATTGATCTGGATCATGGGTATCCTCCAAAGATTGAGGAGATGTCTTAGGTCTTACGTTTTGTTCTGCCTCCAGGGTTCTTACCCTGGCCTCCAATTGGCCGATCTTCCTCCACATCTCCGGCAATTTGGGGAAGGTCATGCTGACCCTCAGTTGCTCCTTGTGGGGTAGGGGAGGAGTCCCGGTGACCACCTGATTGGGAGGGATGTCCTTGACCACTCCCGACTGGGGCCCCACGATGACGTTATCCCCGATCTCAAGGTGATCGGACACACCGACCTGGCCTGCCAGGATGACATTGGCCCCGATCTTGGTGCTTCCGGCGATTCCCACCTGGGCGACGATGATGCTATCTTCACCGATGGTGACGCTGTGGGCTACCTGAACGAGGTTATCGATTATTACCCCCCTTTTTATGACGGTCTTTCCCATCGCGGCCCTGTCCACCGTGGTGTTGGCCCCTATCTCGACATCATCTCCGATCTCCACGATGCCGAGCTGTGGTATTTTGACATTTCGTTTGCCGTCCTTAGTGAAACCGAAACCATCGCTCCCGATGACAACCCCGCTGTGAAGGATCACCCTTTTCCCGATTCTACTTCCCTCGTATATGCAGACATTGGGATAGATGAGGGTATCGTCCCCGACGACCGCATTATCGCCCACGAAAACCCCGGGAAAGAGGGTTACTCGATTGCCGATCTCAGCATGATCACCGACATATACGAGGGGATAGATGCTGACCTTTTCCCCCAGCTTGGCCTTCGGGCTGACCCAGGCCCGTTGGTCAACTCCCCGTGGTTCGTAGGGTCGATGGACGTAAATCTGCAGGATCTTGGCAAAGGCCAGGTAGGGATTTGCCACCCTGAGGAGGGGTTTGTCAGCCTCGCTGACCTTCGGGGAGACGATGATAGCAGAAGCCTCGGTCTGACTCAATTTTGGCAAGTACCTCGGGTGGGCAACGAAGGTAATCTCGCCCCTTCGAGCTTCATCAATAGGGGCTACGCCGAGGATTTTTACCTCTCCATCGCCGATAACTTCCCCACCGACCAATTGGGCTAATTCCTTCAGCGTTTTTTCCATGGGCGGGTTCTCCCCATCTATTTCTTATTGGTAGAGTTGAAGATGTTAATGACACGATCCGTGAGGTCTGTTGTCCCTGAGATGTAAAGAGCCTGCCCCTTTTCCAGGATGAGGGCAAATTTCTCGTCTTCTCCCAGCTTTTTTACGACGATCGCTAAACCCCTCAACGTGGCCTTGGTGAAGTCCCTCTCCTTCTGCTTGAGTCCGCCGAGCCTGTCCTCTCTCCACCGCTTATATTCCTTCAGCCTATTCTGATACTCCCTTTCCTTCTCCTTCCTTCCCTTTTCGCTGAGCATCATTCCCTGCCTCTGAAGGGTTTCCTGTAAGATCTGAAGGTCTCTCTCCCGTTGGACAATTTCGGTTTGAATTGTTTTGTATTCGGTTTCCATCACCACCTTGGCCTCCTTGCCGGCCTCGGATTCATTCAGAGCCCTCTGCATGTCTACATACCCGATCTTTATCTCCGCTGCGCGAGCCACGGCGCCGAACGCCGAAAAGACCAAGATTCCACAAAGGATGATCCCCTTCGCTTTCGTTACGTCCTTAAACATCTCTTATCCCTCCAAAAGTTTGTCTTCAAAATTGAGTCCCGGCGGTGAAGTCCCAAACGCTTTGCTTTTCGTCGTCTTGGGGATCGAGGTTATACCCCCAGTCGATTCGAATGGGACCAATGGGCGAGAACCAGCGGATTCCCACCCCCACGGCGTGTCTCCACTTTTTAAATTTTTCATCCCAGCCTGCACCCCCATCGTAGAAGATAGCTCCCCTCAAGCCGATGGCCTTGCTTAAGGGAAAGATGAATTCCGAATTGAAGACAACCATCTTCTCGCCGCCGATCAACTCTCCGGTTTCGTCCTCCGGTCCCGCCTCCCCATATTCGAAACCTCGTATCGTATTGATGCCGCCGACATAAAATCGCTCATAGATGGGAACATCCTTACCATCGTATCCCTCAACAATTCCTGATCTTCCCCGCAGATGGAACACCGTGCCCAAGGGCAGGGGGAAGTACCAATTGGTATCGCCGACGAACTTGTAGAAGGTGTTGTCACCCCCTAAAAACCCTCCCGCATTCTCCATGCTGAGGGTGTGTATAGATCCCTTGGAAGGGTTGTAAAAGTCATCCCTCGTATCCCTCCCCATAATAAGGGCAAGGCTAATGGTATCCTTGGTCCCCTCCTCTTGCTTTACGAGATCGGAGGCTTCATCGGCGACGTCGAAGATCTCCACCCTCTCACCTCGAGCTAAAAGAGAGGCTGATATGTACTCCGTTAGGTATCTCCCTAGCGTGATGTCCGCTCCGAGAACATCGGAGCTGTATGTATCGAAGAGTTCCGATTCCTCTTTATAGACATTAAACCCAGCGGTCGTACGCGTTCCCAGGAGCCAGGGATCGGTGAAACCGAATTTGAATCGCTCGCTCTCGCCTCCCAATGTACCGGTTAGATGGGTTTTATAGCCCAGGCCAAGGAGGTTCCGCTCGGAGATCGTGGCCGTTCCCAGCAGCCCTTCGAATGTGCTAAATCCCGCCCCAAAGCTAATGGCTCCCGTTGGGGCTTCTTCCACCTTAATATCCACGTTGATCTTATCATCACTGGTCCCCTTACTGGTGGTGAATTCGGTCTCCTTGAAATATCCGGTGGTTTTGAGCTTTCGCCGGCCTCGTTTCATGGCTGTTGTGTTGTACAGATCACCTTCGCCCACTCTGAGCTCCCTCCTGATGACCTTATCTCGGGTCTTTGTGTTTCCGGAAATGTTGATTCGCTCGAAATAGACCTTCTTTCCCTTGCGGATATCAAAGGTGACGTGGACAAGCCTCTTTTCCGAATTCACGGAGGTGAGGGGAACGATTTCCGCGTAGGCGTATCCCTCGTCCCCATAGAAATTGGTGATGCTCCGGATATCCTTCTGGACTATGGAGATGCGATAGACTTTGCCCTTCTTCAGGGTTAACTTCTTGAACAGGTCTTTCCGTGTGGTCAGAATGTCGCCCTTGAAGTCGATCTCCCCTACTTTAAACCGTTCGCCCTCACGGATCGTGATGTCGATGTAAATCCATTTCCCCTCCTTGGTTATGGTGATCTCGGGCTTGTCGATTTCAACCTCGATGTATCCGTGGTCGAAGTAAAAGGCCCTGAGGTTGTGAAGATCGACATCGAGGATATCCTCATCCAAAATCCCCCGTTTCGTGAAATACCAAAACCATCCCTTCTTCTTTACCTTCATGTACTTCCGGAGTTTCCTCGCCGAAAAGCGCTTGTTACCATGGAATCGGACCTTCTTGATATAGCCTTTTTCCCCCTCCTTGATGATGAATTCGATGTCGACTTGGTTTCCATCTAGGTAGGTGGGCTGATAGTCGACCTCTGCCCGATAGTAAGCCTTGGAGGAGTAAAACTTCCTGATGTTATCGGCGGTTTGTTTGAGTTTCTCCATATTTAAAATGGTACCGGTGGGAATATCGATCTCTTCCCTAATTTTGGAGGCTTCGATCTTCACATTTCCCGATATCAGTATGTTTCGGATGGAGGGTTTTTCCACAACGATGAATATGACCTCTTTTCCCCCTTCCACATCCCTCAAATCGATGATGACATCGGTAAAGAAGTCCATCTCATAGATGGATTTGAGATCCTTTCTGATCTGCGGGATCGAGAGGGATTCCTTTTCCTTGCTCTTAATGTTGCTTCTGATCACGTCCTCGGCGACCTTCTCGTTACCTAGTATGGTGATTCTTACGATCTTTTCGTCCTCTCCAAAACAGGGGCCAGTTAGCATGAGAAAGAGGAGGATATGAACCGCCATTCTCCCGCCGAACTTGAGTGCCGGGGTCATATGGATTCCTTGGAAAAGAGGTTCTGGCCAGGATTTAAATCTGCAGCGGGTTTGGGTAGTTTTTCATAACAAATAAATGGTCCTTTGTAAATAGGTAAAACCCAGGTTACTTCCATTACGCCTCCTCAAAGACCTTTCCGTCCACCATCTGAATTCTTCTGCCCATTCGGCTGGCAATCTCACGGCTGTGGGTGACCACGATTAAGGTCACTCCCCTTTCGGTATTCAACCTCATGAGCAGATCATGAATGGCATTCCCCGTTGTGGAGTCTAAATTTCCCGTGGGCTCGTCGGCGAGCAACAGAGTGGGTTGGAGTATGAGGGAGCGGGCTACAGCCACCCTTTGTTGTTCGCCTCCGGAGAGTTCACCTGGCTTATGGGTGATTCGGTCCTTTAGGCCAATCTCCACGAGGATTTCCTCGGCCCTCATGGCGGCCTGCCTCCTCTGCATTCCCTGGATTAAGGCGGGCATCATGGTGTTCTCCAGGGCGTTGAATTCGGGAAGAAGATAATAGAGCTGAAAGACGAAGCCCACCTCTCGGTTTCGAAATGCGGCAAGGGCCTTCTCTTCCATGGAAAAGAGGTCTTGCCCGCGGTAGATGACCCTCCCCGACGTGGGCCTATCCAGGGTGCCGAGGATATGCATGAAGGTAGTCTTTCCCACTCCTGATAAGCCATAGATGGCCACCGCTTCACCTGTGGAAAAAGTAAGGTTGATGTTTTTAAGGACATCAACCCTCTTTGCCCCATGGCCGAAGGACTTGAAGAGGTTTTCTACGAGGATCAAAGGATGAGTCGCCTCCAAGGGTTTTTCCTCTTTCAACTTGGGGTTTTCACGTCAAACCATTGCTGCCGTTGCCTTCTTGGTCCAGGAGGAGGAGATGATGTGCCTTGTGACTTCCAATCTCTTCCTCGAAAAGGCCTCCAGAGTTCCCTTAATGGAGGGATATGCTCCCACGGCATGATCGAAATCCGCCTTCTCCAACTCCAGCAGTTCCGTTGTTTTCGTCGTCCTGACGCTAGCCATTCGAGGTCGGTTGAAGATCAAGGAAATTTCCCCGAAGAAATCGCCTCCCCTGAGAGAGCCCAAGGTAACCCTGGGCTCGGCCCTTTTCTCGGCAAAGACTTCTACCTCCCCACTTTTGATGACGAAAAAGGATGTGGGTGGGGCGCCTTCCTCGAATATCAACCTGTTTTCCCCAATCCTCCTCAGTTTGAAACGACTAACCAGTTGGGCACGCTCGTGCGGTTGGAGTTGCCTAAAGAGGGGGGAGAAGGCCAGAAGAGTGTCGATAATGCGTTTTTTATAAAAGTTAAGCAGGATGTCCCTTATCCGGGGATGAACTTTGGCAATTTCGTCGAAGTCGTTTGTTGAAATTTCTAGGATTTCCAACTCGGTCAGGGCCTTGACGGTAGCATGCCTTTTCCGGTCGGAGAAGAAGCCGAATTCACCGAAGAAATCCCCCTCGTTTAGTGTTGCCAAAAGGATGTCCCCTTGTTTTTTTTTGGAATATTTGAGGACTCCCACTTTCCCGGAACTGATGATATAAATGGAATCCCCGGGATCGCCCTCTTTGCAGAGAAAACTTCCCCTGGCCACCCGCTTGGCCGTGAGCCGGCTTACCACTTCGTGGAGTTCATCCCGGTTCAATTCCGAGAAGAGGGGGATTTCGGGAAGCTCCTTTTCCACATTTTGTTCCTTTGCCACCATCTGTGAAGAGACACCGGTCTGGGCATAAAGGTCTGCCAGCTCTTTATTGATACCCTCTTGAGAAGGATCAATTCGGAGGATAATCTTGTTTAAGGAGATTGCTTGGATGAGGAACCCCTCCTTGGCATAGTGGTGGGTGAGTTGCTTGTATTGGGCAACGGCTTCACCGGTCCTTCCAAGCTTTTGCAGCAGGTCACCTACTCTCAAACGGGCCCTGAGGTCCATCGGCTCCAGTTTCGTAATTTTTTGAAATTCCCCCAGGGCCTTTTTGTAATTTCCCTTGGAGAGATATTTCTGTGCTCGGCTTTTTATGAGGCCCTTCTCGGAAACCATCGTACTTTTACTCATAGCGCAAGGCCTCCGCGGGATCCAGATTCGAAGCCTTCCAAGAAGGATAGAGGGTTGCCAAAAAGCATAACATCAGCGCAATGATAACAATTATCACGACATCAACGGGATTCACCTCGGATGGAAAACGATCGAGGTAATAGACATCCCTGGGGAAGACTTCGAAGCCCAGGACCCTTTCGACATACCCAGCGATCGTCTCCATATTGATGGCGGCCAGCAGGCCCGACAGGGCTCCCAGAATGGTCCCGACTGCACCGATGATGAGCCCTTCGATGATAAAGATCTTCATAATACTCCGGGACGTTGCCCCCATGGATTTCAAGATGGCGATGTCCTTATTCTTCTCCATTACCACCATGATCAGCGTACCGACGATGTTGAAAGCCGCCACAAAGACAATGAGAAATAGGATGATAAACATAATTACCTTTTCCAGCCTCAGGGCGGAAAAGAGATTCTTGTTCATCTCCATCCAGTCCTTGGTCCAATAGGGAAAACCGAGATTCCTTTGGATAACCCCGGCCACTTCCTTGGCCTTATAAAGGTCGTCCACTTTTATCTCTATTCCCGTAACGGCCTCTCCCATATCAAAGAACCGTTGTGCTTCCTTAAGGGAGATATACGCCAGGGAGGAGTCGTATTCGTACATTCCCACATTGAAGATTCCCACGACCTTAAACTGCTTCATCCGGGGGACCATCCCCATGGGAGTTATGGTACCCATGGGTGAAATCACGGTGATGGGATCGTTGAGGAATGCCCCCAGATGCCTGGCTAACTCCCTTCCGATAATGATCCCAGCGATGGTTTCAGTTCCCCCTTGCGGCTTCAGGTCGCTAAGGGACCCCTCCTTTAGGGCACGGCCGATATTGGTTACCTCAACTGCGGAATTGGGGTCAATCCCCCTGATGACGACCCCGGAGACATTGGTTTTCGATGTGAGCATTACCTGATTGTAAATGAACGGGGAGGCCGAAACGACCCTCTTATACCCTTTCACCTGTTCAATTAAAGCGGAATACTGGGAAATCCCCTCCTCCCCGTATTTCAATAAGATGATGTGGGAATATGTGCCCAATATTTTTTCCTTGATGTCCGTTTCAAACCCGTTCATTACGGCCAGTACGATAATAAGGGCCATCACCCCGAGAAAGACGCCGGCAATGGAAATGATGGTAATAATGGAGATGAAGAACTGTTTTCTCTTGGCCTTCAAATATCTCAGGCCAATGAATAGTTCGTATGGCATCAGCATGGAGGGCCTCTCCTCCCAGCTATCCGGTGACCCCAGAGGGTCTAATCCCTTTGGGGTCTCAAAAGGGGAAACAAGATCACCTCCCGTATGGAGGGAGAATCGGTCAATAGCATCACTAAACGATCGATTCCTATCCCCTCTCCCGCCGTGGGTGGCATCCCATATTCCAGGGCATGCAGGAAATCTTCGTCTAAGCGATGACCTTCCATTTCCCCAACGTTGCCCTGCTCCAACTGCTTGATAAACCGTTCCCTCTGGTCCGCGGGATCATTCAATTCGGAGAATCCATTGGCGACCTCCTTTCCCGCTATAAAGAGTTCGAAGCGATCGACTAAATCCGGATGCTCCTGATTTCTCCGAGAAAGGGGAGAAACATCGGTAGGATAATGGGTGATGAACGTCGGCTGGATAAGCCTCGGTTCCGCGATTTCGCCCAATATCTCGGTGATGATTTTCCCATGGGGAATTCCTTTTTCCAGCGGAATACCCAATCTTTTGGCGTATGCCAGCGCCCTGTCGTAGTCTTGGAGGGTTTTGGAATCGACCCTTCCCCACTGAATGATAGCGTCTTTGGCGGTTAATCGCTTCCAAGGGGGAGAAAGGTCTATTTTTTCCCCCTGATATTGGAGGGCCAGGCCGCCGAGGACATTCTGAGCTATGAAACAGACCATCTCCTCAGTGAGGGCAATGAGATCTTCGAAGGTGACATAGCTCTGGTAGAGCTCCAGCATAGTGAATTCCGGATTGTGCTGGGTGGAGATTCCCTCATTCCTGAAGTTTCTATTGACCTCGTAGACCCTTTCGATTCCTCCGATAACCAGGCGTTTCAGATAGAGCTCAGGGGCCACCCTGAGGTATAGGTCCATATCCAGGGCGTTGTGGTGAGTTTTAAAGGGGCGGGCCGTTGCCCCTCCCGGGATGGGTTGCATCATGGGGGTTTCGACCTCGAGAAAATCCCTTTCGTCAAGGAACTGCCTGATCAGTTGGATTATCTTGGTCCGTTTGATGAAGATCTCCTTTACCTTTGGATTCACGAGGAGATCCAGATATCGCTGTCGATAGCGGATTTCCACATCCCTCAATCCGTGCCATTTCTCCGGGAGGGGTGTCATGGATTTTGTCAGAAGCCGGACACTTTCGGCATCAATGGTCAACTCATCTGTTTTCGTTCGAAAGGGAGTCCCGGTAATTCCTATGAAATCGCCGATGTCCATTTTTTTGAAGAGGCTAAATGACTTCGTACCCACCCTGTCGCTTCGAACGTAGACCTGAATCTTTCCCTTTCTGTCCTGGATGTGTATGAAGGCCGCCTTACCAAAATCCCTTATGGCCATGATGCGACCGGCAAGTGAGAATGATTCCTTCACCTTTTTCAGCTCATCAGGGGTTGCCTGGCCAAATCGATTCACGAGATCCTCGGACGTTTTTTCCACCCGGAAATCGTTAGGGAACAGGTTTACGCCCTCTTTTTTGAGTTCGTCAATCTTACGAAGCCTCTGAATCACCAGGGATCGAATTTCGTCCATGGATCCCCCTTCCCTTAGTTCCTTAAATCACAATAAGTTATCACTCTTTCTTGGGGCCAGTCAAGGAAAAAGCCTGCTGGAGTGTCGTGAGTTTATGGAG
>JABAOH010007010.1_pt1 | contig 16371 bp, 9 predicted proteins | sample 7062181 | NCBI WGS metagenome assembly JABAOH01 (sample SAMN14538630, study PRJNA623070) | marine sediment metagenome | biome: marine biome [ENVO:00000428]; feature: marine pelagic biome [ENVO:01000023]; material: deep marine sediment [ENVO:00002113]; isolation source: pool of 5 deep marine...
ACTGCAAGTGTCAATTTGTCAACTTTGATTACCTCAACCTTGTCGCCCTTTTTGATTTTGTCGCCGCTTTCGGCTGACCAGATTTCTCCATGAACAGCGATCTGTCCGTCAGGCCGGAAGTCTGATTCGGCGATACCAATACTTCCCACCAGGCCCTCTATCCCGGTCGTCGGCTTTTTGAGGCGCGCCCGAATGGCCATGGTGACGGCAAAAATGAAAAACCCAGCACTCACAGCGACAGCCGGAACGACGACCTGCCAGGAGATTCTCAAATACTCGGTGGGGTTGTCAATGAGCATAATCGATCCCAGTAGCAGAGAAATGATCCCACTCACTGAAAGGAGGCCATAGCTCGTGACTTTGATCTCGGCAATAAAGAGAATCACCCCGAGTATCATCAGCGCTAAACCTGCGAAGTTGATGGGGAGGACTTGCAAGGCGAAAAAGGCTAGGATGATGGCGATACCACCGATGACCCCAGGCAGGATCGCCCCCGGGTTCGAAATTTCGAAATAGATACCCATCATGCCGAGAAGGAGTAATAGGTAGGCGATCTGAGGGTGGGAGATGGCGTTGAGAAGTCGATCTTTCCAGGTCATCGAGATTTTCGTGACTTCAGCGCCCTCCGTCTTGAGCACAAGCGTCTTTTTGTCGTCAAGGCTGATTTTTCGCCCATCGAGCTCAAGGATCAAATCGTCCAGGCTTGGACTGACAAGATCGATGACCTTTGACTTGAGGGCCTCTTCGTCGGTGATGGAGACGCTCTTCTCAACAGCCTCGGCAGCCCATTTGGCGTTCCGCCCCCGTTTTCTGGCAATCGATTTTGCATAGGCCACGGTGTCATTGACAATCTTTTCCATCATTGCCTTGTCTTGTTCTTTGCCGCCCAGTGTCACAGGGTGTGCCGCCCCGATGTTCGTACTCGGAGCCATGGCTGCCACATGGGCTGCCATCGTAATAAAGACGCCTGCCGAGGCCGCTCTCGCGCCGCTCGGCCCGACGTAGACCACAACAGGGACCTGGGCCGAAAGTATCTTCTTGACAATCTGCCGCATCGACTCCATCAGTCCCCCGGGAGTGTCCAAGATGATGATGAGACACTGAGCATCTTCCTCAAGCGCCCGGTCGATTGAGCCGACTATGTACTTTGCCGATACAGGGTTAATGATTCCGTCGACCTCGATCACATGGATGCGTTCCCCCCTCTTGACCGTCTCGTCGATTGCGGCAGAGACGAATCCGAGAGATACGAGCACGAGCATCGTAACCATCGTGAACCTAAATTTCATCTTCATCCCCTTCAAACTACTATATATCCAACCTTTCCGGACTGTCAATATAGAAGCCACGAGGAGTTTCCTCAGATTTCTCGGCCCTCATGTCCCTGAGAGTCTCACACGAAAATTCAAAGTTGTCGTGAAGCATCAGAGGGTCAAAACTCCTTGCTTTGAAAACTCAAAAAACTCCAGAGAAATCATCGTCAGACCTGGAAGCGCATCAGATCCTGAGCAATTTCCAAGGGCCCCTTGTAGGTCGAAGCACACTGACTTTTGACGTCGACGGTCTCACAAATCGGATAGAGGTGCGTCAATATGAGTCTCTTACATCGTGACTCAGAGGCTATCTGTCCGGCCAAAGAAGGGCTGAGATGTCCCTTCACCTTTTTTTCATCGGGAAAGGCTGATTCAATGACGAGTACGTCTGCATCTGCGGCAAGATTGATGAGGTTGGGGTTATAGTCGGTGTCACCGGAAATGACAACGGCCCTCCCATCTTCGGTTTCGACTCGGAAGGCGATACTCTCTGGGAGATGAGCCATGGGTTTTGTGATGATGCGAAAACCCGGGAATTGGTGGGTCTCGTCTTCCGACTCTTTTAAACGGGTGTAAAAGAGATCGGACTGTATCCATTTTCCATAGATCTCGAGAAGTTTCTGAAAGAAGGCGAAGAAGCCTTTGCCCCCTATGATGGTGAGATCTCGACGTCTCGGTTCCCAGTCGTATTTGGACGCGAACAGAAAAGGGACCAGATCCGCCACATGGTCGGGATGGGTATGGGTATAGAGAATTATGTCGACTTCGTGGATGGTCATGCCAGCCCTGAGCAACCTTTCTAGGGTTCCACTCCCAGAGTCGATCAAGAGTACCTGATCCTGGGTTCGAATGACCGAAGCCGGAGAACCACGCTTCAGGGAGGGAACGCAGGTGCCAGATCCCAAAATGATGAGCTCCATAGCCAATTTGAATTTACCCAGATGTGAGGGATTTATCGTCAAATTGATGAAGCGAAGAGTATAGTACCCTCAAAAGATCCAAAAATAAAGAAACAAGAGTGGGGCTCGGCAGGGATCTAAGAAACAGAGAGAATCATAGGGAGTTTAAGAGAAAGGGGTTGGAATGATGAGGAGTTTCCTGACTTATTGATTTTCCAAGATAATTTTTAATCTGTAAATGGGACCCTCATATCCCTTCGCTCCCTTGCTCTCGCATTGACCCTTTCGGGGCTCGCAGGCGGGGAATACTTGCCCCTTCCCCGCTCTAAAGGCGGGGTTTTCCGCTTACGTTCGGCTGAGCTCACGTCGAAGCCTGCTCGCCTGCGTTGGTTCCCCAACGCTTCCGCAAACGTCCCTCAGGGACATGAGCGCCCAGAAAACTGAGGAAACTCAATGTCGGAATGATTCCTTGACTTGTAAAAGCCTTTGTAATATACTATAAGTACTTGAAAAGCTTGACATTTGAGGAGTCATTTCAATCCGAATCCACGGAAATCACACAGGCCTAAAACCGAGTCAGTTAAACCGAATCGAACGTCTATACCGACGGAAAATCCATCCCCAAAGAATCGTGTCCTCTGAGGTCGCCCGTTCCCTGATACAGATTTCTTCGGAAATCGGTCGGCAAGTGGGAATTCTTGTCAACCGAAAAGGGAACGTTGAGTATGTGATCGTCGGGGATCAAAGGGGTATTCTCATTCCAGATCTTTCCCGGCACAGGGGCGGATCGACAAGACTCAGGGGCCTTCGGTGTATTCACACACACCTGCGACATGAGGGGTTAACCGATGATGATGTGACAGACCTGGCTCTGCTTCGACTAGATCTCATGGCAGTCCTGTCTCCCCGTGCGGACAGCGGGTCCGAAAAATTGGACGTGGGTTATCTGTTGCCTGAGAATCCAGAGGGACAGCAATATGAGATATCATCTTTTCCGTCATCCGCACGGTGCAAGATCGATTTTCTCGCCTTCATTCAGTCCTTGGAGGATGAGTTTCAGAGGTCGCAAAAATCGCGTAATTCCGGCAGACGAGAAGAGCGCGCCCTCCTTGTGGGGGTTTATAGATGGTCGCGGAATTACGCCGATGACTCCATGGAGGAGTTGAAGGATCTTGCCTGGAGTAGCGGTGTGACCGTGGTCGACACAGTGATTCAACGACCCCACGAGATTGATTCCCGTTTTCTGGTTGGGCGAGGAAAGTTGAAGGACCTTGTGATTCGGTGCAACCAACTCGGTGTGGATCTGATCATTTTCGACAGAGATCTGACGCCACCCCAGGCCGCAGCGATTGCAGAATATGTTGAGATACGGGTGATCGATAGGACTCAGTTGATCCTCGACATTTTTGCCCAAAGAGCGAAGAGTCGTGATGGGAAAGTGCAAGTCGAGTTGGCTCAGCTGAGATACCTTCTTCCGAGGCTGTCAGGAAAAACGACCGCTCTTTCCCGTCTCGCCGGCGGAATTGGGGGAAGGGGGCCAGGTGAGACAAAACTGGAGATCGATAGACGTCGCGTCAGGGATCGGATCCATGCTCTGGAAAAAAGGTTGGATCTCCTCTCCAGGGCGAGAAACCAGAGAAGGGCGCGGAGGGTGGGGAGCGGCGTTCCGATCGTCTCCATCATTGGTTACACGAATGCCGGGAAATCGACGCTCCTTAATTCCCTGACGAACAGTCATGTCGATGTAGAAAACAAGCTGTTCGCTACGCTAGATACGGCCACCCGGCGACTCCGATTCCCGAAAGAAAGAGACGTCGTCGTTACGGACACGGTGGGATTCATTCGGGATCTGCCTCCGGACCTTGTCGGCGCATTTCGTGCCACTCTCGACGAATTGCGAGACGCGGATCTCTTGATTCACCTCGTGGATATCAGTAACCCTCGATTTGAAGAACAGATCAAGTCGGTACAGAAGATACTGGTTGACCTTGATTTAATGCGTATTCCCAGGCTTCTCGTTTTCAATAAGGAGGACAAAGCAGATCTCTCCTTGGTGAATTCGATGTGTAAACGCTTTGACGGAATCTCCATATCTGCCATCAATCGATCGACCCTCCACCGGCTCCTTGCGTCCATCGAAAAAACCGTTTGGAACACTGATCACGAAATGAGTCTGCTTTCGGGAGGAGTCCTGAGAGACTCTGGCCCTACCTGTCATTGACAAAAGTGAACACCTCTGATATACGAAATAATACAAGCTATCTGATGAAAGAGCTGAAAAATCGGAACCAAAGAGGTTCCCTTTTTTGTATCTGAACAAGGTTAAGGAGACATGGCATGGCAGAATTCGAAGAATCCCTGACCTTTGACGACGTCCTCATCCGCCCTGCTAAGTCATCGGTTATGCCTTCGGATGTGGATGTTTCAACCCATCTCACCCGTGAGATTCGTTTGAATATTCCGCTTGTCAGTGCAGCTATGGACACGGTTACAGAATCGGCGACAGCAATCCGGATGGCACAGGAAGGCGGACTCGGGGTGATTCACCGTAACATGCCGATTGATCGTCAGGTCGCAGAAGTTGATCAGGTCAAGAAGTATGAAAGCGGCATTATTGTCGATCCGATCACCATGCACCCAGATCAAAAGATCCACGAGGCCCTGGAGGTTATGGCGACCCACGGGATATCCGGTCTACCCATCACCGTCGGGAAAAAGCTGGTGGGAATTCTAACAAATCGAGATCTGCGATTCGAGACGCGGCTGGACGAGAAGATATCGACAGTGATGACCCACGAGAATCTGGTCACCGTGCCGATGGGCATTACCCTTGAGGAAGCAAAGAAAATCCTCCATGAGAATCGAATCGAGAAACTCTTGGTGGTTGATAAGGGGAGTAATCTGAAGGGGCTCATCACCATCAAAGATATTGAAAAGATGAGACAGTACCCCAATTCATGCAAGGACGAACTCGGGAGGCTCCGGGTCGGAGCGGCTGTCGGCGTCGGGAAAGACATGGAGCCCAGAACTGAGGCTCTCGTTAAGACCGGAGTTGATGTCCTGGCCATCGACACGGCTCATGGCCACACCAAAAATGTTATGGAAGTCGTGAAATACCTCAAAGAGAATTACCCGGACATCCAATTGATTGCTGGCAATGTGGCGACAGAAGAGGGGACCATCGACCTCATAGAGGCCGGAGCGGATGCAGTTAAAGTCGGGGTTGGGCCTGGATCGATCTGCACGACCCGCGTGGTCGCAGGGATCGGAGTTGCTCAGTTGACGGCGATTATGGACGCCTCGAAAGCGGTTGGACCTGATGGGGTTCCGATCATTGCGGATGGAGGGATCAAATTCTCGGGCGATCTCACCAAGGCCCTTGCAGCTGGAGCGAGTTGCGTTATGATCGGAAATCTCTTCGCTGGAACCGACGAAAGCCCCGGGGAGATGGTCTTATACCAGGGGCGTTCCTACAAGGTGTACCGAGGGATGGGCTCCATGGAGGCCATGAAAGAGGGAAGCCGGGATAGATACTTTCAGGAAGACGAATTGACCTCCAAACTGGTCCCCGAGGGAATTGAGGGAAGGGTTCCTTATCGGGGATCCCTATCGCTATGCATCCATCAACTCGTTGGGGGACTGAAGTCTGGCATGGGTTACGCGGGCTGCGATGATATCGAGAGTCTCAGAAAAAGAGCCCGGTTCATACGCGTAACGCCAGCAGGGTTGAGAGAGAGCCATGTCCACGATGTCATCATCACAAAAGAGGCACCGAATTACCGTTTAGAATGAGCGCGACGAGGCCAACTTTGGTATGTTTTTTGAATATTCCAGGCTGTGACAATCCCCTGGTCCACGGACGTCGCTATGCAAAAGACCCATCGAGCTCTCATTCTATTTCTCCTTCCCCTTTGTGTCCTTTTGCTTCTTTCTTCCTCCAGCCCAGCCTTTTTTCCTCCCCGAGTGGAGGTTTCTCAAGATCCTGAACTTTCAGGCAATTTGGGCCGAATCCTTGAACCCCACTGGTTCGAAAGGAAAACGACGGTTCTCATTGGAGAAGATGGTCTGGGTAAGGATCAGTTGGATGTGATCTATCAGGCCCAACTAGACCAGGGGATCAGGAATCTTCCTCTTCTCTCCCTACTGCTGGTGCGGGAAAGCCTGAACAGGCTTGATCGGAAAGACCTCGAAAGGGCGGAATTTCTCTGCCAATACGCGAAAAAGTTCGCCCCTGATTCCCCTTCACCCTATTTTACGATGGGAAGGATCCACTGGAGTCGCAACAAGACCCTGGTGACTCTCGCCGCTCGAGAGTACGTGAAGGGGATTTATGCAACCTTCAGAAACTTCAGAATCCAGTTTTTCACATCTCTCAATACGATCTACTTAGTCTCAGGCGCCATTCTATTGACATTTGTCGCGTTCGCTCTATTCATGGCCCTCAAGTACATGCTCATTTACATCCATGATGTGAAGAAGGAATTCGATCCTGCTCCACTCAAGTTTCTGTGGAGTCTCGTAAAGATACTCGCCTTTGTGGTTCCGGTGCTACTTCATCTGAATCTCCTCTGGAGTCTTCTCTACTGGACCATCCTGCTGTGGGGATATTTGGCGAGAAGGGAAAGGCAGATGGTTTTGGTCTTTCTGCTTCTCCTGGTTTATGTTTCGTGGATTTTAGATGGGGCCAAGGATTTTTTGAAGACCGCTGATCCAATGATTTTGATGAGTTTGCATCAAGCGAATGAAGCGAACTGGGGAAACGGTACGAAAAAGACCCTGAAAAACTGGGGCCGAGAAAATCCTGAGGATGCTGATGTTCTATTCACTCTGGGGCTCCTGAACAAGAGGGAGGGCAATTACAAAGGAGCGGAAAGCCACTACAAGAGAGCGCTCCAATACGATCCGAACTGGGCCGAATGCATTTCGAATCTGGGTAATGTTTATCTGAGTACCCAGCGCACCGAGGAGGCCATCAGAGAGTACGAACGAGCCGTCTCCCTGTCACCACGGAGAGCTTCCTTCTACCTCAACCTTCATAGAGCCTCTGTTAGTGATTCAATCCTTTCCTCGGACAACGTTGGCCAATCCCTGGAGAGAGCTCAAAACCTGGATCCGAGGTTGGTAGAATTCCACACCAAGATCTTTTCAGAAAACAACAATCGGGCTGTCATTGACGATACGCTCGGTGATGCGCGTCTGTGGAAAAAAGCGTTTCAGTTCTTAAAGGAAAGATACAGCCTTCCGGAAGACATCTTGAGCGCCTGGATGAAGAAGGTTCCTGGAAAAAACGATTTCATATACCCTATCTTTTTCCTGGCATTTCTCTTACTTCTCTGGGCTGCTTGCTCAAGAAAGAATTTTTCAAAGCGATGCCCCCTCTGCGGAGCTCCAAGTGTCAAATTTTTTGCGAGGAAAATCGAAAGGGATAGGGTCTGTTTCGGCTGTAACCGGCTTTTTGTGAAGAAAGAGAGCATCGATCCGAAGATGAGAGAAAAGAAGATGAGGCAGGTGCGGCGGTTTGAGAGGAGAAGGGTCATCATCCGGAGTATCATCTCGCTCATCATTCCAGGAGGGGGACATGTCTGGAAGAATCAGCCGGTCAGAGGGGTCCTTTTCGTATTCGTTTTCTTCCTCTTTGCGTTCAAGTTTCTCTATTGGAACGGTGTCCTTCAGGATCCCCTGTTTTTGGGGGATCCTTCTGTCTTCTGGAGTCGGCTAATTTTTGTACTGTTTTTCGTAATTTATTACCTTGCTGTGCTCAGAAGTGCGCTTCGCATAGAAGCATAGAGGAGTCTGTTGCATGGCTTTACAGGGTTCGCTCAGGGATTTCAAGTTTACTGAAATTATTCAACTGATTGGCCAGCAGTTCAAAACAGGGGTTTTTCACGTTGAGAGCGGAAGAAAGGTCGTTGAGATCTTTTTCCTGGATGGTCTGATCGTCCACGTCTTGGCCACCCATCGATCGAAGCGGGACTTACTCGGCGAGATCCTTTTGAAGGCTGGGAAGATTTCCCAGGAAGACCTGGAAAAGGTTTTGAAAACTCAGGACGAGACGCTCCAGTATACCGGCGAGATCATGGTCGAGCTGAGGCTTTTAACGGAAGAGGAAATTGTCAGGGTTATTTCGACACAGGTATACGAAACCGTCTACGATCTGTTTTCATGGAAGGACGGGAACTTCCGTTTTGAACCGCAAGCCGTGGAGAGTTACAAGAAGATCTCCATCGCCCTAAGCCCCGAACACGTGCTCCTGAATATCCTTCGAATGATTGACGAATGGCCAGAAATCGAGGGGAGAATTTCGAGCCTGTACGTGGTCTTTAACAAGGTCAAACCTCTGGCAAAGGACGAAGGGGGAATTTCTCCTGAACAGCGATTGGTTTACGAACTCGCCGATGGCAAATTGACCATTCAGGAGATCATCGATCGGAGCCTATTGGGGAAATTTAATGTCTGCGAAGCCATGGTCGCACTATGGGATCAGGGATACGTGGAAAGGGTGGGGACCCAGAAACCAAGTTTCACACGGATGATGGGAGCCAGAGTGGGTTTACGCTCTTTAGCAGGCATTCAGACCTTATTGACATACGGAATGGTTTTGACGACTGCCGTTGTATTGTTCCTCTTCTTGAAATCCGCGGTCTTGTCAGAGGCACCGGTTGGAGAAGTGACCATGTCTCCCCCTCAGAGCTTTGTCCACCAGGTCACCTCAGAGAGGATCCGAAAGGCTTTGGCCGTGTATTACCTTGAGAATGGAGAGTATCCAGAATCCTTGCAGGACCTTTTCAATCTGGGACTTATACATGCCCAGGATACATATCTTCAGGATGGAAGACCTTTCCGGTACAAGCGTAAGGAGGAAGGTGGATACACCCTCAAGCCGTGAGCAAGACTGATCGATCAGGCCTGAGTCTTTCTTCCGGTTCTTTTGTCCGTATTCTTTAGGTCTTCTATTTCCCCAGGCATTCCAAACTTTCAGAAAGATCCCTTTGTCCCGTCACGACCCTGTCCTCTTCTCAGGCTTCCGTAGATATCGCTCGGAGACATGAGGGATTTCCTCCCATGACCATAAATTCATGAAAGAGATCAACGAGTTGCAGCAATCCACTCTCCAGAAATAGCAAAACTCCTCTTGCCTCATCTATCTTGACCCCTTTATTCCCTTACTGGTAAACTGGTACTAAACTCACTTCCTTCATGTCAGGATATACCCCAAAATCGACTTTTCCTGAAAGGGACCTCGCAAGGGCTACGAAGGACCTCCCATTTGGGCGTCAGACGTTCTGGCACATGCGTTTCCAAAGGCGGCTTCATGGATGTTGAAAACCATGGAATACTCATAATTGATTTCGGCTCCCAGTATACCCAACTCATCGCACGTCGCATCCGAGAGCTGCACGTCTATTGTGAGATCCATCCGTTCAATATTCCTTTAGTAGAGATCGAAGCCTTCAATCCTAGGGGAGTCATTCTCTCGGGAGGCCCGGCGAGTATCTATGAGCCAGGAGCCCCTCAGTGTGATCGGTCTATTTTGGCTATGGGAATTCCGGTCCTGGGAATTTGTTACGGTATGCAGGCGATGGCCCATCTTCTGGGTGGAACAGTCGCCGGTTCTTCACAAAGGGAATATGGGCACGCTATGGTTACGATAGACGAGACGGCGGATCTTTTCCAAGGGATCTCTGCAGGAGCGGGTAACGGCCAAATCTCTGTGTGGATGAGCCATGGAGATCATGTTGAACAGCTTCCGGAGGGTTTCGAAAGCATTGCCTATAGCGAGAACTGTTCGGTGGCTGCCTTTGGGAATTTCCCTCGGAGACTGTATGGTCTTCAGTTTCATCCAGAGGTGGTGCACACCTCTCATGGCGCAAATATCCTGAGCAATTTTCTTTTCGAGATATGCGACTGTGAACCTTCCTGGAGCATGGAATCCTTTGTGAGACAGACGGTGGAGGAGATCAGGAGAACTCTTGGCCACGATCGGGTCATATGCGCCCTGAGTGGCGGCGTGGATTCCTCGGTGGTTGCGGTTCTGCTTCACCAGGCCGTTGGCGAGCGGTCAATCTGCGTTTTTGTGAACAACGGCCTGCTGAGAGAGGGTGAAGTGGAGAGTGTGTTCCGGGTCTTTCGGGATCACATGCACCTGAATCTCCGCTACGTCGACGCTGAGGAGATCTTTCTGGAAAAACTCAAAGGCGTCGCAGATCCCGAGAAGAAGAGAAGAATCATTGGGAACGAATTCGTATACCTCTTTGAGCGCGAGGCGCGTCAGCACGGTGATGTTCGCTTCCTCGCTCAGGGAACCCTCTATCCCGACGTCATTGAGAGCACCTCCTTCAGGGGTCCGTCAGCCAGGATTAAGAGTCATCACAACGTCGGAGGTCTTCCAGAGACCATGAATCTCAGGCTTATCGAACCTCTCCGGGAGTTGTTCAAGGATGAAGTGAGAGAGGTGGGGCGAGAACTGGGAATTCCAGAAGAGATCGTGAGTCGGCAACCATTTCCCGGACCAGGCCTTGCCGTCAGGATTGTCGGCGAAGTCAACCGTGAAAGACTCCAGATGCTCAGAGAGGCTGATGCCATTCTTACCCAAGAGATCGCGAAATCCGATGTCTATCCAGAAATCTGGCAGTCCTTTGCCGTGTTACTACCGGTCAAAACAGTCGGGGTCATGGGAGACGCGAGAACCTATGAACACGTCATCGCCATCCGCGTGGTCAGTAGTTTGGATGGGATGACGGCCGATTGGGTGCGTCTTCCATATGAAATCTTAGGGACGATATCGAACCGAATCGTCAATGAAGTCCAAGGAATAAACCGCGTGGTTTATGATATGAGCTCAAAGCCTCCAAGCACCATCGAGTGGGAGTGAGTGTCGAGGGTGGGAAATGAATCGATCAGGTTTTGTCCATCTCCATTTGCACAGTCAATACAGTCTTCTTGATGGCGCGATTCGTTTTGAGGATCTATTTCAGAGAGCTCGGGAGCTAAAGATGGATTCTCTTGCTGTGACCGATCATGGAAACATGTTCGGCGCCATCGAGTTTTATCAGAAGGCGATTCAGCACGGCATCAAGCCAATCGTCGGTTGTGAGATTTACGTGACGCCTGGTAGCCGGTACGAAAAGAAGCAAGGAGGGGAAACGTTCCATCTGACTATCGTCGCAAAAAACCGAACGGGGTATCATAATCTTGCGAAATTGGTCAGCCTTGCTCATATCGAGGGGTTCTATTACAAACCCAGGGTGGATAAGGGATTGCTTTCTCAGTACCGGGAAGGCCTTTTTGCTCTGAGTGGTTGCATGAAGGGGGAGATCAGCGTAGCCATTCTGAATCATCAAATGGACGGAGCTGTTGATGCGGCGCGGCAGTACAAGGAGATTTTTGGGGAACGCTTCTTCTTGGAGATTCAAAACAACGGCGTAGAAGGCCAGGACCTTATCAATCAAGGAATGAGCGAGATTGGAGAGAAGTTGGGGGTTCCCCTTGTTGCCACGAACGACTGCCACTATTTGAGAAAAGAGGACGCTCGAGCGCACGAGGTTCTCCTCTGCATTCAGACGGGGAAGAGCCTCAATGACCCCGAAAGGATGCGGTTTTCTTCGGATGAGTTCTATTTCAAATCGGCTGAAGAGATGAAAGGCCTCTTCCCTCAGTATCCGGAGGCCGTGGAGAACACGCTTCGAATTGCCGAACAGTGTAACCTTGAGTTGAGGTTTGGAGTGTATCAGTTTCCGAAGTTCACCCCGCCCGATGGGAAGTCCCTAAATCTCTATCTCGACGAACTGTCTCGAAAGGGTCTTCAAGACCGATTGCGGAATATCCCTGAACCCCAAGACAAGTACTGGACTCGACTCGAAAAGGAGTTGGAAATCATCAAGTCGATGGGATTTGCTGGATATTTTCTCATCGTCGCTGATTTCATTAATCGTGCCAAAGGAGATGGGGTTCCGGTTGGACCGGGCAGAGGCTCGGCGGCTGGGAGCCTGGTCGCCTTTGCCCTAAGAATGACCGACATCAACCCTATTCGGTATGGACTACTCTTCGAGCGATTTCTCAATCCGGAGCGGATCAGTATGCCCGATGTGGATGTCGATTTCTGCATGGAGAGACGAGATGAGGTGATCCAGTATGTAACTGAAAAATATGGGAAAGATAACGTCGCTCAGATCATTACGTTTGGGAAGATGCAGGCCAAAGCGGTGGTTCGGGACGTGGGTCGTGCCCTTGATATGCCCTACAGCGAGGTTGACCGCATCGCAAAGCTGATTCCGAACACGCTTAATATTACCCTAAGGCAAGCGTTGGATCAGGAACCGACCCTGAGAGAAATGCAGGAAAAAGACGAAGGGGTGAGAAACCTGATTTCTATCGCCCTTTCACTCGAGGGACTGACGCGACATGCCTCCACCCACGCTGCCGGCGTCGTGATATCAAACAAACCACTTAATGAATACCTTCCCCTCTATCGTGGACAAAATGGGGAAGTCATGACCCAATACTCCATNNACTCCATGAAAGATGTCGAAAAAATCGGTCTGATCAAGTTCGATTTTCTGGGCTTGAAGACTCTGACTGTTATCCGTAAAGCTGAGGAGATGGTCAGGAAGGAAAAAGACCCTGACTTTGAGGTAGCATCCATTGATCTGGCTGATTCAGAAACCTATCGGCTCTTGAGTTCGGGGGCAACCAGTGGCGTGTTCCAGCTCGAAAGTGCCGGAATGAAAGAGCTCCTCGTGAAGCTAAAGCCTGAGGTTTTTGAAGACGTCATCGCCCTGGTGGCCTTGTACCGGCCAGGCCCGTTAGGCAGCGGCATGGTGGATGACTTTATCAAGCGGAAGCACGGTTTTGAGGCTGTCGAATACGAGCTTCCCCAATTGAAGGNNGCTGATTTCAGTCTCGGCGATGCTGATGTTCTACGCCGCGCGATGGGGAAAAAGATACCCGTTGAGATGGAAAAACAGCGGGAGAGGTTTTTAGATGGAGCCCGGAAGAAAGACATCAATGCTGAGATGGCTGAGAAGATTTTTGAACTTATGGCGAAGTTTGCCGAATACGGCTTCAATAAGTCACATAGCACAGCGTACGCCCTCATCGCTTTTCAAACGGCTTACCTGAAGGCCCACTATCCCGTGGAATTCATGGCCGCTCTGCTGACGAGTGACGTCGACAGCACAGATAAGATCGTCAAGTACATCGCTGAATGCCGTGACATGGGAATAGAGGTCCTCCCTCCAGATGTGAACGAAAGCTGGCGAGATTTCACAATCGTCGACGGAGAGATCCGTTTCGGTCTTGCTGCAGTCAAAAACGTCGGAACCGGAGCCATCGAATCGATTCTCACAGAAAGAGAGATGGGTGGCGATTATCGCTCACTTTTCGATTTTTGTCGACGCGTGGATTTGCGACGAGTCAATAAGCGGGTCCTTGAGAGTTTAATCAAGAGCGGTGCCTTCGATTTTACAGGGGCCTCGCGTGCCCAGATGATGGTGGTCTTGGACACCGCAGTGGAGAAAGCCCAGACGATCCAGAAAGAGAGGGAGAGCAACCAGCTGGGGATTTTTTCTGAATTGCAAGGTGAGGACTCAAGATGGGTTGAAGAGCAAAGTCCGCCAGAAGTAGAGGAGTGGCCTGAAAACCAGCTCCTGGCATTCGAGAAGGAGGCGGTTGGTTTCTACCTTACCCGCCACCCTCTAGCCCGTTTTGAAGAGGAGATCAAACGCCACACTCATGATGATACGGTGAGCATCTTGAACCGACAAAACGGCAGTGAGGTGACGGTTTGTGGGGTAGCCGGTTCGCTGAAGGAGATTCAGACCCGGAAAGGAGATCGCATGGCGTTTCTCTCCCTGGAGGATATGAAGGGTATGGTGGAGGTCATTCTTTTCCCCGAGGTTTTTCAGAAAAGTCTTCCACATCTGAGGGACGATAATCCTCTGCTGGTCCGGGGGCTACTCGATGTGGAGGATGAGAATCCCAAGATCAAAGCCACCGAGGTCCTGCCACTTTCTCAGTGCAGTGAGAACTGCGTTTCCAAAGTCCATCTCACGCTGAGGACTCCTGGGATTACCCGAAACCAGCTGATAGATCTGAAAAGGATCCTTCAGGCGAACCAAGGTGAAACCGCAGCTGTCCTCCATCTGATCATCCCGAATCGGGGCGAAACGGTTATCCGCTTGCCCTTCAGAGTTGATCCATCTTCTACCCTTCTAACATCTCTTGAAGAGGTATTTGGTTACCCGATTGCACACTTCGAGTGAACTCCTATAAGCTTACGGCATATTGACAGCCGCTAGGTGAATCCCGAAGAGAGATCGAGGCCTGCTATGGCACAGAAAATCCATATCCTGCCCGGTGAGGTGGTTAACCGAATCGCCGCAGGGGAGGTGGTTGAGAGACCGGCGTCAGTTGTTAAGGAGCTCATCGAAAATGCCATAGATGCCCGGGGAACTGAGATTTCCATTCTCATAGATGATGGCGGATTAAGGAGGATCCGGGTGATTGACAATGGCACTGGCATGGGAAGGACGGATGCGCTCACCGCTTTTCAGAGATATGCGACGAGTAAGATTAAGGCCAGTGATGATCTGGGGATGATTCAGACCCTAGGTTTCAGGGGGGAGGCTCTGCCAAGTATCGCTTCTGTCTCCAGAGTCAAGATGATTACGAAAGAGGAACAATCGCTAAGTGGTGTGGAGATACGACTAGAGGGGGGTGGAGTCAAAGAGATTCGGGATGTCGGATGCCCGAGGGGCACAGACGTTTTGGTGGAGGACCTTTTTTTCAACACGCCGGCCAGGAGGAAATTCTTGCGAGCGGTGAGTACGGAGTTTTCCCATATTATGGAGGCCGTCGTGCGTATCGCTATGGCTTATAGGGGTGTGCATTTCAAGTTATTCCACAATGAAAAGAGAATTTTCGATTTGCCAACGGCGAAGGATCGATCGGTCCGCATTGGGAGTCTTCTAGGAAATGAAGTGCACAGGGTTCTTCACCAGGTGAAGGTGAAAATCGAGAAGCTCGAGATTGAGGGATATGTGAGCGAACCGGGATTTAGCCGACCTAACGCCAGGGGCATCTATGTCTATGTCAATGGCCGATTTGTGAGGGATAGAACCATCCATCACGCCGTTATGGAGGGCTATCGGAATCGGATAGCCAAAGACCGGTATCCCGTCGTCGTTCTCTTCTTGCAGGTGCCGCCATGGAGCCTCGACGTGAACGTCCATCCGACCAAAAGCGAGGTGCGATTCGGATCTCCAGGCCTGATTCATCAGGGTGTGATCGAACTGTTTCATGATTTTGAGTCGACGCCAGTAAAGCCCTTCGAACCCGAACCGATACCTGCCCGTGAGTTCAGCATACCGCCTTTGGCGGTCAAAGAGTCCACGACAGACTACAATTCCGTCTCGCAGGCCTCTCGGCCAGGTCGTGGACCTGATGATGAGGGATCGCGAGTGGAATTATTCGAGGAGACCCTGTCGTCCTTGCGGATCCTGGGACAGCTCGATCAAACCTATATTGTCTGTGAATCTCCCCGTGGTCTCCTTCTCGTCGATCAGCATGCGGCCCATGAGAGGATCGTATTTCACAGATTGAAGCAGGCGGTAGACCGAGGAGGACCCCAGGTCCAAAGACTACTTCTCCCTGAAACGGTCGAATTTTCTCCTCTCGAATGGGATGCAGTTGAGCGCTATCTTCCCCAACTCGCAGGACTCGGTTTCGACCTTGAACCCTTTGGGCGGAACACGGTCGTGATTCGATCGGTTCCATCCATTCTGTCCGGGAAAGACTGCTCTCAGATTGTATCGGATCTCCTCCGGGATCTGATTGAGCAAGAGGCACGAAGTGGCATTGATAAGAATATCGAGGCGGTTCTCAAGGTAATCGCCTGCCACGGTGCGATACGATCGGGGCAGCCGTTGTCCAAGGAGGAGATGAGGACGCTATTGGAAGAGATGAAGGAGGAGGGATTCTTCTATACTTGCCCCCATGGAAGGCCAGCATGTCGAGAGATCGATACACTTCAACTCGAGAAGATGTTCATGCGGAAGTCATGAATCGGGATTGTCGATTTGATACTTTTCCAGACGGTAGCGCATCGATCGAAAATTGATATGGAGGAGCTCGGCGGCTCTCTTTTTGACACCCCTTGTCTT
>JABAOH010030195.1_pt2 | contig 16364 bp, 14 predicted proteins | sample 7062181 | NCBI WGS metagenome assembly JABAOH01 (sample SAMN14538630, study PRJNA623070) | marine sediment metagenome | biome: marine biome [ENVO:00000428]; feature: marine pelagic biome [ENVO:01000023]; material: deep marine sediment [ENVO:00002113]; isolation source: pool of 5 deep marine...
AGGCCGGACACCCCCATAGCTAGACTTGCCGCTAACCCTGCGGTGACAATTATTTCAGGCTTTGTGACTCCCACGATCCAAGAGCCTACGATAATGCCAAGTACGGTCATCGAGCCGTCAAAACCGTTTTTGATGAAGTATCTTCGGGCAATGGGGCTCATTTGCGTAATTCGTAGATAAGACCTAATTCTTCGAAAAAAAGGTCTAACGCGTTTCATCATGCGTTAACCACGCTGAGAAGACGATGCTTTTCATCCTCGTCACTCATTTGCATTATAGCAGTACCTTTAGATTAATATAAATCTTAAGCTGTAGATGAAGCTTTGCGTGAGCACAGATCTAACAGACGATAAGACAATTTCTTAATTTGTCGTCTCCAGTTCTCACTTGTTAGAAAAGGTTAGAAAAAAGGGATGCTCTGTTAAGAATGTCCTGAGTGTTTGCTGATTTCTTCCAAAAGTGGTTAAGGAACAAACCCTTAGTCTTTTCTGGATGCCAATGACTGTATGAACATGTAGTTTTGTTGCACATAAAGACGATAATGTTTATTAAATATTAATATATAATATATATTGTGAGCGCGCAACTGTGATGGTACTTGTCTTATGTTATTAGAACAAAGAGAATAGCTTTTCCAGCCGAGGGCATGCATGCGTGCGCGCTCATGGCAAAAAGAGGTGAAAGCTGAATGGGAAATAAGAAAAACCTGGAAATCAAGATTATGCAGCAGGACGATGGTGGATGGACCGCCAGTTTCAGGATGGGTTGGCGGAAGAACGAGACCGTGGTAGCTGAGTCGGTTGACAGTTTGCTGGAGAAAGTGTCGAATAAAATCGGTAGCTATTACAGAGGATATTCGCCGCGCGTGCGGGATTTTCAGGTTGGCCAAAGGAGTGTATTCGAAACTCCTTGAACACACATGCGTGAAATAGCGGGAGATTAGTTGCGTGGGCACGCGAACGTCTATTGAGTGCAAATAATGCATGCAAGAGACCCCAACGAAATAACGATGGATATCCGCAGTCACCCGATACTTTTAAGTTATTTGTGATGAAGGTTTCTGTATCTTTCTCTTGCGGTTTGCTTAATACCATCTAAGAAGGAGAGCTCCTATAACGAAGAAAGTTAACCTTTCCTATTGCACGTTCCATAGTCAGTAGCTACAAGTGGTCTACAGATAAATTTTCTTGTTTATGAATATCTATGTCTGTCTGATTTTGTCAATGGGTTTCGTAGAGCTCTAACTTATCTTCACATTCTGGCAGATCTATCTTGAGGCGTTTTTACTTCTTCAACAATTATTCTACCAGCCGCAACCTCGTCGACAGAATGGATGGTGGCTCCCATTTCTTCTACTTTCTTCTTGATATTTTCAAAGTCTATGCCATTTCCAACAATGATGATCTTTGCATTCTCCACTTGTTGATCTATTTCGTAAATGATTATGTTTACTCCTTCTACTCCATCTAGCTTACTAAGTTCCTCAGAAAGTTCGATTACGTCAGGCTTGTGCGGTTTCAAGACATCCAAGACAAGTCTTCTTATCATCTATACAACCGACTGCGTATAATTCTTCCCATGCATATATTTAACGTTTCCTCCAAGTTCTAACAACGAATTTTATGTGGCACTAAAGCCAAGATATAGACGAACAACATCTTTATTAGACAAACATATATCTGTTGGATCAAGCATTCTTTTTCAAAAGGGTTGTTTCCATGGAAAAAGCAGAAAAATATGTAAAAATGGCTCTTGAAATGGGAGCGGAAAACTCAAAAGTCATATCGGTGAAAGACATTGTGTTTGATCCTAGAACCCTCCTCAAATGTATGTATGGCTGTGAGGACTGGGGGAAAAGTTGGACATGCCCTTCCGCTCCAAAGGCTTTGATGCCTTGGGAAGCTGAAAAAATACTGAAGAAATATAACTGGGGGATACTGATCCACACGCAAGACCCCAAGTTAGCTCAGGAAATCTCCTTTCAAATGGAAATGAAAGCGTTCTTTGATGGTTACCCATTGGCATTTTCGATGTTTGACTGCTACCTGTGTGAAACATGTGTCTTCCCTGATCCCTGCAGGTTTCCGGAGAAGGCTAGGCCCTCAATGCAGGCGTTGAGTATTGATGTTTATGCTACGGTGAAAAAGCAGGGACTACCGATAGAACCTCTTAAAACGAAGGGTGAGAAACCGAATTATTACGCGTTAGTGTTTATTGAATGAAGTTAACTTTGAAAGCCAATTATATATTCGCGATTTTTAGGTGAGAATCTTTTTTAGCTAATAAATCTACAACTCTTTGAAAGGTGAATAGAAATTGGGAAGAGCAGTTCTACGGTTTATGTCAACCGATGAAATACGCATTATCCACGATGCTACTCTACAAATTTTGAAAGATGTTGGACTGCTAATACGAAGCAACCGAGTTCTCAAAATACTGGACGACGCTGGCGCTCAAGTTGATCATGAAAAGTCTATAGCCAGAATACCTGAAGCCATAGTCAAAGAAGCTTTAAACAAAGCTCCGAAAACCGTGAAGCTTTCTGCCAGAGACCCAAAACACGACATCACCGTCCCTTCTGAAACAAACTGCTACCTCACCACAGACGGTTTAGGCGTTTACATGCTAGACTTGGAAACTGGAGAACGAAGACTAGGCACCAGAAAAGACCTAGCGAACTTCGCAATTCTAGCAGACGCTCTAGAGTCAGTTCAAGTTTTTTGGCCAACCATTGTAGTTTCAGATGTTCCGAAGCCAGTTCATGAGTTGCATGAGTTTGTCACGTCTCTGAAAAACACGGTGAAACATGTGGAACATGAAGCGATGAACGCTAGAGAGGCTCAATATGAAATTGAAATAGCCTCCGCAATCGTGGGAAGCCGAGAAGAACTTGAGAAAAAACCTATAATCTCAGTGGTTCAATGCCCCATCAGTCCACTTACATACGAGAAGGGGTCAATAGAAGCAACCGCAGAATTTGCTAAGGCAAACATCCCTGTTGTTGCCATGGCTATGCCCAATTTAGGTGCCACCGGACCCGTAACCATCGCCGGAAGCTTAGCTGTTGGCAACGCTGAAAACCTTGGAAGTCTCATCGTCACTCAACTAGTCAATCCCGGAGCCCCCTTCATATATAGTATATCTTCAATGTCCACCGACATGAAAACAGGCATAGGTGCCAGTGGCGCACCCGAAGCCACTATTGCCACTGTTGCTGCTATTCAACTCGCCAAACATTATGGACTTCCATGTGAGATGGGCGGCTTTGGCACAGACGCTAAAGTTCCCGGTGTTCAGGCAGCATTTGAGAAATCATTAGATATTTTTGCCCCAGTGATGGCGGGTGTAGACTTGATTGCGGGAATCGGTGGGTTGGAAGGGTCTAACACTTTTTGCCTTGAGCAGATGGTAATTGACAGCGAGATTTGGGAGTCAACTCTTAGATTCGCTCGGGGATTCGCTGTAGACGATGAAACGTTAGCTTTAGATACCATACGTAATGTTGGGCCGGGCGGACACTTCCTTTCACAAAAACATACGCTTGAACATTTTGAGAATGAACTGTGGATGCCTAAAATAAGCGATCGAAAGCCCTACGCAGCTTGGAAATCCGCTGGAGAAAAAAATCTAGTAGATGTGGCAAAAGAACGCGTTAAATCTATACTAAAAAACCATAAGCCGAAGCCGATCGATAAAGCTATCCAAGAAGAAATCGACCAGATGTTGAAAAATTATGAAAAGGAGTTCTTAGGGCAATAGAAGTTTTCTAAGCATTTAGACATGAATATCCAGTCAATTATCTGATCAAGTAATGGAAATCACCAATTGGCTTTCAACTCAAAAAACTATAAATAGTAAAAATAAGTGTTGATAATAGTCACTAGGAGAAATGTATCTATGACAGACGATATATTGAATAGACTTAAAGAAGCTGTTATCAACTATGATGTAGATAAGGCTGTTAAAGCTGCCCAAGAAGTAATTGAAACCGGTTTCGACCCGCTTGCAGCAATTGAAGAAGGCTTAGCCGCTGGTTTACAGGTTGTCGGAGACAAATTTGGAAGTGGAGAAATATTTCTCCCAATGTTGATGATATCAGCGGAGGCTACGAAGAAAGCTTTAGCCATACTAGAGCCCGCGGTAGCAAAGGGAAAAGCCAGAAAGGTTCGGGGTAAAGTGGTCATCGGAACCGTTGAGGGAGACATCCACGACATCGGGAAAAGCATCGTCGCTGCAATGCTTACTGCAAACGGCTTCGAGGTTCACGACATCGGATGTGACGTACCAACATCAAAGTTTGTCGAGAAGGTGAAAGCAGTCAATCCAGATGTCATTGGAATGTCAGCTCTTTTGACGACCACCATGCCAAAGATGACTGAGCTGATCGATGCCCTTAAGAAGATGGGGCTCAGAGAAAAAGTGAAAGTGGTTGTAGGTGGAGCTCCGGTGTCAGCGGCTTGGGCTGAACAGATAGGAGCCGATGCCTACGGGGAAGACGCCATGGCAGCCGTTGATGTCATCAAAAAATTGTTAGGTAAATAGAAGGGATTTTTTCCTCAAAAATGGAGTAAGCGTGGAATTTTCTTTGGGAACTTTCCTGAAGAGAAACTATTTGAATATACTTAGCCGTGACGAAGTTTATAACATACACATCGCAACTCTGGAAGTTCTAGAGCATACTGGAGTGTTAGTTCGAGAGAAGAGAGCTCTCAAGCTTTTAGATCAGGCTGGTGCCACTGTAGATTATAAAAAGAATCTAGTTAAGATTCCCGCTTATCTAGTTGAAGAGGCAGTGGCTAAGACGCCGAAGAGTTTCATTTGGCACGCAAGAAATCCGAAAAAGAGCATTAGAATCGGAGGCGAATCCACCAAGTTTGGTCCAGGATCAGAATGCGTGAACATTATCGACTTGGAAACAGGCGAATGCCGTCTCCCAACCAAAAGAGACGCCGAACAATTAGTTAGGCTTATGGATGCACTTGAGAACATTCATATAAATTATCCTCCAGCCTCGTTATCTGACGTTCCAGAGCAAGTTTCCGATGTTTACAGTTTCGCCATAACAGTAAAGAACACCTCAAAATGCACGCTGGGAGGTTCTTATGGAAGAAGTACTGCACGCGACTATATCAGACTGGCAGCGGCGTTGGTAGGTGGTGAAGAGGAACTCAGAAAAAAGCCGACCATTGCTGGTTACATAGATCCTGTAAGTCCACTAATTCATGATAAAGGAATGATTGAATGTCTAATGGAATATGCAAGCTATGGGCAACCAATATTCATAACTGTAATGGCTTTGGCAGGAGCCACTGGACCTGCTACGCTCGCTGGAATCTTGGTGCAACAGAATGCGGAAATTTTAAGCGGCTTATTAATAGCTCATTTAGTGAATCCTCATGCTCCTGTGATTTATGGAACTGTGTCATGTCCATTGGATATGCGAACCGGAGTCTCATCAACTGGTTCTATAGAAGTCGGCTTACTAGGCGCTGCATCTGCTCAAATAGCTAGGTATTACGGCATACCCAGTGATGTAGGGGCTCAATCCAACGCTAAAGTACCTGATGCTCAAGCCAGCTATGAAAAAACAATGTCCCTAATCATGGCAGTGATGGCGGGAGCGGACTTAATAGACTTATTTGCCGGTTCTATGGAATCTTACAGAACGACAAGTTACGAACAGATGGTTATTGATAACGAGTTAGCTGGAAGGGCTCTCCGATGTGCTGAAGGAATTGAAGTGAGTGCTGAAACGATAGCAAAAGACGTGATTGACAGAATTGGCCCTGGAGGCCACTACTTAGCCGATAAGCATACATTAGACTGGTTCAAAAAAGAACATTACCGTCCAATGATAAGCGATAGAAAAACTAGATCTGACTGGGAAAAATCTGGACGCAAAGACATTCGAGAAGAAGCGAGGAACCGAGCAAAAGAAATATTGGCAAGCCACGAGCCAGAGCCCGTTGATCCAACAGTTTGGAGAGAAATAGAAAAGATAATCAAAGAGATAGAAAAAAGGGAACTGCGTAGTTAAATGATTAGGTAGAGCGAGCTTAAACCTGCTGTCAAAAATGAGTTAGTGCTCATTCAGAACTCAGCAATTTTTCAAAGACCACAATTACCTAAATTTTTACCAAGAACTATTTTAATATCAAGTTAGAGTTAAGTGTGGAGAAAAAATGGAAAAACCAATCACTGTAACGTTTGAGCCTGAAGGACGCAGAGGGAGAGTAGCGCCTAAAACTAGTATATTTCAAGCGGCAAGGGAAATAGGCGTTGGAATTAGATCTGAATGTGCTGGGGAAGGAACTTGTGGGAAATGTAAAGTTATTGTTAAGAATAGAAACGCTGTAAATGAAGTGACAGCTGTTGAGAGGGAGCATTTATCTTCAAAGGAAATTAATTCAGGCTATAGACTAGCTTGCCGTACAATCATTAAACAAAACATTACGGTGATGGTTCCTGAAGAAACCAGAATTGGAACGCGTAAAATCCAAATTACTGGTTTAGAAAGACCTGTGCCATTAAATCCTTCAGTTAAGAAATTTCACGTTGTGTTACCAAAGCCTACACTGTCTGATGTTAGACCAGACTTTGAAAGACTCCTTGACTCTCTAGAAAAGGAGCATGGTTACACGAAATTGGAGGTCGATTATGAACTTTTGAAAGAACTACCTGACATTCTTCGTAATGCAAACTGGAACCTTACAGTTGCAATCTGGAACGATCACGTAATTATTGCGGCTGAAGCGGGAGACACTTCGAATAAACTGTTAGGATCAGCCATTGATGTTGGCACGTCGAAAATAGTTGGCTATGTTGTTAACCTGAAGACTGGTCAAACCGTGGGCGTAGGGTCTATTGAAAATCCGCAAATTATGCACGGTGAGGATGTAATATCGCGAATCACATTTGCTCTGAATGATAATGAAAAGCTGAGAGTGCTGCAAAAACTGGCAGTTGAAGGAATAAATGATGTTCTGTATGAAGCTTGTACTCAAGCAAATGCTGACCCAAACAACATCTATGAAGTAACAGTTGCTGGAAACACAGTGATGCACCACTTTTTGTTGGCTATTCAACCAAAAAATCTGGCCTTTTCGCCTTACACGCCGGCTGTAAGAAAGTCAACAGAAGTTAAAGCTGAAAAATTGGGCATAAAAATTAATCGAAACAGCAACGTTCATGTTTTACCGGTTATAGCTGGTTTTGTTGGCGCAGACGCTGTTGGAGATGTCCTATCCAGTGGAATTCACGAGTCAACGGAGCTTTCTTTACTTTTGGACATCGGAACAAACACGGAAGCGTTTGTTGGTAATGCTGATGACATTTTGTCTTGCTCCTGCGCTTCAGGTCCAGCTTTTGAAGGCGCCCACATTAAACATGGGATGAAAGCTGTAACTGGTGCAATCGAAAAAATACGTATCGTTCCAGGTACATACAAAGTTGAGTATGAAACGATAGATAACGTGAAGCCTGTGGGCTTATGCGGGTCTGCCATGGTTGACATTGTAGCTGAAATGTTGAAAATTGGAATTATAGATCATCATGGAAGGCTCAACCATAATATTGAAACGTCGCGATTAAGAACTGTTGATAAAGTTTCAGAGTTTGTGTTAGCATGGGAAAATGAGACCGCAACTGGAAAAGAAATCACTGTTACGCAGAAAGACATTGGTGAAATACAACTAGCAAAGGCTGCCATGTTTACAGGATGTTCAATTCTGATGAAGAAGAAAAACGTGAAGAAAGAGAATCTTGACCGAGTTCTCATTGCAGGCGCATTTGGAAATTACATCAACCCTGAAAATGCGAAGTTCATTGGATTAGTGCCCGACGTGCCCACAGAGAAAATAGAGTTTGTTGGCAACACTGCTATAACTGGAGCCAAAATGGTTCTGGTCTCAAGAAAAGCAAGGGAAACCGCTGAGGCTCTGTCTAAGAGAATTCGTTATCTTGAGCTTGCCGCTGATCCTAATTTCAGTTCCGAATTTTCTCATGCCTTATTCCTTCCCCACAAAGACCTAGATAGGTTCCCCTCAGTTAGAAAACAATTAAAGTTTGAAAGGTAGAAGGGGACGGGTCACGCTATTTTGTAAAGCGGATGCTGTCGGTCAAGCGGTATCTTCTTTTCGAAGAGAACATAACCATACGCAGCGTCTGTCATTGCTACAACAGGGAAAACATACTGCGCATCTTCCGCTGGCCCGAATAAGACAAAGTCTGCTCCCGCCGCTACAGCGACAACGCATGCAGATGCGACGGCTGGCTTCACTGCCTGTTTTCCCATTTTTTTCTTTAAGCCTTTCCACAAGCTGACTGCGTTATGAGCTCCATTACCAACTGGCAACCCGAATTCATTTTTCAGTTCAAAAGCTGCGCGGGATGCCATTCCAAGACCTGGAATGTCAAGGACACACGTGTCGAGTAAAGGCTTTTCGATGCCCGCTTCCTTAGTTACCTCTAAGAGCTGTTTAATCGCTTTAATTCGCCCTGCCGTAGTGAATTCTTTGGGGTTGTAGGCGAGGAGTAGAGCACTCTTTAGACCAACTTCCTTGATTTTATCAATTTCTTTCTGTTTATATTCTGGTATTAACGAGTTGTAAATTAATCGATCTATCAATCCGACTTCCTTTGCGTATTCTAGTCCAGCTATTTTCGATTCAGCGGTTGTTCCATCGATCATGATGGGCGCATCTGTGACGCTTGCTGTAAACTCAACATACTTTCTCATGAGTTCTGGTGTAGCTCCAACTACATCAAAAACTCCAGGGTTTCCTGTCTTATCTGAAAATTCTTCTTGGAGATTAATTTCCTCTTCTATTAGTTTGCGATCGAATTCTCCAGTTTTTTTATCGAGGACGGCTTTATGTCCGTGGTAAAAGATGGTTCCTACTAGAACTGTGGGGTTTTGTCCGGGGATTCCCCCCACCTTAATTCCTCCTATGTTAAAGGTTTTTTGTTTGCTCTTGAAATCGAACATTTTTATTCAACTCCTAGCTCAACTGATATTCTTTTAGCTCTTTTTTAAACTTTGTTGTATATATTTAACGTTTTCTAAAATGGTTTACACAGAAAAATAGTCTTTTTCTTCATTATTTTCGGCGTTTGTTGGCGTTTAGTTGAATTTTCCTAATTATGTACCCTATGAAAAATCCTCCTATCCCGCCTATCCCCAACTGCAAAATAATTGAGATTAAGGCATCACTCATTTTCATGTTCACCTAATGTCGCGCTACTCTTTATCATTTAAGGCTAGAGGCTGATGATAAGCCTTATGAAAACGCCGTAAATATTCAAAATATCCATAGAGAAAAAAGGAAACCAGCATAAAACTGGTTTAAACTTCTAAAAACCGAGCTTGAACCTCCTATATGTAATGTAATCAACGTATTCTCTATATTCATTTTCAGCCTGATGCTTAATGGTGAATTTTTGTCGCCGCCTTTTCTCCTCTATCTGGCTTGTTGTTATTAGAGAATAGGCATCGCTTCCAGCTCCTGATCCATAACTGACTATGACAATTCTCTCATTCGGTTTAGCTCTGTCTAGAACAGCCGCTAAACCCATGGGCGAGGAACCGGAATATGTATTGCCGAAATTGGCAACCTTCAAACCAGGCATGTACTGATCCTCTTTGAATCCTAGCGCCGCAGCCGCTTTGACAGGAAATCTGATGTTTGGTTGATGAGAAACAAAATAGTTGACATCGTTGACTTGAAGTTTCAGTCTTTCCATTAGTCCTTTAGCTGCCTTCACTACATGCTTATAGTAAGCAGGCTCACCAGTGAATCGACCTCCATGTCTCGGGTAAGGCTCAAGATCTCTTCTCCAAAAGTCTGGCGTGTCTGAAGTGCAGGAGTACCAGCCTTCAAGCTCAGCGATGACGTCGTGCATACCAAAGATGAAGGCAGAGGCGCCGCATCCGACGAAGAAGTCTAGTTCTCCTCCAAGCTCATCTCTAGGGGCAGCTTGAGAATTGTCTGTGCCTATCACCATGGCGTAGGGTGTGTGGGCGCCGGGATAGTACGCGAGTGCTGCTGCGTCTTTGAACATGCTGGTGGCGGCTTTGCACGCAAACTCTGTGTCGATGGCGTCTACGCTCTGCACGCCGTCTGTCTGTTCCTCTTTGCCCAGCTTTAACACTTGAGCTACTTTAGCGGCTATTGGTTTAACCGCGTATGGGTTAGATTCTGAACCTACATACACTTTGCCGACAAGTGAGGGGTCTACTCCAGAGTGGATTAGAGCTATTTTTCCAGCTTCAACAGCTGTGGTGATGGCGTCTTCATCTATGAATGGCACAGATCTTTCTATTGTCTTTTCTTTAATTCTGAATTTGGGAACATACGCCCCGTAGCCGACGACTCCCGGCGTTTTATACTCTTTTTTTGGTTTAACTATTTCATGTTTCTGATATGGGTAATACTCGTCGGCGAAGGTGAAGGCTAGGGAGATTGTTGGAACTATGTCGCTTTGCTGCACAGCATGCCGTCTTCTGAACCTTGGAACAACCTCTCTGTCTTCAAAACTGGATAGGTCTATCTCCTCCTCTTTTAAGATGCTGTCAGTCAATCTGCCGGGGACTCTCACCTTCCCGTTGTGAAAAGAAACAATGCCGTAGATGTATGGTCCTAGTTTCGTAAACTTGTTTGTGGGTTCCTTGATGAGAGTGCATACTTCTAGCATACCTTTCTCGTAAAAGAAGTCTATGTCTTTCATTTTGCCAAAACTTTTTCTTCCACAACTTCCACAGTAGTCTCTGGCTCTGAAGTATTCTTTTCCACAGATGCCGCATAGGCTTCCTCTGAGTCTGTCTCCTATGTAGGAGACTCTTCTTTCAATCGGTTCGCTGCTCATGTTAATCTCTCCTTAGAATATGCGTGTACGCTTTAGTTCCGAACCCTTCCAACTCTAAAGTACATCCAAACCGCAAGTCTCCATCTGCCTCCACCTGTCTCTCACCAGCTTCACCCTTTAGTTGCTTAACAACCTCAAAAATTTGAGCCCCACCAGTGGCGCCAAGCGGGTTTCCGTCAGCCTTAAGTCCACCGTTTGTGTTTACAAAAAGTTTTTGCCCATTGATTTCATAAAATCCTTCGTAGTCTTTGCAGCTGTTGTAAATGTCAAGCCACGCGTTTCCTCTTTTTGCAAACCCTAAGTCCTCTAGGGATACCATTTCCAGTAGCGTGGATTGATCATAAAGCTCAGCTATTTGGATGTCACGTATACTTATACCTGCTCTTTTAAGCGCGTTTTTCATCGCTATCGTACTTGCTATAAATCCTGTTCTTTCATCACGTGAGGGAAAAGTAATGTAATCAGTGGCTGAAGAAGAACCAACAACATATACGGGCGTGTCAGTGTATGTTTGGGCGACCTCTGACCTCGCCAAAATCAGAGCTGTTGCGCCGTCTGAGACTGGTGCAAAATCAAAGAGTCCCAAAGGCTTATGTGTTGTAGCTCTTGCTTTTAAAACCCGATCCACATCAATTTCTTTTTGGAACTGGGCGTATTTATTCTTCGTTGCGTGTTGATGATTCTTCACAGCTATCTGCGCTAAGGCAGTGTTGAATTTTTCAAGAGTTTTTCCAGAAATCTTGTGCCTCTTTATGTATTCTCTGAGCATGAGCTCATGGTTTGCTTCAGGTGTGCATCCAGCGTAGTAGCTCCACGGGTCTTCTAGGAGCATCAGGTCGTCTCTGATTTTGTCCCAACGGTCAGTCATTTTTTCCACTCCGCCCACTAGGACCAGATTATATTTTCCAGATTGTACGGCGTGGCAAGCATTTAGAAGGGCTGAGCTGAATGATCTCATTTTTTCCATGGGGATGTGGAGTTCCGATAGTTCAGACAGGAAACCTTCTTCGATTCCAACTTTGTTGGTGATTTGAAGGAAATAGTCTGAGAAGTAGCCGGCATCAAGATTTTTGCGTTCTATACCAGCGGCTTCTGAGGCTTTCAGCCAAGATTCTTCCACCAGTTTTTCATGGTTTTTCTCATAATGCTCACCGAATTGTGTTCTACCCACGCCGATTATAGCTGGGAATTCATGTTGCATAAATTCATGGTCTCCCATTTAGTCTTCAAAGCTTTATCTCTCTCAATCGGTCTCTTTTTTATTTTTCTCCACTCTCCTATAAAGAGGAGAAGCGTAAAGGCTGGGTATCACAAACTAACATAGAGTTTATTTGACAGAGTTCTTTCTACTCACAATAGGTCTTGCTATGAACAAGCTTTATCGCTTGGTTGTAACCGTGAAGAAAGTTCGGGGCACATGCCCAGTTTTCAAAGTTGGAGACAAAATCGTCATTGAATCGCCTAAAATCATTCCAGAAAAAACAGATGCTCTCTGTGTCCATGCACTAGGGTCTATGCTGTCGATGATAGTCGCTTTGAGTCACGGCGTCGGCTTTAAGGAGTTGGGTCTCGCAGTGGAGGAGGGCGACATCGGATATGTTCAGTGTCTTGATCCTGGTCCTCCTTACACTCTTGGCGGAACAGTTTTGTTTGAAATAAGGCGAGAGACATTGGAGTGAACTTTCTGCTCGACCAATAAGCCAAACACTTTTATGGTGAGTCTGTGAAATAAGATAAAAATAATCTTTACGTTGGCAGGGTTGCCTATGCTGACTGCCTTTACCACAAATTTAGCTGGACAAATTGGAACTGACATACTTACTGGACAACTATTCAGTTTCATCGTAGGCTTAATTGTCTTAACCATCATCTTTTACATTGCTGGGCGTGTAGTGGTCGGGGGAAAAAGGGCACTATTCAGCGACGCCTTCGTGATTTCCCTTCTAGGAACAATTGTAATGAATGTCTGTCTATATTTCTTTCATCCGTTAGTTGGCGCTATTCTTTCTCTAATCGTTTGGTTGCTTTTGATTAGGCATTATTATGAAACAGGCTGGTTAGGTGCTATAGCCGTTGCGATAATGGCAGTTATAGTCTCAGTGGTTATTGCAATTCTCCTAGGAATCCTCTTAGGCATTTCGCTATTGCTTCTCGGATAATTCTCACTCTTTAAGCCAACTTCATTTCAGAAGAGAAAACATAGCACAGAGTTGTTCAATATTCTCGAATCTAACTAAGTATATTCCAGTGTACCCAGAAAACTTTGAAGAAAAGCATGACTTTGAGAGACCTTACTTTAATCTACTCGATTTTCTTTTTCTACCACATTCCTTGAAGTTGGACTTATACAAGTTTCGCCATGGTCATCTTCTAGGTAAAAAGAACATTTTTTAAAAGCCAACCCCAAATCTGAAATACTAACGTTAACGAGTTGATGAAAAAGAAATCAGTTCAGAAAGGTGAAAAAACCATGCGCATTTTCCACTGTGCAAGCGACGAGGAAATTAAAAAGGGCGAAACCACAGATATTTATTTCGTCAGAACTAAACAAGTTCTTGAAGCCAAAAAATTGGGCAAATTGAATGCAGTAGCAGAGGTTACGGCTGGCGGACTTCCCAACGAATGGCCTTGGGGAGTCCTCTGCGGCATTGAAGAAGAAGCCCGTCTGTTTGAGGGATGTCCTATCAACGTTTACGCTATGCTAGAGGGAAGCATCTTCTATCCCTCAGATAGCCGTGGGGTTCGAGAACCCGTCATGTTCATTGAAGGCCCGTACGGAAAGTTTTGCATCCTTGAAACCCCCATGCTAGGGTTAATCTGTCAAGCGTCTGGAGTAGCAACACGAGCCGCGAGAGTGAAGAAGGCTGCGGGCAAAAAAATCGTTATGGCTTTTGGAATTCGTCGCATGCACCCCGCCCTGTCTCCAATGCTGGATCGAGCCGCATACATAGGCGGCTTAGACGGTCTTTCCAGCCTCTCAGGAGCCAAAGCGGTGGATGCCAAGCCCATGGGAACCATGCCTCACGCTCTCATCATCGCATTTGGCGATCAAGCGAAGGCTTGGAAAGCGTTTGACGAAGTCATGCCACCAGAAGTTCCAAGAGTAGCCCTCATAGACACCTATTCTGACGAGAAAACCGAGGCGATAATGGCTGCGGAGACTTTAAAAGACCGACTATACGGTGTGCGACTTGATACACCTGGTTCAAGGAAGGGAAACTTCCCTGAACTTATTCGAGAAGTCCGATGGGAACTCGATATGAGAGGCTATCAACACGTTAAAATTTTCGTCTCTGGAGGTCTCAACGAAGAAAAAGTTGCGATTCTAAGCGAAGTTGGGGCAGACGCCTTCGGCGTTGGGACTGCCGTTAGTAATGCTCCTACCATTGATTTTGCCATGGATATTGTAGAACTTGAAGGAAAACTGGCGGCTAAACGGGGCAAGCTAGGCGGCAAAAAACAGGTGTGGAGGTGCCCGAAATGTCTAGTTGACACTGTGTTGCCTTTCAAGTCTCCTCAACCAAGCTGTACAGAATGTGGAGGGAAAACTCAACCAATGCTGAAACCTCTTATTGAAAATGGGAAAATTGTGGCGAAGCTTCCGAAACCTAGTGAAATTCGTCGGTATGTTTTGGAACAACTTGAGAGGCTTTCTATTTAGGATACGAGGATCGCATGTTTCGTTTTCAAAGCATTTAAATATGATGTGTGGATTATTTCATATATGACGTATGGCTTACTCTATGTAGAGACAAACGTCAAAGACAATGAGGAGAGAAATCCTTTGAGTGCACAAACATATGGGTCTAAACTAGATGAAGCTCAAGGATTCGGCGAAGTCTGGGAGTTGGTAAAAGACACTGTTAGAAACACATTGGGAGAACATAGAGTAAGTATAATGCTGTTCCTTGATGACCTTCCATTACACGTGGGAGCTTACCATCCGCTTGGAACCAACAACATCGTTTTGAATCGCGCTATCATAGAGATTGTTGAGGGAGTGACAAAGTCTAAACGTATAGTAAATGCTTTCGTATACACTCTCTTGCTTCATGAATATCTTCACGCTCTTGGTCACATTCCAGAGCCAGAAGTTCGCTCTCTCGTCTACCAAGTTTCGAAAGAATCCTTTGGTGAACGTTCCACCGTTTCACAAATAGCACGGAGAGGACTGCGATCTATCCTCGAAAACATTCCTCTCGATCAAATTGTAACACCATCAAAACGAGCAGTGGAAATAGTAAGAGACTTTGAAAAAACAAGCCATGGATATATAAGTTAACTGATACTGTTAACTTATTAGTGATAGCGTAAAGAACTTTATTGAACAAAAGAAAAAAAATGCATTATTGAATAAACCTCAGTAGTTGCTCTTTTTTCATATTTGGATCATATAGTGAAAAGGTATGTTGAAAACAAGTTTTTCTCGGAAAAAGATTTGTGACTCTTTTGTTGGAACAGGAGAGTTTGTAATAGGCGCAAATCAAGCCATCACAGATAAGTTAACAATATCCTCTCGGGAAAAGCTTATTTTATTTGACTTTCACAGAAAGATGACAGTTGCGATGTAAGATGAAGTTTTCCTTCATAAATCCCAGTCCTGCTTCAGGTACTCCAGACATGGTTGTTACTGCGTGGCCTCCATTGGGCATGCTGTATTGTGCAGGGGTTTTAATGAAGGAGGGGATTGAAGTGTCCATACTTGATCAGGCAGTTAAAGGGTTTTCCATGAAGCAGACGTTAGATTGGGTGAAGAAGGAAAATCCTGATATCCTTGGTTTTTCAGTTTTGAACAGTTCTTCACAAGAGGCAGTGAAGCTTGCAGGACTTGTGAAGGCGGAAAACCCAAACTTAACAACTGTTTTCGGAAATTACCATGCAACTTTCAATGCTGAAAGAATTCTTGATAAATATCCTTTTGTGGATGTGGTTATTCGAGGAGAAGGAGAATACACTAGTCTTGAGTTGACAAAGTGTTTAGAAAAAAATGGTGATCTGCGAAAAGTTAAGGGCATAACCTTCAAGAAGAATGGAAAAGTTGTTTCTTCGCCTGATAGACCGTTAATTAAAGATGTAAATGTTCTTTCTTTTCCAGATCGCAATCTGATAGATGCTCGATACAGTTCAACAATTTATGGAGTGAAAGTTGCCACCAAAAAATTCACTACACTTGTTTCGTCGCGTGGCTGTCCTTTTCAATGCAGTTTTTGTGGTTGCAGAAAGTTTGCTCGAGGAATGTGGAGACCACGGTCTGTTAAGAACATTGTGGAAGAGCTGGAGCTTCTGCGGAGTCAAGGTTATGAGCAGTTTCTGTTTGTGGACGACAATTTCACTTTAAACCAGAAGAGAGTGGTGAAGTTTTGTCGAAGCTTGAGAAAGGAAGGATTGGATATTGAATGGTTCTGCGACTCACGGGTGAACAACTGCAATTACGACGTGTTTAGACAGATGGTTAAGGCTGGCTGTAGAATAGTATATTTTGGAGTGGAAAGCGCTAACCA
>JABAOH010124705.1_pt1 | contig 16362 bp, 13 predicted proteins | sample 7062181 | NCBI WGS metagenome assembly JABAOH01 (sample SAMN14538630, study PRJNA623070) | marine sediment metagenome | biome: marine biome [ENVO:00000428]; feature: marine pelagic biome [ENVO:01000023]; material: deep marine sediment [ENVO:00002113]; isolation source: pool of 5 deep marine...
GGTGGGGCCGCCGGGGTGAGAGCTCCTGAGAGGGTCGGGACGTGGGAAGGGCTTGAACATCGAACATCCGACATCCAACATCGACGCAACAAGTGTGCGGCGCTAACACGCCTTGAACATCCAACTTCGAAGTTGAACGTTCAACGTTGAACCTTCGGTCCAACTTCGAAGTTCGATGTCGGATGTTCGATGTTGGATGTTCAAAAAAAGGCGAGGCCGATCGGCCTCGCCTTTATTCCCCTCACTGACACTGCCCTATTACCGACCCCGCATCAGCTGGGCGCCCAAAACCCCTCGAGCGCCATCCCGTCCGGCGATTGGCGTAGCTTCTCGAAGGCGCGGTTGCGGATCTGGCGGATCCGCTCTCGCGTCACGCCGAGAAGCGAGCCGATCTCCTCCAGCGTCATCTCCTCGCCGTCGTCCAGTCCGTAGTAGAGGACGAGGATCTTGCGCTCGCGCTCGGTCAGGTACTTCCTGAACATGTCCTGGAGGAACTGACGCCGCGCCTGGCTCTCCACTTCGTCCTGTATGTCCTCGGTCTCCATCGCCGAGAACCGCTCGCCGAACGAGGCGCTGTCCCGATCGGTTCGGTCGAGCGGCGCATCCAGGCTCAGCTCGGCAGAAGCGACCCGCCGCAACGCCCGAATCGTTTGCACCGGCTCGCCCATACGGTCGGCGATCTCACGGTCGGTCGGCGTCCGGCCCAATTGCTGAGTCAGCGCCGTCTCGGTCCGCGAGAGCTTGACGAGGTTCGAGTTCTGGTTCAGCGGAATACGAACCGAGCGAGTCTGCTCAGCAAGCGCCTGCAGCACCGTCTGGCGGATCCACCAGACCGCGTACGAGATGAACTTCACGCCTTTGTCGGGATCGAACTTCTTGACGGCCTTGAGCAGACCTTCGTTGCCGATGCAGACCAGCTCCGCCAGGTTGAGGCCGCGGCCCTGGTACTTCTTCACGTAGGAGATGACGAACCGCAGATTCGCCGTCACCAGACGCTCGGCCGCCTTCCGGTCACCCGCGCGGGCCCGGCGGGCGATCTCGCGCTCTGTCGCCGCGTCCTCGATGAGGGGATACTTCTCGACGTCGTGCAGGTACTGATCGAATGAGTCTAAAGCCTTGGAGCTGAAATACATGCTCACTCCGGTGCGACCCTGCCGAAAGAGGATGGGCTTGAAGTTAAAAAGGGCGAGACCCGCGCCGTGGTCTCGCCGAAGATGCAATGGCACGCCCGAGCGCCATGCCCCACGCCACTCTGCCCGCCCCTAAAGCTACCAGTGGCGGAAACGGACGACCTCAAGCCGTTGGTAAGCAAGACCGTTTATTTTAACACCGACCCCAGGATCCGTAAACCCCGAAAATAAGGCGAATCACCTCTAAACACACCGCAATCCGGGGCCTTTTTTGGGTACGGCTGGTAGTACACTCGGAGAGGGTACGATTGTTCCCGGCCCCTAGCCTCGACCGGCGCCACCCAATGCTGCCAGAATGGCGGGCCCGGGCGGCGAACCCGGGCCCATGCACAGCGCCGACGGCCCCCCCTCCGCCACAACCTCGATCGTTTCGATCAGCAGCCCGTGATCGGCCCGGCCTTCTCCGGCCTGCAGCTCCACCTCGGCTGCTCTGAGGCCGCGCCGGTAGGCGAAGATCGACGACCCGTTCGGCAAGAGAACGATCCGCCCTTTCAGGTACGGCCAGCGGCTGCCGAGGCGCGCCAGCGTCGCCGGCGCTGATCGAACCGGGCCGCTGGTCGTGGTCGGCTTGGAGGCTATCGACAGCCGGACATGGCGGGGAAGCTTGTCGAGGCCGACCTCCCAGTCGTGCGGGCGGTTTGGCGCGGTCAGGACGGCGATGACGGCCAGGTGGGGCAATCTGGCCGCGCCCCAGAGGCGGGGCAGCCAGGGAAGCGGCGCGGCGACGAGAAGAGCGCCGGCCACACCGGTGAACGCTGGGGCGGCCGGGGCGAGCAGGCCCAGGATAGCCGCCGCGGCCAGGCGGACGGACGTGAAGCCGACCTGGGCGGGTGCGGGCCCGGCGGTGCGGCAGGCGGTTCGGACGGCCGCCACCGCGACATGAACGATGAAAGCGGCCAGGCCGCCGGGGAGCGCCACGGCCCAGATCGTTGCCGGGGCGGCGTCTGCGGCGGCTGCGGCCCCAAGCAGGACCGCCGCCAGCGGTTTGACGATTCCGTTCAGCGCGGTCCAGACGAGATCCGCCAGGCGGAAGTGAGAGAGCGCTCCGTCGACGACGACCAGGATCAGCAGCGTCCCCCAGACCATGGGCGTGGCGATCCCGCTCAGTGCTGAGGGCAGGGTGAGCAAGCCGAGCCAGGCGGCGATGCCCGGAAGCGCGAGGGCGGCGTAAGGGCTCAGCCCTAACGCCGCGACCCAGCCGAGAACGGTGAGAAGCTCGAGAGTCGTCATCGCGCGCGCTGCCGTCTTTCGTGGGCCGGCGGCATCACGGCCGCTCGGTTGCGACGGCCGCGAGGATACGCTCTCTCAGGCGGGCGTACGAGTCGAAACCGGCGATGGATCGGCCGGCCAAGACGACGGTGGGCGTGCCGGTCACGCCGGCGGCGAGCCCCTGACGCAGGTCGGCTTCCACGGCTGCGTGCGTGGCGGGCGAAGCCATGCAGGTCGAAAAGGTATCCGCATCGAGCCCCAGGTTGGCCGCGTATTCGATCCAGAGAGAGTCGGGCCTCGGGGCGCCGGCCCATTCGGGTTGGCGCACGAACAGATAGTCGTGGTAGGGCCAGAACTTGCCGGCGAGTCCGGCGCAGTGCGCGGCCTTGGCCGTGGCCACCGCGTTCGGGTGTATGCCGGCGAGCGGGAAGGGGACGAAGTGGAAGTGCAAGAGACCCGTGTCGACGAATTCGGCGAGCAGCCCCGGCTGCGCGGCGAGAGCGAAGTTCCGGCAGTACGGACACTCGAAGTCCGAGTAGACGACCATCTCCGCCCGCGCGTTGGGCGAGCCGAGCGACCGATAATCATCCTGCGCGAGCGTCGTCTGGAGGGTGCCACCCGCCAGGAGCAATAGAATCGCGCACAACCACTGCGCTAAGTGACTGATCAAGACTTCGGTCCCTTTCTTTCGACCTTCAAGAGCGACTCGACCTCACGTTGTCCTTCGAGAAGACGTCCGATGTCCTCGGCCACTTCGCGAGCGGCGGCCAGGTCACCGGTGAGGCTCTCGACACTGCCGGCACCCGCTTGCATGCGCAGAAGCCCGAGCCTGATCGTCTCGAGCGCCGCGACGGCGTCCGCCAACCGTTGCTGGGTGGCGTTGCGAGCTAGGTGCAGCTCGTCGTCCAGCCGCTGGCGCTCCTCGATCACGCTCGCGCGGGCGCTGGCCGCGGCCGCCTCCGCCAGTGCGCGGCTGCTGCGATCGGACCCCAGCTTCGCGATGACGGCGTCCAGCTCCTCCACCCGGCGCCGCATGTTCTGAGCATCGGCCTGCAGCTTGCCGACGACGTCGGGTAGATCGCTGAGGACGCGGCGCATCGGTCGGGGAAGCTCGTCGAACAGGCGGTCGGCCGCCAGGCCGATGGCCTGTTCCGTCGGCCGGTGCGTCGCCGAGGCGGCGCTCGGGATGCCCTTTCGCCCCAGCGAGGCGAGACGAAAGACCCAGCGCCCCAGGCGTGAACGCCAGAAGCGGTGCCAGAGCTCGCTGTCAAGATCGCGTCGACGCTGCAAGCGCAGGGCTGCCAGCACACCAGCGCCGCCGCCGATGGTCAGCGACATCCCGATCGTCATGGCCAAGAAGTCGGGCGTGGGTCCGGGAATGAATGCGGCGGCGACGCTCGAGAGAACGCCGACGCCCAGGCCGCCGGCCGCGATGTAGCGCACGACCCGCTCGTAGCGCGAGGGCCCGTGCCCGAACTCGAAGGCTCCCTCCTCCCTCGCCCGGTCGACCTCGACCTTCAGGGCCGCCACCACGTCGTCCCGCCCATAGCCGGACTCGATCAAGCGGCGGGCCCGACGCATGAGGATCGCCAGGGGGACGACGGTCACGCCACCGATGAAAGTGCCCAGCCCGGCGACGGTGCCCAACTCCGGGGGTACGCTGTTGCCGACCGTCGCCGATACGATGCCGAGGAACCAGAGGTAGATCAGGGTGCCGGCGCCGCTGAACCGAGCGCTGCGCTTGACGAAGACACGCAGCGCCACAGGTAAGTCCCGGTGCTCGTCGAGCAGCTGACCGACGGCTTCCGCTAGCTCCGCGTCGCTGGCGAAGCGCTGGTCCGGTGCTTTGACCAGACAGCGGTCGATCGCACGCGCGAGCTTTCCCGGCACGTCTCTCGTCACTTTGGCCAACGGCGGAGGTGGCTCTGCGATGTGCTTGGCGAGCAGCGCCGCGGGCGTTGAGGCTTCGAAAGGAAATTTGCCGGAAACGGCGTAGTACCCGACGACGCCGAGCGAGTAGATATCGCTGGCCGCGCCTACCGGCTCTCCTCGAGCCTGTTCCGGACTCATGAATTCGGCCGTGCCCGCGACCCGGGAAGGATCGTGCGAGTCCCCAACATCCCGGGCCACGCTGGCGATGCCGAAGTCGGCCACCAGCGCTCGGCCCGTGCCCGATTCGAGCAGTATGTTGTCCGGCTTCACATCGCGGTGGACCACGCCCTGACCGTGGGCGTAACCGAGCGCCCACGCCACCTCGCGAAGTATGCGGGCGACCTCGGACGGGGGCCGTGGCCCGCGCCTGCGGATCCGCTCGCCCAGCGTCTCTCCGTCGATGTAGGCCATGGCGAAAAACACGAACTCGTCCACCTCGTCAACGGCGTAGATCGGCACGATGTTCGGGTGCGACAGCTTGGCGGCGGTGCGGGCCTCACTGAGAAAGCGCTCACGAAGGTGCGGCTGGCTGGCGAAGGCGGGCGGTAGCAACTTGAGCGCGACAGGACGGTCCAGGCTCACCTCGCGGGCGAGATAAACGATGCCCATCCCACCACGGCCCAGTTCGCGCTCGATCGAGTAGCGCCCGGCAAGAGCTTTTTGCAGGCGGAAGAATTCCGTGTTGGGCTCGTCGATCACAGGAAGCACCATGCAGAACGGGGGCGGACCCCGCAAGCCAGCGGCCCCAAGCAATCGAGGGGCTCAGGGGCCCGCGCGGGCCAGGGCGCGGACGCGCTCGAGGTCGTGCTCGGCCACGACGGCCGGCGGCCAGCGGCCTTCACGCACCGCGGCGGCCAGACGATCGAGCGTCTCTCGAGCCCGCTGCGCCGTGGCGCGATCGATCCACCGGTGGTCCACCGCTTCATCGAACTCGTCCTGATCGAGGATCCGAAAACTCCGATCGGAGCGCACCCACAAATCCAGGCAGAGGTCGTGCATCGTCCAGACGTGACCCTGGATCTCCACCGGCGTGATCAGGTTCACGTAGAAGCCCGTGAACGTCCCGTCCCTCAGGTGGAAGCGGCCGACATCATACCAGCCGCCGGGAAAGACGAACCAGACGATGGCTGCGCCGGGCTCATAGATGACCTGATCGTCCACGCGCAGCTCGGCGTCGAGCGTCGCCGGATCGTGCAGTGTGATCTTGCAGTCGGCTCGATCGACGACCAGTTGCTGGACGAATACGTCGAGACGGTCAGGGGGGCGGCGGTAATGGATCTCGACGCGTGGCATGGCGGTGCGCGTGGAGTCGCGGCACAGACGTCAGTCGTAAAACGACTTGCGGGATACAAGGCCGGGGGCCGGTTCCAGCCGCGGGCCGACTGCTTCGGCCCACGTCCTCAGGCGGTCGGCGATCCGGTCGACGCCCACCGAGTCGGCGTAGCGCAGCAACCCGCCCCGAAACGGTGGGAAGCCGGTCCCCATGATCATGGCGACATCGAGGTCGGCCGGTGAGTCGGCGACCCCGTCGTCCAGGATCCGCACCGCCTCGTTGACCATCGTGAAGATCAGCCTCCCTTCCGCTTCCTCCGGCTTCGGAGGCGTCCCGTCGCCAGCCTCGGCCAGCAGCCGCTCGACCTCCGGATCGACACCCCGGGCCCGGGAATCGGCGTACCGGTAAAAGCCGCGTCCGCCTTTCTTGCCCGGGAAGCCCCGGGCCACGACCTGCTCCACCGCCGGGGCCGGAGTGAAACGCTCCCCGAGCCCGGACACCAGGGTGCGGCTGACCTCGGCGACCACGTCCAGACCGATCTCGTCGAGAAGGCGTAGCGGTCCCATCGGCATTCCGAAGCGCGACATCAGCCGGTCGATGGCCTGGACCTTCATCCCCTCCTGCAGCAGGAAGCCGGCCTCGGTCAGGTAGGCGGCAAGCACGCGGTTCACCACGAAGCCCGGGGCGTCGCGGACCCGGACCGGCGTCTTGCCGAGTTGGACCGCTAACGCAAACGCGGTGGCCAGCGTGTCGTCCGATGTCCTTTCGCCTCGGACCAGCTCGACCAGCGGCATGCGGTGGGGCGGGTTGAAGAAGTGCAGCCCGCAAACGCGCTGGGGACGGCGCAGCCCCTCCTGCAGCCGAGAGACGGAGAGTGCAGAGGTGTTGGTGGCGATCACGGCGTCCTCAGGCAGATGCTTTTCGAGGTTGGCGAACACCTCGCGCTTCGTTTCCACGTTTTCGAGAACCGCTTCCACCGCCAGGTCCACCGTCTCGAAGCCGTGGTAGCCCGTCGCGCCGATGAGGTAGCCGACGCGCTGCTGCAAGTCGCGCTTTGGCCAATCGGCCCGCTCGGCCGCTTTCTCAAGTAGCCCACGCGCCCGTTTCACTCCCGCCTGAACCCGCGGCTCGTCGACATCGACCACCTGGACGGGCACGCTCTGGTAGGCGAGAAGCTCGGCGATTCCGGCGCCCATCACGCCCGCGCCGATCACCGCGGCACGCCTCACCGGCCGCGCCGTTCCGGCCGGCGCCTTCTTGCGGGCGGCCTCGGTGATCCTGAACACGTGGATCAGGTTCTTGCACTCGGGGCTGATCGCCAGCCTGCCGAACGCCTCCGCCTCCACCTCTTGCGCGCGATCGGGAGAGAGGCCCAGCCCGCGCACCGTCACGTCGAGAGCGGCGGGCAGGGCGGGGTAGTGTCCGCGCGTGCGGGCGAGCACTCGTTTCCGGCTCATTCGACGGATCAGCCAGCGAGCCGGCGCCCCTTCTTTGATGAGTCGGGAGAGCGCCGACGGCTGGCGCCTACGCAGCGGGTGTTGACCGGCGGCCAGCGCTGCGGCGAGCCGGGCGGTTTCTTCCTCGAAGTTCTGAGCCGGGGCGATTCGGTCGACCAGGCCCAGTTTGGCGGCGCGCTCGGCGCTCACCAGTCGGCCGGTGAGGATGAGGTCGAGGGCCGGCTGGATGCCGATGAGGCGCGGCAGGCGCACGGTGCCGCCGAGACCCGGTAGGATGCCGAGGCGAGTCTCGGGCAAACCGAGGCGCGTGCCCGGGTCGTCGGCGGCTACGCGGTGGTCACAAGCGAGGATCAGCTCCAACCCACCGCCCACACAATTCCCGGCGATGGCCGCCAGCGTAGGAATGGGAAGGTTCTCGAGTCGCAGAAAGATCTGTTGGCCGCGACGCGAGATCTCGGTCGCGGTTCCGGCGTCTTCGAGGGCCGCCAGCTCATCGATGTCGGCGCCGGCGATGAAGTTTCCCTGCTTCGCGCTGCGGATGAGCAGGGCGCGATGCTCACCGCGCCGCGCCGCGCCCTCGACCTCGGCGAGCAGCTGGTCGAGATGAAGCATGACGGCTCGGGTCAGCAGGTTCACCTTCGAGTCGGGCCTGTCGAAGGTGAGCACCGCGACGCCGTCGCGTGTTTCGAGTTGTAGGGCCTGTGGTTGGATCATCACAGCCTCGGGGGCCGCGGGCNNGATGGGGCGCAATTCCGCGTTCGACTTATTGAGCACCAGCGTGTCGGCGCCCCCATCGGACCGGTAGGGAACGTTCCAGTACAACTCCTCGAAGGGAAGCTCGTAGCGAGTGTGGGCCCACCACTGTCCTCGCGGTACAACGACGTAAGCCCAGCCGCTGGCGTCGGTCGTGTCGTACAGCTCCTCTACACCGCGCGCCTCGAGCAGACTGTCCACGATCTCGTTAAAGGTCTCGAACGCCTCGTCACCCCAGCCCAACACGACGGCGTTGAACGAATCGGCCTTGGCCCGGTAGGCGCTCTGCAGTTCCGTGAAGCGCTCAAAGAAGCGAGTCTTCTCACGGTCCAGTCGCCGGAGCTGACCATCGAGCTGGTCGAACCGCCGGAACGCCTGTGCGTACTCGCGGCTGGTCCGGCTCATCGCCTTCATCCGCTCCGACAGCGCTTCAAGCTCGGAGCGCTGTTCGTTCCAATCGGCCTCCGCCGTCCGCCAACGCTCCTGCGCCACCGAGATGGAGTCGCGCAGGCTCAGCAGATCCGCCGGTGGCTGGGGCTCGGGCTCGCCGTATTGGGCGGTGAGGGCCGCGAAGAGCGAATCACGGTCGTAGGGCAGCAACCGGATTTGCAGCTGAGCCAGCCCCATTTCCGTCTCGCCTTGACCCTCGGAGACGGCGCGGATGGCCAGTTGGGTCGATCGGCTGCACGCCGTGAACACGACGCACGCAGCAAGCGCCAGGACCCAATGCTTGTTCATTGAGCTCTCCCAGATTAAAGTGATGAACCGCTGAATCGGCGCAAACGTAGGCAGGATTTCGGAACTTTTCAAGAACCTCGGTCGGGCCGCGCGCGGACTCGAAAACGTGCGCCGGGCCGTGGGGCAAGGGCACCGGGCATCCGCATGGCACTGACCTCACCAGGGATCGAGCCGGCCGGCACGGGCACGGCCGGCCGAGCGCGCCGTCGGCCTCTCCGCACGCGCGGACCGGCGGGGCTGGGGGCACGCGTGCTGGTGCTGGTCGCGGCGCTGCAGGCGGCGGCTTGCGGATATCGAGACATGCAGCAGCTGGAGGAGCAGGCCGGCGTGGCCCGCAACGAGATCGAGGTTCAGCTTCAGCGCAAGGCGGAGCTGGTGCCCAGTCTGCTGGAGACGGTCCAGGAATACGGCGGCGCGACCGATAGCGTCATCGCCCGGGTGGCCGACGCACGCATCGCGTTGGCCGCTGCCGTGGAGGCGGGCAACCTGGCGCGGATGCGCGAGACGTGCGTCGCGCTGACCTCAGCACTCGACGAGCTTCTGGATTCGGCGCGCCGGTATCGAGGCCTGGACGAGGATCCGGGTTTCCAGGTGCTGCGTTCGCAGCTGGCCGGGACTGAGGAGCGGATTCAACAGGCAGGTGGCCGCTACAACGAGGCGGCGAGCGAGTACAACGCGTACATCGCTGAGTTTCCGCAGCTGGTCACGGCCAAGGTGGTGGGTGCTCGGCGGCTCGATCTGTTCGACGTAACGCCCGGCGACTGAGCTTCGGGCCAGGCGCGCCGCCGCTGCTGGAGCAGGTCAGATCAGGATGCGTTTGACCAGCTCGAGACCGATGAGAACGATGAGGGGCGAGAGATCGACACCCCCCGTCACCGGCAGAACACTGCGTACCGGTTCGAGCACCGGGTCGGTCAGCTTTTTCAACGTCTCGACGACCGGGTGGGTCGAGTGAGGCTCGGCGAACCAGGAGACGATCGCCCGCAGGATGATGAGTCCCTCGTAGAACGTGATGATGACGCCGAGTAGTGCCCCGATTCTCACGGTGTCTGCCTTGCCATTGTTGGAAGTCGCTCTGCCCGACCTCACTACGCGTGGCCCCGCGGCCGGGTTTCAAGGGCGAACCTGAGGCCCNNTCTCACTGTGTGTACCCTGTCTTTGTTTGAAGTAACTCTGCCCGGCCTCACTACGCGTGGCCCGGCGGCCGGGTTTCAAGGCGAACCTCAGGCCCCCCTGACGGGTTAACAAGACAGGGCTTTCGTGAAACGAGACGGAGCGCGGGCGTGTGCGGGGCCGTGCGGCGATGCGGCCGCCGGCCGTCGCTCGCAATCAAGAGAGGATGGCGATGTCGAGTCAGAAGGAGAGAGGACAGCTGGTTCGGTACCTGTTTTTCAAGCTCGACCNNCAAGCTCGACCCGGCGTGGCGACGGCTGAGCGCTGAAAGGCAGATCGAGCACAAGGTCGAGTTCGCCCAGACACTCCGCGGCTTTCAGGGGCGCGCGCTGCTCCGCTCTTACAGCCTCATGGGTACGCGGGGCGATGTCGACCTGATGCTGTGGCAGGCGACTGAGGCGATGGAGACGCTGCAGGCGCTGGAGACGTCGATCTTCTCCACGCGGATCGGCGCGTACCTGACGACGCCGTACAGCTATCTGGCGATGACAAAGCGTTCGATCTACGAGTTTCCGGATGACCCGGAGGTTGGCGATCAAATCCGGGTGAGTCCGCAGGACTCGAAGTACCTGTTTCTCTACCCCTTCGTCAAAACGCGAGCCTGGTACAAGCTGCCGTTCGACCAGCGGCAGGAGATGATGAACGAGCACGTTCGTGTCGGCCGCAAGTATCCGACAATTCGCATCAACACATCCTACTCGTTCGGGCTCGACGATCAGGAGTTCATGGTCGCGTTCGAAGGCGATGATCCAGGCGAGTTTCTCGAGCTGGTGATGGAGCTGCGCGAGAGCGACGCCTCGGCCTACACGCTGCAGGACACTCCGATCTTCACCTGCATCCAGATGTCGATATGGGATGCGCTCGATTCCCTGGGCGGCGCCTCGGTGGCCGAGATGGCGCGGTCGCTCGAGCGCGACGCCCAGGGCTTCACGGTCGTGGCCCGCTTGAGCGAACTGCCACCCGGGACCTCGAAGCGGGTCTACAGCGGAGCCGAGGCCATCGCGCTGTTCAATGTCGGGGGCGAGGTGCACGCGGTGAGCGACCGCTGTACCCATGGGCGTGCGTCGCTGAGCGAGGGTTCGGTCGGCGACGATCGCTGCACCCTCAATTGCCCCTGGCACGGCGGCCAATTCGACATACGGACGGGCGAGCCGGCCGGCGGCCCGGTCAAGGTGCCGATACGGGTGTACATGGTGAAGGTCGAGGGCGACCGCATTCTGGTGGGGCCAAAAAAAGAGCGGGTTGAAGTCCCGCTCTGACGCGCGCCGCCGCGCCCGTTACCCGCAGGTGCGCGGCTATTCCACGATCACTTCGTGGAGCCGGTAATTCTCCGGATCCACCGCCCGCCCGTTCAGCAAGATCTCGTAGTGGACGTGCGGGCCTTTCGCCAATCCGCTGCTCCCGACGTGGGCGATCGTATCGCCCCGCCGAACCCGATCACCCACCCGCACCTTCAAGTTCTTCTGATTGTGCGCGTAACGGGTCTTGAGCCCGTTGCCGTGGTCGATTTCCACCGTCCACCCGAAGCCCGGACGCCAACCGGCGAAAGTGACCTGGCCGTCCGCGGTCGACACCACGGCGGCTCCGGGCATGGCGGAGAGATCGATGCCTTCGTGGGGCCGCCGCACATTCAACAGCGGATGCCAGCGGCTGCGGCTGTAGGTCGAGCTCAGCCAGCCGTTGGTGGGATCGATCGATGGGTAGCCGGCCAGACGCTCCCGGTGCGTCTCCATCTTACGCGCCGCCTCGCCCAGGCTGACTTTCAGCAGATTCGACTGGCGCAGAAGGCGCGTCAGGTCCGTGGTCGTCGAATAGACCTGGCCGCCCAACTCCGCGTCCATCTCCAGCAGCGGCTCGCCCTCGATCGAGCCGGTTCCCGGACCGCCGATACCCACCTGCCGTACCTCCGGGTCGAGCTCGGGAAGCCCGGCGAGCAAACGGAAGCGCTGCTCGCGCTCGGAGATCGCGTCGATCGACTCGGTCAGGCTCGCCACCGTTTCACGCATCCGCGCCACATCCGCGACCAGCAGTTGGTTCTGGCGCTCGAGCTTCGACGCTTGCGACAGATCGGCCAGCTTGAGCATCAAGGCGCCGGATGCGAAGAGGATGAAAAGAACCAAACCGGTGAGCCCGCCCAGAGCCGCCCGCACCAGGCGTTGGGAAACCTGGAAGGTATGCGCCGGCCGTGCAGGGTCGGCTATGATGAGGAACGTAAAGCGGTTTCGCTCCATTCGCCCTCGGGTCGCGAGGTCCTTCGGCTTTAAGGCTTGTCCACCGACGCGCACAGCCGAGTGCCCGGCGCTTAAGCGCGAAATACTGGCGACTGCATCAACGGTGGAGGAGGGGCGGCGCTACTCTAATGCCAAGTAGTTCGGGTGTCAAGCGACACCGCCAGCACTTACGGTGTGCAAGGTTTGTTCCTACGTGAGACGGGGAGACCTAAGCGTATTTAGGCGCGGGAATTAGCTCGACCGCCCTTTTGACAGTACCCGGATCGGGCTCGGTAAAGTTTTCACCGTCGAGCGAATTTGTGACCGCCCCGACGGCTACAGGTCGAAGTCTGGCTTACAGTTAACGGCTTCGCCAGCGGACGGTGCCGTCGGCCTCGACCCGGGCCGGCGACTCCGGAAAATCGAGCTGCGAGAGGCCGTCGATCAGCTCGGCTCCGCGGCGTGACGGGTCGGGTTCGGCTCGGCCCGGCGGCCGCTGAATCGTGGAATGTACAAGGGCGCGATCGACACGTCCGGCGGCGTCGATGGCGGCGCAGGCGATCGCACCGCGGTTGAGCGGCTCGGTCATGTTGAACGGTCCGTACGTCACGAGATTTCCGAGCGAGTAGAAGATGAGCGCGTCGCCGCGGCGCTCCAGGGCGCGGAGGACATGCGGACCGTGACCAACGACCAACGCGGCGCCGGACTCGACGGCCACGCGTGCAAAGGCGACGGGGTTGCCGCGGTCTTCACCGAGGAAGATCTCGGTCTGCCGAGGAGTGCGCTGGGCGTCGCGACCTTCCGCTCCCATGTGCACGCTCACCACGACGCGTCGATAGCGGGCGAACGCCCGGGCCACGTGTCGGCGCACGGCATCGAGGTCGCGGGCGTCGGGTCCCGCACGGAAAGTGCTGAATCCGATCACGGCGACGGTGTCGGGCCGTGGGCCGAGGAGGACGAGGGTCGGCAGTGTATCCGCGCCGGTGACGGCCACCCAGGCCGCTCTCAGGTGCTGTGCGGTGGAGTGGAAGCCGTCGATCCCCGCGTCCATGGCGTGGTTGTTGGCCACGTTCCCAACGACCGCGGCGCCGGGAGCCAGGCGGGCCAGGGCGCCGGCGACGGTGGGGGGCTGACGGAAGGCGTAGCAGGTCGTCGAGCCCGGCCGGCACTTCGACGGCGCGTCGCCGTCACCGATCGCCGCTTCGATGTTGAGGAGCACCAGGTCGGCATCCGCCACCAGGGGTGCGAGCGGCGCGAGCAAGCCGTCGGGGTCTGGGAATGCCGGAACGGGCCGGCCGAGACGGGCGCCGGCGGCTCGGGCCCAGAGGGTGTCGAGGTTGTTGCCGAGCATCACGTCGCCGCCGGCGCAGACGCGCACGAGGTCCAAAGCGGGGACGGTGGCCGTGTCTTCGCTCTCCGGCTGAGCGGCGGCGGGCGTGTCGGCTGGCGCCGGCACGAGCGCCGGCGGCTCGGCTTCGACCGCTTCGGCCGGGGCCTCGGGGGCCTCGGGCTCTGGGGGCGCCGGTCCGCGGGTCACGCTGGGCGCGCAGCCGGCCAGCAGCAGGGCGAGTGCGGCGAGCAAGCCGGGCCCGCTCGGTCGCGCCCGTGCCAAGGCGGCGACGTCGAGCGCGGGTCGGACGGTCTCAGGCTTCAAGCTTGGGGAACAGCACGGCTTGGCGTTCTACCTGGGCGCCCGCGAGATCGAGGTTGCCCAGGTCGCTCAGCGGCGCGACGTCGCCGTCGCGTCCCAGCGCGCTCCAAAGCTCCCGGCTCTTGCGGGGCATGAAGGGGCTGAGCAGCGTGGCGAGCCGGCCGAGTGAGCGGGCCAGGCTGCCCAGCACGGCGTCGAGGTCGCCGGCGCGGTCGGACTCCTTGGCCAGCTTCCAGGGCGCCTCCTCCTCGATGTACACGTTTGCGGCGCCCGCCAGCTCCATCGCGGCGGTCGCGCCCTGATGGAGCAGGTAGGCATCCATCGCCTCCCGATAGCGGTCGCACGCCTCCTCGGCCTGGCGGTCGAGCCGGGTCTCGGCGCCCGCCGGGACCTCTGCGCCGCGGTACTTGTGGATCATGGCGAGGACGCGGTTGGCCAGGTTGCCGAAGTCGTTGGCCAGCTCGGCGTTGTAGATGTCGTCGAAGCGCGGCCAGGAAAAATCACCGTCGGCGTTCCAGGGCACTTCGCGAAGGAGGTAATAGCGCAGCGGGTCGGGTCCGTGGCGCTCGATGGCGCCTTCCAGACTGACCGGCGCGCCGGCGGACTTCGACAGCTTGCGCCCCTGCCAGTTGATGTAGCCGTGGGCCCAGACGGTGCGGGGCAGCTCGACCCCGGCGGCCATCAGCATCGCGGGCCAGATAATGCAGTGGTGCCGCGTGATGCCCTTGCCGATCACGTGGAGCTGCGCGGGCCACCATTCCTGGTGACCCGGGTCGGGGAAGCCGACGGCCGACAGGTAGTTGATCAGCGCGTCGTACCAGACGTAGACGGCGTGGTCGGGGTCGCCGGGGAAGGGGATGCCCCATTCACGCTGCGGCCGCGAGACCGAGATGTCCTGCAGCCCTTCCTCCAGGACGTTGCGGATCTCGTTGCGCCGGATCTCGGGCTGTACGAACTCGGGGTGCTCGTCGAGGTGACGCAGCAAGGGGTCGCGAAAAGCCGAGAGCTTGAAGAAGTAATTGTCCTCGCGCGTCCAGCCGATCTCGCGGTCGGGGTGCTCCGGACAGCGGCCGTCGACCAGGTCCTTCTCCTGTTTGAAGGTCTCGCAGCGCTCGCAGTAGTAGCCTTCGTAGGTGCCCTCGAAGATGTAGCCGGCCTTCTTCGTCCGCTCGACCAGCTCGACGACGGCGCGGGCGTGCCGTGGCTCGGTGGTCCGGATGAAGTCGTCGTTGCCGATCCCCAGGCGGTCGTAGGCCTCCGAGAACACCGTGGCCATCTTGTCCACCCAGGCCTGCGGGCTGAGGCCGGCATCGGCGGCGGGCTGCAAGATCGTCTGTGAATGCTCGTCCATCCCGATGACGAAGTGGACGTCGTCGCCGCAGAGCCGCCGGTACCGGGCGATGACGTCGGCGCCGATCTTCTCGAAGGCGTGCCCGAGGTGCGGGTCGCCGTTCGAGTAATCGATGGCTGTCGTGATGTAGAACCTGGACAACGGTACGAACCTCTCAGTTTCTCCGAGCGCTCTTACGGGCTTCTGCCGTCTCCCGCTTCAGCTCATCGAGCGTGAGCGTGCGCAGGGCGCCCGNNNCGCCCCTGTTTCGGGAATCGCTTGCGCGCCTGCACGTAAAAGTCGTGCTCATAGCGAAGCGAGCACATCAGCCGACCGCAGGCTCCGGAGATCTGCGAGGGATTGAGTGAGAGGTTCTGGTCTTTCGCCAGCTGCAACGTCACCGGCTTCAGCTCGGGCAACCAGTTGGATGAGCAAAGCTCGCGCCCACAACGCCCCACGCCGTCCAGCCGCTTCGCCTCGTCACGTACGCCGATCTGCTTCAGTTCGATCCGCGTGCGGTACCGCTTGGCGAGGCTGCGGACCAGGGCACGGAAGTCGACCCGTTTCTCCGCTGTGAAGTAGATGATCAGCTTGTTGCGGTCCCACTGCCATTCAGCGTCACTGACCTTCATCTTCAGGGCGTGCTCCAGCACCATCTGGCGCACCTCGCGGCGCACGCGCCCCTCCTCATCGCGCAGGCCGAGCGCCCGCTCCACGTCGACGGGGGCGGCGCGCCGGAGCACGCGCTTGCCGGGCAGTGCGTTCTGGCTGCACCCCTCACACGCCTCGCATTTCTTCTTCGCCAGGTCGCCGGCGGCGCTGACGACGCCCAGGTCCTGGCCGCGATCGGCCTCGACGACCACGAACTCCCTGGGCGAGAGCGGTGGCGAGATGTGAACGGCGAAAAAGTCGCGGCGTTTGCCCTTGAAGCGCACCTCGACAAAGTTGGGCGCCGGGCCTTTGCGGATGATACCGGATGGGGCGCCGCCCAGCGGCTTCGGTGGCTGGACCGGTTTCGGCTCTTCGTGAGCGGCCCGCTCGATCACTCCGCCCACGCTCCCATCTTGCGGTACTTCTGGTAGCGCTTCTCCAACAACTGCTCGAGCGGCGTCGCGCGCAACTCGGCCAGATGACGTTCCAGCGCTTCCTTCAGAAGTTCCGCCGCACGATCCCACTCTTCGTGCGCGCCACCCTCGGGCTCGCGGACGACTTCGTCGATCACGCCCAGCTGGTAGAGGTCGGGCGCCGTCAGCTTGAGCGCGGCCGCCGCCTTGGCGCGGGCTTCCTCGGTGTTCTCCTTCCAGAGAATCGAGGCGCACCCTTCCGGCGAGATCACGGAGTAGATCGCGTACTCGAGCATGATGATGCGATCGGTGACGCTCAAGCCCAGCGCTCCGCCGCTCCCGCCCTCACCGATCACCGCGGCCAGGGTGGGCGTCTCGAGCA
>JABAOH010001474.1_pt1 | contig 16357 bp, 13 predicted proteins | sample 7062181 | NCBI WGS metagenome assembly JABAOH01 (sample SAMN14538630, study PRJNA623070) | marine sediment metagenome | biome: marine biome [ENVO:00000428]; feature: marine pelagic biome [ENVO:01000023]; material: deep marine sediment [ENVO:00002113]; isolation source: pool of 5 deep marine...
GGGTCAAAGGCAGACATAGGCATAACGGGGTCAAACTTCAGGGCGGTGAAACCCTGCTCAACATACTGGGCTGCCCTTATCGGGGCTCGCTCTGGGTCGCCAAAAATGTTGGCTACCGCCAGGGCACCTTCGGTTGCCGCCAAGTCATCCGGTGCTGGATAAAGATATGTATAGGAGCGGAGCTTTTCGTGAATCTGGCCGCCAAGCAGGTTATATATTGGCTGGTTGAGCGCCTTACCAATAATGTCCCAGCAGGCCATCTCAATTGCGCTGAGCACCCCCACCAGTGTCAGGTCAGGATGCTGGGTAAAGCCACTCGAGTAGATTATCCTCCATAGCCTTTCAATCTTAAACGGATCAGAGCCAATGACATACCGCTCTCCAACGTCCTCAATCATCCGTGCCACTGTGTTCGGGTGAAACGGCACTCCGTAGGCTTCGCCGAAGCCCTCTATTTTGTCATCCGTGGTCAGTTTCAAGAAAACAAAGTATTCTCCTCCATAATGGGGAGGGGGATTCGCCACCACATATGTGTTGACATCTGCTATTTTCATAATGAGCTACTCCTCCTGATTAATATTTCCTGCCTCGGTCTTTGTGAAAGGGCAGAAGCTCTCACAGAAAAGGGGACGTCTTTGAATAATTCAATAGCCGTTCATCCAATATGCTAATTTATAGACTAATCTCCTTTTTCCCTGCTAATTTCCCTCCGGTTTGAGATTATATTTTTCTTGCCATATATAAAGCCAGCTCTCAACTCTATTACAGCTTACAACCTATAGTCGAAACTACGAGGTCCGGGTAGCTACTTGCTTTTAGCCCGAACGGACCAATGATTATCGGTCACCGAGGAGTAATCCAGGTAGAGGTACTGGGCTAAGGTTGCCTTTCTGTGGGATTGACGCTCTCGTCCTGCTGGTTATCTTCATGCTGACGCAGGTAATTGAGTTGATGAATGATCTGTTTATCTCGCCTCTGGATGAGTTCTTTGGCCTTTCGGGATTGCCAATCGTAAAAACCCTGACCACCTTTGACTCCGAGGTGGCCCTGCTGCACCCTGTCAGTGAGGTACTCAGACGGGCCGTGGTTATCGGCGAGGTCAGCCAGTAAGTACTGGTGGATCTTTTCAATAAGGTCGAGGCCGACGAGGTCCATATTCTCCAGTGGCCCAACGACTGGCATCCTGAGTCCAAAGGTCAATCTCGCCACGAGGTCGACATCCTCGGGGGTAGCTATGCCCTTCTCGACAAGGCTTATAGCCTCACGCCAAAGCGCATGCAATAGTCGATTGCCGATGAAGCCCGGCACATCGCGGTTGACCCTAACTGGCCTTTTGCCGATAGATTCCACGAGATGGCATGCCCTGTCGATGATATGGTCGGGGGTGTCTTCCCCGCGAATTACCTCCACCAGTGGCATCAGGTGTGGCGGGTTCCAGAAGTGTGTACCGGCGAGGAGGTGGCCGTAGCCGCTGCGCCGCCCCATCTCGGTGATACTCAAACCGCTCGTTGTTGTGGTGAAGAGACCTCCTCGGTCCCTGCAACCAGGAAACCGCTTGAACAACTCGACCTTCTGGGCCATATCCTCAGCAATGCAGTCCAGTATCACATCTGCCTGCTCGTCGATGGGCGCTGGGTCTGCCTGCGTTTGGACGCTCCCGCCTTCGCGGGTCGCGGGGCCGATATTCTGATCCATCCATGACTCCAGCCTCTCCACAGTCGCCTTCAGTGCGTTCAGTTGCGCGGGATCATGATCCCATGCCATGACCCGGTATCCTGATCGTTTGAAGCAAACGGCTGCTGCAGCCCCCATCTGGCCGAGGCCACAAATCCCGATTGTATGCATGGTTTGCACTGAATTCACCTCGCAAAGGCTGTATTGTCTTTGTTATGAAGGCCTGGTTCTCTTGGGTGGCGCGGCTGACACGCCTTCCATTCCCCCGCTCACTCTGAGCACTTCGCCCGTGATCCAGCAGGACTCGGGGCGGCAAAGAGCCGCCACAGCATGGGCGATGTCCTCTGGTTCGCCCCAGCGCCCCAGAGGGATTGCCTTACGGATGCGCTCAATCATCTCCTCTTCGGTGATGTTCAGGCTCCTGCGGCGCTGATCCATGACCGTGCGGTTGAAATCCGTATAGACTGGGCCTGGACATATGGCGTTAACGCGCACACCATAGGCCGCCAGCTCCAAGGCCAGGGTCCGGGTCAGCATTATCACCCCCGCCTTGGCGACGTTGTACGCAGCAACCAGCGCTGCCGGGTTCTGGCCGTTAATTGACGAGACGTTAACGATGCATCCGGACTCCTGCCGCTCCATGATCGCTCCGCCGGCCCGACAACAGTAAAATGTCCCCGTCAATGTGGCCTTCAGTACCCGATCCCACTCCTCATCGCTCAACTCAATGGTCGCCGTCACCGTCTGTCCGACGCCGGCGTTATTTACCAGGATGTTCAACCGGCCGTGTTCTTTGACCACATCGTCAAAGAACCTATTCACCCCGGCGCTGTCGGAAATGTCCAGGTAGCTCGCCTGGATGTTCAAGCCTTCGGAGCGCAACTGTTCGGCTACCGTCTGTGCCTTCTCCCGTTGAAGGTCAGCAATTATCACGGTTGCACCGTCGTGGGCAAGTTGTTTGGCCATTCCGAGGCCCAGGCCTTGGGCTGCTCCGGTCACCACTGCGAGTAAGCCATCCAGACTACGCGCAGATGTCGAATTCTCACTCATGAACACACCTCCTCGGTGAACTGAAGGGAATAATTGAGGGGGTTAGGGCATGGCCATTCATAATCGTTCCTTTCCTTACACCAGCGAATCTTGAAGCCTCCTTAGATTCAAAGTAAATGATTCGCGGAGTCTTACATTGTCGTAGGTGATCATACCATCTTCGGGTATCTCATGGACGACCTCTGCCCCCTCGGTGAGCCCCACAGGTAGCAGTCTTTCCGCCCTAGCCATGTCAGCTTTTTCGATAATTCCGTAAACTGTGTATCCTCCCTCTCCATCGAGTATTGTTCCTGACTTGAGATTCTTCTTGGCTGCTGCAACCACCTCTGACACATGGCCTATGGGAGCTCCAGTTGACTCGCCGTAGAGCATCATTCTCGCGATACTTATGGGAACTTCATGTCCAACAAAGTGCTGCGGCCTGTAGATCATGGCCTGCTTGCTCTTCTTGCCGATTATCATTCCAATTATCTCCCCATAGGATCCGAGGGATTCTATGGGAAAGGGTGTCATCCCCTCTATTACAGCGTATAAGCCACCTCTGATGCTCCTTTCGACAAAACTTCCATCTGGATGAATGGCACTGATCGCTTCGACAACACCTTCTCTTTCCAGTATTCCGCCTTTGCCTTTGAGTGAGAGCTTATCGGGGATTTCCCTCAAATCCACGGTCGGGAAATGCATGCCGCGAACATCAGGAACCAAGCCCGTCATGTTTGAAAGGGCCGCCATTTCTATCGCATGTTTTGTGCCGTCAAGAAAGGAACAGAACATCTTGGCATTGTAGTCCTTTCCTGAAAAACCATACATCCTGGGAACATCATCTGGATTTGCCTTTCTGAATTCCTCAATGAATCTCGTTCCCTTTCCTGCAGCTATTACTCGAAAGCCCAGCGCCATTGCCCAGTCGCAGAGTTCAGCTGCCAAGGCAGGCTCGTCTCCATAGGCCAAGCTGTAAATGACCCCCGCATTGTCGGCTAGTCTCTTGAGCACATATCCCACCAAGACGTCTGCTTCAACAGTCACCATAACCAGGTGCTTTTTCTCCATAATCGCACTGTAGCCATGTTGTGCGCCTACCTCGGCATTGCCGGTGGCCTCTACCACGACATCAACCTTGCTCCGAATGAGGTCCCCTGCGCTCGCAGTCACCGCGGGTCGATCTTTGTCAATGGCTTTATCGATCTCCGCCGAGGTTTCAGCTGACACAATCCTCTCACTTTCTACTCCTCCGAGATGCAAAGCATGGGTTGCTCTTTCAGGTTTCAGATCTGCAATGACGGAGATTCTCATACCTTTTATCTGACAGATTTGAGAAATGATCTGTGACCCGAACGTCCCAGAACCGATGATACCCACAGTGACGGGAGCGCTTTTCTTTTCAAGCTCGGCTAATCTCTCATAAAGCATGGTTCCACCTCCCTCCTGTTCAACTGCATGATCCACTTGCGAAACTGTTGTAGTCCTCTATACGCATGACGGCGCCCATTTGTCAAGTGGTGCTCAGTGCACGGATTTATCCAAAACCCGACTATTCAGTTAAGCCTTAGCAAGATTTCAGCGGACCATCTCAAGTCTTTATAAATCCATGAAAGTGAGGGTGGTGAGTTTTCAGGTAAATCTAAGAGCTTGCAAATGTGAAAGGCAGCGATTACAGTTGCTGTACTTAAATTTTGTGGCGTTTTAATTAGTTCTAATGACACCAGAGAGCAAATATCAATCAATTTGATATCGATTCCTTTAATCATTCACACTTTCCGATTCCGATAGGGTCTACCATCTTGGAAATCAACTGACCTAAACCCGTGCAGGACGAGGCGATCCACCCAGAGTATTCCGCTACTGCTCTTCTAAGGTCGGAAGATCGCGCAATTCATAGGAAGAGAAGGTATCACCAGAAAAAAGAAGCCGGGCATAAACGTTGATTTAAAAGGAAAGGGGCGCTATGAGAGAAACTACACGAGCAAGCGAAAAAGCACTGCTCAGCCGGAGAGGATTTCTTAAAGCGGCGAGCGTCATAAGTGCTGCAGCCCTTGCAAAAAGGGCAGGAGCTCAGATGCCTACTTTGGTAGCCGCAAATCCCCTGATTGGAACCATCGACATGCATGTTCATGCAGCCCCGGACGTCTTCTCCCGTTCAGTTCATGATATCGAGCTGGCAAGGAAAGCTCGTGAGATGGGGATGCGGGCTGTTGTGATAAAGAATCATGAGTTCATCACCAATGATCGGGCCTATCTGACGCGGATTGCAGTTCCCGGGATAGAGGTCTTCGGCGGCATTACGTTGAATTATGCAGTTGGGGGAATTAATCCGGTTGCGGTAGAGAAAATGATCAAGTTCACTGGAGGTTACGGGAAGATTGTGTGGCTTCCCACCCACGATGCGGCTCACCACAAGGCTTTCTTTGCCAAGAAACCGGAGGCCGGAGGAATCCGGGTGATCGACAGTCTTGGAAGTGTAATTCCAGAATTACGGCAAGTCTTAAAGTTAGTGGCCAAAGCCGACATTATATTTGCCACCAGCCATGTCTCTCCGAAAGAATCCTTGGCAGCGGTTAAGGCAGCCACGGAGGAAGGCGTGAGGAAGATAGTAGTGACGCATGCAATGCAGTCTCCGGGTGAGATGTGCCTGGATGATATGAAGCGGTGCGTGGAGATAGGGGCCACTATTGAGAATTGTTACCTCACGACTTTAATGGGGCCGAAGGCTGCTCTGTCTTGGATGAGGGAGTGGCGGCATGTGTCCCTTGAGGAGTTTGTCAGGGCAATTGAAGCGCTGGGCGCTGAGAATAACATCATCTCAACCGATCTTGGTCAGTACCGGAATTCCACGCCTGCGGATGGAATGAAAGCATTCATCCTGGCCCTCTTCGAGAAGGGGATAGCGCGGGATGAGATCGACTTGATGGCAAAAAGGAATCCAGCGCGCCTCTTGGGGTTAACGGCTTGAAAAACCCATTCGTCCTAACTATATTACGAATTTCAACTAGCTTTAGCACACCTTCGATTTTCATAATCCTGCCGCAAATGTCTCTCCTTGCTGTCGTCTACTGCTGTGGTTACATCAAATCCGAGAGCGATCTTAGTCAATCCCTTGAGAGAAAAAATACGACTTGGCTCCCCTCTCTCTTTTAAGATATCTTCGAGCAATTTCCTAATTGACTCTCTTTTGTTTGCGCGCTTCACAACGAGATTATGCACTAGAGGGTATCTGAGCCACTTCTGAGCAACAATGTAGGGCTGATATTTATTCCGGATTTCTTCCTCTAAAAATCTTTTATAGAGATCTGATAGCTGACCGTCGAAATCTCCGTTATGGTGAGCAAGAATTGCGTTGGCTGCAAGTTCTCCGCTTTCCATGCATTTTCCAATACCTTCACCAGATGCGGGATAAGTGAGACCCAAAGCTTCTCCAACTACAAGAATCGAATCATTGCCAGGGAGGGTACCTCTAAATCCGGTCCGAAGTGGAGCACCTTTTAGAGGACTCTGTTCTTCAGGGTTTGACAACAATTCCTTAGCAATAGGAGATTCTGTGACGAAACGGTTGTATAGATCGATTAATTTTGTTCTATTAGGGGCGCTGGCATCTAAGAATAGCACACATCCGACGTTATAGGTGCCTTTACCAAGAGGGAAAATCCAAGCGTAACCTGGCAATAAGGATCTTTCACAAGAGATTATTAGCTCGTTTTCGGGTCCATCAGAGACCTTAATGTAGCGTCGGACGCCAATCGCAGAGGGTCTGGAGCGCTGGAGTAAGCCGATACTTTTTAAAGGTACGGGGTTGGCACCGGTTGCTATAATGAGATAGCGAGCTGAAACAGAGTGTTTGTTATTTGATCTGTCTCGAAATTGGACTTTGTACTTAGAATCTTCTTGAGTACAACTCTCAAAAAACAAATTCCACCTCGGCTGTGCCCCCTCTTCAATGGCAGCACTACACAGAATATTATCAAACAAAACTCGACGGATCGTGATGAATTTCCCTCTAAGGAGGATCGAATCACCATTAGGGGCAAAGATCCTGAGATATGAAAGTGTATGTCCCTTTTGATATACATCGGAATACAGTCCGATCCTCTTTAGCATATCAACTGCGTCTGGGATAAGTGCATCCCCACAGACCTTATAACGAGGAAATTGATGACGATCTACAAGAAGTACATCTATGCCGCTACGAGCAAGAAGTAAAGCCGCTGTCGATCCTGCTGGCCCAGCACCTACTATTAGGACCTCAGAATCTACCATGAACCCACCTCCTTGTGCAAACCTCACTGTAAATGTCGCCTTACCTCTTTGTTTGTTACCATATTACTTTTTTCTTCAAAAACCAAAACTTATTGAGAGAGCAGGTGTTGCTCTTAAGCAGCTCGAGAGAAGTGTTTGACAAGGTTCTGCATTGTCTGTCGGGGGGGACGTTCGTGCAGAGTGTGCTTAACTAGTTGGAAAATGAAGAGAGGGACGTTGATAAGATTATAAATTTCTTACCACGGTGCCAGGCCATGTTTCTCATTCCTCGCCCAATTGTTTCCTTCAGTACATGCTAATTTGCCAACCGGAAATTTCAGATACCTTGCCAAGATCTGATTCTCAACGGCGCACACGTGGATCTCAGTGAGCCTCGCCCTGAGAAAGAGAGGTCACCCATTTCATTTTTCTCTATCTCGTTTCTTTTGACGTGATGTCCCGTGATATCTTGCCAAACTCCCAATCAAAAAAGTAGGGAAAGCTGCCTTCGAATGACACTGACAGCGTGGGGGGTGATAGATGATTAGTTCTTCGGCAATTCGATAAATTCAGCGAGGTGGAAGGATACTATATTGCAGTTAGGATCAACAAATCGGTAAAAGGTGCTTCATTTGTTCAGTTGACCTACCAATCTTCACCGCCTTCCCACAACAGGTCACCGGCCTGGAATTCTATGTCCTAGAACGCGGCTGTATTGAGTGTTAAAGAGTCTACAGGGATCACATCCAAATGATTTTCGAATTATCTACGATTTCAGCCCTAAAAGACGGACAGCCTTTCCTCCTGCGAGAACACCGGATGCCACACAGGGCATAATTCCCCCAGCGAGCGTGCCAGCGCCAACCAGAAACAGTCCTTGTGCTCTGGTCCGTAGCATCCACCTCGCACAGCGTTCACCCAATACTCATTAGAAAGAGGAGTGGCATATTCAATACACTTTATATGTTCACTGAGTCCGGGAATATACCTTTCGGCTGCTTTCACAAGGCGCTGTCCCATTTGCTCCTTGAAGCGCTCATAGTCTTCGCCTCGCTTCATAGAAGGAGCATCGGCCCATTTCTCGAAATGACTGTAGTCAACGAACGTGACAAGTTCGACCGTGTGGTGATTGAGGGGGGCATGCCCGCCATTGGGATCTTTCATCGAGGGACTCGTGAGAAGGAACCATGGCACCGTTTCGGGGAGCGGTGAGGCGTAGAGGGTATCGTATATCTTGTTGAGATCAAAGTCCTCAGAGTGATGGATACTGGCATCGGTGATTCCCAGAGAGGGAAGATCGAGGTCAGTGCCGATAAAGGCGTAGAAACCGCCCACTGAGGGCCGCAGCTGCTTCACCTTGTGGTGCACTTTGGAGGGCACTATCTGCGGATCAACCAATTTCCCCAAGGTGAGAACCGGGTCAGCATCGCTGATCACCACCCGCGCCGTGTATTTCTCGCCAGCTTCTGTCTCAACTTGGAACTCATCTCCCCTCTTCTCTATCCTCACCACCCGTGAAAGACTTTTCATTTCAGCACCGCTGCTTTTCAGGGCATCGAGAAACGCATCACGAAATGCCCCACTGCCACCTTTAGGATAGTATGCGCCAGTGAGGAAATGGCTCCACACAGAGAAGGCAATGATGACCGATGCCCGTGCCGGAGGTAAGCCATAGGTACCACAATGAGCACTCAACACAGCCTGCAGGCGCCTGTCTGATGTCACCTCGTCAAGGAGCTTCTGATAGGGTATGCGAGAGTACTTCATCATTGACGGATGTCTCAGGAGAAAACCCAGCATGCTGAAAAGGCCACCCTCCAGCGAATATGACGCATCCATTGCTTTCAGGATTTTCTCAAAGACATCGAAAAACTTGCGTATGCCTTGCTCTTCTTTTGGAAAATCCCTCATAAGTCTTTCCCTGAACCGTTCCTTTCCTTTGGGGAAGCGAAACTCATAGTCCGGAAAGATGTAGCGGTCGAATCCATCCGGATCGAGTTCGACAAAACTCACCTTATCGCATATCCCTAACATATCGAGTAGATTCCAGAATCGCTCTCCTTTGCCCAGTTCACCTAGGTAGTGAAGTCCTGTATCAAAGGTATAGGGTTTTCTCCGAAAGGGATTCAGATACCCGCCAAAAGAGGGCATGGCCTCAAGAAGCAATACCGTGAATCCACTCCGGCTGAGGGTAAGGGCCGCTGAAAGCCCACCTGCACCACTGCCTATCACTATACCCTGATAGTCAGCCATATTTTCCTCCTTTTCTGACTTAATGATGGTTAACGAGAATCAACCCTCAACACAGGCCATGGCTCTGAGGTCAGCTCCCCATAGAACACCTGTGTCCTGTCGGGAGCGAGGCGGGCACATCTTGAGATATATCTCCATTCGGCAATTCGTGGTTGGAGATTTCGGAAAGGGAAATCCTTATATTATGAAATGAGAAAAACGTCTGGAAGTCAAGAAGAAGTGTTTTTTACGCCTGGGACTCCTTAAGATTTCTACTCAAAGAGGTATAGAATAGTTCCATAATACCTTGGCGCCGGATCTATTTCACTGAGACTTTCGGTTAAGTGTCAAATACTTATATTTGAGAGATTTAAGCGTAAATAAAAGCTTATTAGCGGAATGAATCCAAGGAGAGAAAAATAACGATTACAAGATGCTATCGACATCCCTGAGAGATCCTTCGTTCTGAAGAATTACGTTTGAGATATTCAATTCCCATCTTCTTTCTCGGTATTCAGGTCCTATGACCTCCACCGATTTGTTCAATCAAATGGAGATGTTCTCCGGGCTCAATGCCTGATCAAATGCTGGTAAGCGCACAGTAAGTCATCTACCTACCAATTTTTTGGCTGCGCGCAGCTTTCCGCGCCTTTTTACTAATTTTGACCTGAGGTTGCACTCAAACGAGCACTTTTCGCTTGAGTACTGTGAGGCATTACCATATAAGTGACCGTGAACTATGGATCCGCGTTCATAAATTGAGAACGTCTTGAACTAGGTGAGGGAGAGGAAAATGACGACTAGACTAAGCAGTGGAGAGTTTACCTATGAGGTCATAGTGGACTGGGCCAAACTGCCCCAGGGTTGGTCCTTCCACGAAGTGGCGGACGTGGCCGTGGACTCTGAGGACAGGGTGTATGTGTTCAACCGGGGCGAACACCCCATGATCGTGTTCGATCGTGACGGTAACTTCCTGGCGTCGTGGGGCGAAGGGCTATTCAAGCGCCCCCACGGTCTCACCATAGGCCCTGATAATACCCTGTACTCCGTGGATGACGTGGGCCATATCATCAGAAAATTCACCCCGGAGGGCCATGAGCTTATGACCCTGGGGACACCCGGCAAATCCTCCCCCTTCCAGAGCGGCCTCCCCTTCAACCTTCCAACAAAGGTTGCCCTGCACCCCGAGACCGGGGAGATATACGTGGCCGACGGTTATGGGAATTCCAGGATTCACAAGTATACACCTGATGGGGAGCTTCTGCTGTCCTGGGGCGAGCCCGGCAGCGATCCAGGAGAGTTCAACCTCGTTCACAGCGTCTGCACTGATAACCACGGCTACGTGTACGTTGCAGACCGCGAAAACCACCGAGTTCAAGTATTCGACTCCAACGGTAAGTACGTGACCCAGTGGAACAACCTCCACCGTCCGTGCGGCCTGCACATAGAAGGCAATGGGGAGCAGTTGTGCTACGTGGGGGAACTTGCGCCAGCCCTGCCGATCAATAAGGATTACCCTAACCTGGGCCCGCGTATCAGCATCTATAACCTGGAAGGGAAGCGCCTTGCCCGGCTCGGCGACATCCGGCCGGGTGACGAGCCAAACCAGTTTTGGGCCCCTCATGGCATTGCGGTGGATTCACGGGGCGATCTATATATCGGGGAGGTATCCTGGAGCTTCGCGGGATGTAACATGGACCCACCTCGGGAACTGCGAAGCCTCCGCAAGCTTGTAAGATCTGTGTAAACAAGCCAATGTCGTCCAATAGCTCAGCTATCTCCCTGAAGCTCAACGGTCATGCCGTCCGAAGCCATGACCACGGCCAGCCCCAACTCCTCTGTCAATCTCCTTGCCAACTCCCATGGTTTTGCCTTAACCATGGTCATGCCAAAGTGGGTCAGAATTGCCCTGTCCGGTCTTATCTCTGAGAGAATCCGTCTGACATCATCTACACACAAATGCATTACCTCGCCACTCTCATGGGGGTCATATCTGACAACATTCATCACCAACAAATGGGCACCTGTATAGCTCATTATCAAATCCGGAAAGTATTTGGTGTCGACCATGAAGGAGATCTTACGACCATGAAGGTCAAAATTTATACCGTAGGTTTCTACAGGATGTTGATGCCTTAGTGATGTTGAAAATCTCAACTCTTCTATGCCGTATGCCTGATTCTCCTCTAGTATTACGATTGCCTCCATAAAATCCCGTAGATATTTCAAGACAACCGCACCTTCCCCATAAATACATTCCTCTGGCGCAAATAAGACCCCTCGTTTTCTAAGCCCACCGCTGGTCATCGCATCAATGAGAATATTTACATCACTTGTATGATCAATATGGGCGTGAGTAAGGATAATGGCGTCGAGTTTCGTTACATCGATGCCTGGTCTCGATTTTGCGCATTTGACGAGCGTACCTGGTCCGGGATCAAGGATAATGTTCTTGCCCTTCATGCTGATAAAGACTCCTGCCGAAGACCTCAACTGCCTGGCCACGACAAAACGAGCGCCGGCGGTACCTAGGAATTTAATAAATTCTCCACTATCCATTCAATTTGTTCTCCTTGGATAAGACCGGTCAAGCGGGAAGGAGACGCGCCAGGCGTGCAAGGCATCAGTACCGCTTTTTGATCTTGTCAAGGATCTCCAGCCACAGGGACTCATCACCAAACATTCCACCGTGGATCCTGATTTCAGTGCGGCGTTTGGAGGTCCTTTTACTAACGAGAGCATAGTATTGTTTACATTGGGCAGAATCGAGAAAGCTCTAGGATGGTCATGAGATCTTTTCTTCTGTTCCGAGGCTCCCGGCCTGGTCTTTTCTACGACTTATCTGCGGGGGACTCTTGCCCCCTCCGCATTCCCCCGACAACTCGGGGGCTGCGGCTTCCCCCATTGATAAGTCGTGAAAAGCACAGCGGCCTCCCACCAGTCACAGCAGCAAAGATCTCATGCCCCTTCCCGACATTGTAGACTATTTGATGCTCTCAGTAGTAGAAACCCATATCTCTGAGAGGAATCTTGGCAAGGGAGGAGAAAGTCATGAAAGTGATCGCCTTCAATGGTAGTGGCCGAAAAGACGGTAACACTGCCCTGCTTCTCAACACGGTCCTTAATGAGCTCTCAAAGCAGGGCATTGAAACTGAACTTATCCAGCTAGCAGGCAGGGCTCCCCAAGGGTGCCTCGCGTGCTACAAATGTTTCGAGAACAAGGACCAGAAATGCGCCGTAACCGCAGATAATCTCAATGAGTATCTCGCCAAGATGATCAACGCTGATGGCATTGTGCTTGGCTCCCCTGTGTATTTTACTGATGTAACAGCCGGGATCAAGGCGCTCATTGAACGGTGCGGCATGGTATCTTTTGCCAATGGAGGGCTTCTCAAACGGAAGGTAGGTGCCGCAGTAGTAGCTGTGAGGCGTGCGGGGGCTGTCCGCACCTTCGATACACTCAATCACCTATTCCTCCATGGCCAAATGATTGTTGCCGGCTCCAGTTATTGGAATGTGGGTATTGGACGTGAGCCTGGTCAAGTGAAAGAAGATGGAGAAGGAATCCAAACCATGCAGACCCTTGGGAAGAACATGGCTTGGCTTCTAAAGAAAATCCATAGTTAGACTGAAGAGCGGCTTAGCCGCAGCCGTTTAGCCGCTTGAACAAGAAATGCTCTAGGGTGAAAGTGAATCCGGAAATCCCTTCAGACGAGTACTCGTTTAATCGTTAGTTCTAATGAAGCCAGGAATACTACCTATTATACTTGTAGTCGGTGTCTTTCTCGCCCTTTATGGGGGGCTGCACTGCTATGTTTATAAAAAGATCATCACCGTAGTGCCTCTCGAGCACTGGCTGGTTGTTACTGTCCTCTGTATTCTGGTCATAGCCCCGGTTTTGGTCGCGTTATTAACCAATGCCGGCCTTACTGCACTAGCTGCGCCCTTGGCCTGGGTGAGCTACACCTGGATGGGATTTGCCTTTTTGTTTTTCTCATTCTCTCTCGTGCTAGATCTCTATCACCTCCTTACGAGCGTAGTAGGCAGGGTGTTACGTGTTGAGTCTTCCGCCCTCATGCTACTTTCGCCCTATTCTTCGCTCATTGTGGCGGTTTTCCTGACTTCGGCGGCGGCCGGTTACGGTTTTTTAGCAGCAAGGCAGATTAATGTTGAATGGATACATATCTCCACATCAAAGCTGGGCAGGTCGTCGGATCCCTTTCGCATCGTGCAAATCTCCGACCTGCACTTGGGATTGCTGAGTGACGAGACGCGATTACAGCGCCTCATCGAAGCAATAAGGTCCGTCGGACCTGATATCGTAGTTTCAACTGGTGATCTGGTCGATATGCAACTGGACCATCTGGGCATATTCGCAGATCTATTGCATGAACTGAAGCCGAGATTCGGCAAGTTTGCAGTGACAGGAAACCATGAAGCATTCGCCGGTATTGATCAGTCATTTGCGTTTACAAAACGGGCTGGTTTTACCATGCTTTCATATGACGGGGTCAAAGTGAACGACGTCATCAATATTGTGGGGGTGGATGACCCCGCGGTATCACACAGGATCAAGGGTGACACGCCAGCGGAAAGGCCTGTCCTGCAGCGATATTCTAAAGAGGAATTTACGGTGCTTTTAAAACATCAACCAGTTGTGGATCCGGCATCTCTACAATGGTTCGATCTGCAGTTATCAGGACATACGCACGGGGGTCAAATCTTCCCGTTCACCTTGTTAACCAAATTGGTATACAACGCTAAGACTGGTTTGTCGCGTGTTGCCGAAGAGACATGGCTTTACGTAAGTCGCGGCACCGGGACATGGGGGCCACCGATCCGTTTCCTGGCCCCACCGGAACTGACCGTCATCGAGTTATGCCCCGACACTAAGTAGCCAAGGAATGGGTAGGCTGTTTGGAAATCAAGACCTTCGGTTTTAACCACTGCAGCGACGAATATTTGAAGACGAAATATGTGATCGCTCGCCACTAATCGACCCGTTTATTTGGGATTCAAATATGGTATAGGTTGGGGGCCAAGAGATGCCCTACCTTTTTCCTTGACATCCTCAAGGGCACTTTCCTAACGTTCTCGCTGAAAGAGAAGAGGGCGATTAGTTTTCGATTGGTCCATGGGTCGCTTTCGGCCTGAAGGATGTATTCCTTTGTTAGAGTGGCGTTTTAAGGCCTGGGACAGTGACTGAAGGGCTTCAGGAGGGGAGTCTGTGCTATGGCAGAGGGAACTGTAAAATGAAAAGAGGGAATTTGGCTTCATCAGTCAGGACAATTGTGGGGATGTATTTGCGCAGTGTTCTTCCATCAAGAGGTGGAAGAGGCTGATGGAGGGCAATAAGGAAGATGAACGCCTCGGAAGGGGATCTAACAATGACAAGCAGGACTTCGTCGCCATTAATGGGCACGGAGGAAGGTAAGAAGGGTAGCAACTTTCGAAAAGTTCTTAATGAATCTTTAAATATCTTCTTTAAAGATGCCTTACGAGTAACCCTTACGAATCCATCACAGGCGTATTTTTTCCTTAGAACGGTAAGGTGGCAGAAGAAAGCGGCTCGTATAAGGTCGAATTGGGAGAAGCAAGGGATCCATATACCGCCAATTATGATTTTCAGTGTCACAAACAGGTGTAACCTTCACTGCAAGGGTTGTTACCACCAGGCTTTACGTCCATCGTCCCAGGCGGAGATGAGCGAGGACAAATTAACGAGTATCATCGCCGAAGCAAGAGAACTTGGAATTTACTTCGTGGTGATTGCTGGAGGGGAGCCGTTGGTTCGCCGGGAGATTTTGGACATTACCAAGGGTTTTCCCGAGATTATCTTCCTGCTATTTACCAACGGCTTGCTGATCAATGAAGAAATCCTTATGAGACTAAAGGGACAAAAAAATGTTGTGCCGGTAATCAGCCTGGAGGGTTATGAGGCAGATACCGATGGGCGGAGAGGCAAAGGAGTATACGAAGGACTGCAAAGAATAGTCAGAAAGCTCAAGAACCAGGGCATTTTTTGGAGCGTCTCTTTGACAGTAACAAGGTCAAACTTTAGCACGGTAACTAACGAGCAATTCGTGGAGAACCTAGTTGGTCTAGGGTGTAGACTATTCTTTTTTGTCGAGTATACGCCAGTCTCAGAGCGTACTAAAGACTGGCTTCTTACAGATCAGCAAAGAGCCAGACTCTTAACCTTACGGAATTCGCTTCGTTTGCGATTTGCAGCCCTGTTTATTGCCGTTCCAGGAGATGAAGAGGAAATTGGTGGCTGCCTGTCTGCTGGACGAGGGTTTGTACATATCAGTGCGGAAGGTAATGTCGAACCATGTCCTTTTGCCCCATATTCTGATACAAATCTAAGAGATTCATCACTAAAAGAGGCATTACAATCTGAATTTCTGAAGACAATTCGCCAAAACCATGAACATCTGAGTGAAACAGAAGGCGGTTGTGCTCTCTGGGTAAAGCGTGCATGGGTTCGCTCTTTGCTTCAAGTATAATAACTGTCTTACTCAACCTTCTTTGAGTAGGAGGAAACAATCAGGAATGAAGAAGAGAAGGAGGATTATACCCTGAACGTTGAAAAGGAAAGCCGTAGCATGAATATGGGTCCTATCTTGATAAATCGGATGTATATTGTTGCAGGCGCACTCGGGGTCTTGGCGGTGCTACTCGTCTTTGCCCACCTCACGGGCAAACAAGTTCCACTGATTTCAGGAGACCGTGCGGCCTTCATTGCCCTGGTTCTCATCGCATTTCTTATCAGGTTGACTACCATTGCCAGGCTGCCCCGTACAAGATCCTACTGGACACACCCGATTCCTATTGTCGTGAGTGTGCTTGGGGCTTTGGCTCTGCTGGTCATCATCACGGTCCTCGCCGACATAAAGCTCCCGCTGATAGCGTCGCATCGCGAGGCCATCATTGTCCTGGCCGTCATCGTTTTCTCCAAATGGGGCCTTGCTACAGTGCACCGCATCATATCATAGGGGGAGCATAAATCAAGGGAAACGGTTCTTTCATCGGTAAGTGCCTTACGCCCCTCGGGCACAGCAGGCGACCACGAAATGTGCAAAATGGGACCGCCTCATAACCAGGCCAAAGCCACAACTATTGAATCGATTTGACGGCCGATTTGTCTTGGCTCTTAAATCTCTCTCATGTA
>JABAOH010074870.1_pt1 | contig 16352 bp, 14 predicted proteins | sample 7062181 | NCBI WGS metagenome assembly JABAOH01 (sample SAMN14538630, study PRJNA623070) | marine sediment metagenome | biome: marine biome [ENVO:00000428]; feature: marine pelagic biome [ENVO:01000023]; material: deep marine sediment [ENVO:00002113]; isolation source: pool of 5 deep marine...
ATTTTTTTTCAAAATGTTCTCCGCTATCTGTGACACCATCGTAGAGATCGATTTCATACTCATTTCTGGGTAAATTCACCATAATTCTCGAAGCCAAGAGGTGACCAAGAAGTCCAGGAATCTTGTGCTGAAGTTTTTTCTGACTCACTTTGGCCGTGGCACCAACGCTGGCAAAGCCAGCCATTTTTCCTTCAATGTCGATTAAATCGATCTTCCTTGCCTCTCCCCCAAAAAGAGTTTTTAAGGCTTTTTTCGCATTTTTCGGGATGCCGAGAGATTTTCGGAAAGCGTTTCCACTGCCAAAGGTAATGATGCCGAGACGGATCTCATCGGCTCGTCCGCTGTCGATGATGCCTTGAATGATGTGAGCAATGGTCCCATCTCCACCAGCGGCCACTATGATTTTACGCTCCAAACTTTGTTTTCTTGCCGTTTCGATTATGTTTTCCTTTTCCAAATAGATATCTATGATCTTGCACTGCAGCTTTTTCTGTATGTATTCCCTGAGTTTCTTTCTTCTCTTCCACTTGTTGCGGGCTGCGATGGGATTGACAATGCAGGTGGCTTCCTCAGGGAAAAAGGTGTTTTTCTTCATTTTAGCCCTAGAGTTACTACTTATAGCACCTCACTCTTTTTAAGTCAAAAGATGCCCAATTTTGATTAGCTCCACATCAAACGATTGTTTGAGAGATGGGCAAATGAATCTATCCATCCAATAAACGAAGGGGATTCGGAGGAATCAAACGTTACTTTTTGTAGTAACTCACAGTTTCTTTGATTCCCTCTTCTAGTGTGTAATTGGCGTGGAATCCGAACTCTTTTTCTGCCTTGGATGTGGAGAAAAGCCAGGGCGTTTGAGTCGTGGCGCGCCAGACCTTCCGTCCGAAAAAGACCTTTGCGAGCCCTGTGGCCATGACAACATCGGTCAATATGGCTATGAAGAAAATTGCTCCCTCATAGATTGGAAAAAAAAGAGAATTTCCCAGGACATGTTTTTTTATAGTAAGGATTAATTCCCGCCACGAGTATCCTTTTCCGTCCGTCAAATAATAGATTTGCTTTTGAGTCTTGAGCGATAAAGCAGCCTGGAGAATGCCTTCCACAAGGTCTCTGATGTAGATGAGGCTGGTCGTTTCCCCTCTCTCTTTGAGGAGGGGCACGATTCGTTTACTGATCAATTTTATCAGAAGCTCGGTTTCCTGCTGCCTGGGTCCGTAGACGTTGGGAGGACGGATGATGGTTGCAGGGATGATATTCCATGCGTCTTTGACAGCTATTTCTCCTTTGAGCTTGGTGCGTCCATACTCAGAGGTGGGAGAGGGAGGCTGGCTTTCGTCTGAGTATTGACCGGGAAGAGAAGGGCCGGCGGCTGCGATGGAAGAGACGTAGACAAAACGGCTGATTCCGGGATTGTAACTGAGGCATGCCTCGACCAAGTTTCTGGTCAGTTGATGATTCGCTTTATCGTAGGTGGCACGACTGGCGGGACGGATTCTCCCGGCTAGATGAAAGATATAATCCTGTCCTTTGACAGCAGTTTCCAGGCTTTTCTGGTCATTCATCTCCTGAACGATAAAATTAACAGAGAATTTTTTAAGAAAGCCTGTCCGGCTCGTCGGTCGGACGAGACAGGTGACATCCCAGTTCTGAGATACTAATGTTTGAACGAGGTGGCTTCCGATAAAACCAGTGCCCCCGGTGACCAAAGCTTTACGAGTCATGGCTTTTATTCCTTTTGTTTTTCAAGAAGCTTTTAATCATGGGATAGCTAAAGGGTATGGTGAGTAGGATAAAAATGACAGGCAGTAAATAATCGGGGATTTTAATCGTGTAGCCGAAGAGTGCAAGAAGATAGAAACGAGGAGTTCTGGATAGGAAAATAGCCAGAATGTATTTGTACAAGGGATAGCGAGCGAGAACAACTAAAAAACGGAAAGGATAAAAAGGCACAGGGGTGAATCCGGCGACCAGGAGAGCCGTGAAGGGAGCTTTATTGAAGAGAATGATCAATTTATTGACGATTTTGCTGGTGTGAACGTTTTGGACAGGCTTGAGATCTCCGACATATTTGAAAACAGAATAATTGAGAACCTCTGCCAGTGATGTGCCGACTATGGCCACAAAGGTCACGCTCAAAGGTGAATAGAATTTGCTGAAGTAGAGAAAAACCGGCTCATGAGGAACAATCGCTATCAAGAATTGCGAAGGAAAATTATAGAAAAAGAGTATCCATAGACTTTTACTTTGCCGGATGGATTCGGAACTCAGCCAAGCAATAAGAATAGCTAGAATGAGTCCAATTTCGAGAATAAAGACAATGGTTCTTGTTCGAGAGGTTGCCCCACGAGGGCTAATAGAGGACGGAACTTGAGTATCAGGAATGCTTTTCATTCATTCGGATTTCGATTTTATCTTATCAATCCCGAGAAATTGTTTTTTTTGGGGCACCCGTATCGGCAACGGGCTTGATCTTTTCAGCCAGAGGAGGGTCAAACTTGCCGTTTCCATCGACATCGATAAAGACAGGATTGGTCAACGCGTAGGGAAGAGTGGCGTTTACGGAAATACCGCTCCAGGACACTCGTTGGAGCACAGGAAAGAGAGACTCTTTTCCCAGGACCTCAACGATGATGTAAGAATCCTTTTCCAGAGTGAGGCCTAAGGGGAATCCTTCAAATTTCTGAATCGTCTCTTTTTTTGTGTGGACCGGAAGGATTATTCTCCTTTCCCCATTCACGATCAGCCTCACCTCATCCACTGCTATCCAAGGAGCGCTCCAGACCTTAACAGAGACATCGACTCTTCTGTTCGTCGCAGTCAAAGTATCGCCTGAAGTGTATTTATTGTTGACTCTGAATTCGACTATGGGACCGTTGCTGGCAAAAGACTGCCCTTTCAGAATGGCGCGGAATAAAGCATCCCTGTCTAGGTTATCTGATTCCTCACCGTTATAGATAACATAAGTCCTCGAGTAGCCAGGCTCTGACCTGTCTATGGAATGGGCGTCTGAAGAGGCAACGAGCGGAAAATAATAGCCGCGGTTCAGGAGATGAAGCCAATCCTCGATAGCTGTGAAATTGGAGGAGTAGTAGTAGGGGCCGTTCATGACTTCCAGAGCATTAAAAGAAGCGTCGAAATTCTCTAATGCGGTGGCAGCTGATTCCAGGTCGAGCTGGTAGTTGTTGAAGTACCCGAGAGTTCCGGCACGGGGATGGTTGACCTGAAGAATAATGCCCTGGTCTTTCTGGCGGCTGGCTTCAAACAAAGGAGGAACCTCTTTAGAAAGAGGGGAGATGGCACCGTTGCTCTTTTCGTTGGGTCTGTGAATCAGCGGATAGGTGTTATAGTGGATCATACCAGAGATGGTCACTTCATTCCCGGGAACCACTGCCAAATATTCATTCAATCGGAGTTTCTCGAGTGTGGGATAATAGTCTGTGATCCAGTTGTGATCAGTGGCCACAGCCACATCCACCCCTTCAGCAACAACAGACCGGATGCGTTCTGCTACTCCCATTCGTCCATCCGAGTAATTGGTATGCATATGAGGATCGATGGAGATGAGATTGGGTGTTTTCACCACTTTGTCTATGCGGAAAGTCAATTCAAGTGGCTCATCCTCCAATACTTCAATGACTTTTTTATCGACAGAATATTCCGGCCCTCTCGACGCATAAACGAGGTAAGTACCCACCGGAAGTTCAACCTCAAGTGTATCTTCTTCTGGAAAAACAGAATTCTTGAATGATTCCCAGTATTTTTCAGTCTCAGCCGGATTCTCAGGCTCAAAATAAGGAGTTTCGGTCGGAGCCAGACCGATAAACGTGACTTTGCCCGGGACGAATTCTCCATCGCTGTTTTGAATTTTCATTTTCACTTTTCCGAGAAGAGAATCTTGAAGGATACAAGAATTTTCGTCTCCTGAACGAACAGCCATCAGCTCTTCTTTGACTGCTGGGAATAAGTTGGCTCTCACTCGGTATATCCCTTCAGGAAGAGGGAGTTCGAGTATCAACGGATCTTCAATAAACGAACGGAAGAACACAGATGATGAAAATGCGTCTCTGACAATGACTTCCACCAAGTCTCCGTTGAGTTCTTTGAACTGGATCGTCGCCTGTTCAGGTTCGACGTTTAAAACGCTGTAGATTCTGTTGAGCAGGTTTTCGTGTTGAGCATCCACCATCAAAATATGTCGTCTCTCGAAGGTTTCTCCGGGGCCCAGTGTTCCCGGGACATGCTCTTCCTCTTCATCGCGTAAAGGATTCATGTTGAGTGAGGCGACATAATGATCCTTTTTCTGGTAAATCCTGAAATTCAGGTTCGGATGATTTTCCCAATGAAACGGGCTGAAAGAATACCTGTTGAGCGCACTAAAATAGATAGAATAGTCCAGCTCTTCCATCGTCTCTTTTCCAGTATTGGTCAAGGTTGAACGGATTTCGATTCTTGGTTCCTCTGGGAAAAAGCGGTAAAGAGTTTGGACCTTGGCTCTTATTCCTTTTTTTCCTTTATATAGGGCTGTGGCTTCCACAACGAATGTTCCGTTTTGACTCTGTTCTTTTAAGGGATTGATGGTGCTGTAAAATATGTCTTGTTTTTTATCCTGGATTCTTATGACGGGAGCACCGACAATCAGGTCGCTGATCAGATTTTTTCCGGCTGGAGTCAAGCTGATGATGCAGCCCTGGGCATCGGCCACAGGATAATTAGAGGAGGACATTAAATATCTCTTGACTCCCCCGATGAGGGCCATGCTTTTTCCATCGGATATGAGGTAATCTCCGCTTTTCCAGATTGTGCAGAATTTTTCAGGCAAATCATCTTCGCTTTTGATGACCTTCATCTGGAATTCGGCTCCGAAGAGCAGGGCGGGGATGAGGAGAACAAGAATACTGAGGAAAGTTTTATTAAAGGCTCTCATTGTCTTTCTCCTTATGAGACTTTAATTTCTTTTCAGGCCACAGAAAATCAGAGTAATTACATTATACTAAAAGAAAGTTGAATTCAATGGATAAAAACTCAGTAACTTTTGGGTCAGACGTTGACCTAAAAAAAGGATCAGGCTTCAATGTTTTTTTGGGATTAGGTCTTATCATATTCGATTTCGATACCAGGTGATTAAGATCTAGCTTTGTATCTTGAAGCCAAGATAAGGCCTAATCGAAAAAAAGCCTGACCCCGATTTTTTATGTCTTAGCCTGAACCCATTGAAATCAAAAGGAAGTTTCGATAAAATCGACTTGCTCTGTAGAGTATATTTATTATCGGGATTCAATAATGATGAAAGGATTAGAGAAGGTTCACGAGATCAAGGGCAAGAAGTATCTGTTCAGAGTGGAATCATCGGAGAATCATCTCGACTATTTGAAATATGAAGAGTTAAGGGATGAAGTCTGGAGAGAGCCGAACGATAACCTGTCCGGTTCTCGAAACATGATGTGTGAAAATTTTCTCCATGAGGGCAGCAGCCTGTTTATCGGGGTTTTTAAAGAGGTGGAAAAAGGACGTTTCGAACCGGATAAAGAGCACCTGATTGGATTTTCTTACGGATTCGTCGGTCTCAAGGATAAAAAGATTGCCTTCAGGAAGCCTGATAATCTCCAGTTCTATTCCCAGTACACGTGTGTCCGGCCTGATTTCGAGCATCTGGGTTTGGGAGTGATGATCAAGGAATTCCAGAAAGAGACTTTACTCGAGGTTTTGGGGATTGCTACTGTCATCTGTACGTTTGACCCCTTGACAGGAGTCAACGCCCACAGGAATATCCATCACTTCGGGATGGATGTTCTCGATTATAGACAGGCGTTCTACGGAGATTTTGGGGGACGGTTGAACAGGTTGGATGTCCCGTGTGACAGGTTCCTTGTGACCTGGGACCTCAAAAGAGAGAAAGGGAAACCCGAATATGACTTGGAAGCTCTGGTCGAGTCGGAATGGATGGTCGTCAAAGCAGAAAAAAAGACTGTGGAAGGACAGAGCGGACCGATTAAGCTCGAAGTGGCAGAGGAGATAAACCTGAACCTCGATAATGAATTCCTTTTGATCGAAATCCCTGTTGATTTTTATACGATGCTCAAAGAAACAGATGTCACAGACGATAGAGTCAGAAGCATCCCACTCGAATGGAGGATGAAGACGAGACAGGCTTTTCAAGCGCTTTTTGAAAGAAACTACAAAATCTTTGACTTCCGCAAGATAGAGAAGGATGAACAGGCCAGAGATTTTTATATACTGAAAAAGGATTAGATACTCTAGAGAGTCTCTTGTTTTGCCCGAAGTTCACTCAAGAAACACGGTTTCCCAGAAAGAAATGGTCCTCTTTTCCTTCTCTTTTCTCTGCCCTAAACTCTATTGGTTTCCCATCGATAATTCCCAAAAGAGATCGAGCTTCATTGACTGGAAGCCTCTTTTTTCCCAGAAATCTTGGAACAGAACCGTTCTTTCCATTATTCCCTACAGAGACTTGAATACAGAGGAAATTCAAAGAGTTTGTCATTGCGAAAATGAAAGTGAGTGAGTAGAATAGGAATTCAACTTTTAAAATTTCACATTATTATTTGGAGGATACACATGTCCAGAAACGAATCCTTCAGGCAATTCAGATTTTTGTTTGTTTTCTTCGTTTTGATTTCTCTTTCAACGTTGACATTGGCTCAGGAAGAGGGGAAGCCTCTTGTCCTGCAGGAGATGACCTGGACGGATGTCAGAGACTATCTGGAAAAATGTGATATGGTCATCATCCCTATCGCTAGCACTGAGCAGCATGGTCCACATCTGCCATTGGGTACGGACTATTATGAGGCGCTGGGAATGTCCAAGCGGATTTCCGCGCAAACAGGGGTGGTCGTCGCTCCCGTTGTCTTGGCAGGCTACAGCGTGTACCATTCCGGGTTTCCCGGAACATTGAGTCTGAAGCCCGAAACAATGGAGAGTGTTCTTTTCGAGACAGCCGAAATGTTGATGAGGTATGGTTTCCGGCGATTCATGTTTTTCAACTATCACGGAGGAAACAGCGTTGTTCAACAAAAAGTCATGCATCGGATCAATCACACTACCGAAGCCATTGCCGTCGCTATAGGAGTCGGCAGCCCGATCCAGAGAGGGGACTATCGAGGGAAGGATGAAGTGGGCGATGAGCATGCAGGAATCGGGGAAACATCTTTGATGCTTTACCTCAATCCAGAACTGGTAAAAATGGAAAGGATTGAAATGTCGAAAGTCACCTATAATGAGAAACTGCAAGAACTCTGGACGCTCTCTCGCCAGTATCCCGAGTTACAGATGGTGTTCAATGCGCTGAGAGGAGTTCCTGTTGAGACAAAAAAAGGCGGTGCGAGTCATGAGCTCTACAGCAATGGAATCTGGTCCTTCAGCGACCCGAAAAAGGCGACAAAAGAGCGTGGAGAGAAACAAGTCAAAGGAATGGTTTCTTATGCGGTGAAGTTCATCGAAGCCTGGAGGCAAGCAAAAAAATAGGTCATTCGAATTTTTGACCTTATCGAATGTGTTTTTTTAGATTTGTGCTCTAGGTAATGAAAGAATAAGAAATTTCGATAGAAATATACTCATAATCAATGTAAGGAGATGAATCTTGGAAGAAATTAGTAAACAGATTGAAAATGCCATCAAAGAGGCCATTCGGCTGGAGATTAACGGCAGAAACTTTTTCAACCATGCGGCTGATATGACTCATAATGAGCTGGGCAAGAAAATGTTTCAAAAACTCGCTGCTGAAGAGGTGAAGCACATCGAGGTTTTCAGCCAGCTGTTCACAGAAGTTCTCAAGGAATCTGATTGGAAAAAGTATGTGAGAGACGAGGAACTGAAAGGAGAATCTCCGTTGATTGAAAAGTTGAAAGAGAGGATGAAAGGGGCAGAGGGCAAGAGTGAGACTCAGGCGTTGAGCATCGGTATGGAACTCGAGGAAAATGCTGTCCAGTTTTTCCAGAAAGCTGCCGATGAGGTGGATGACCCCGTTGCCTCGGAAATCTTTCGCAAAATCAGCGAGGAAGAAAAATTCCATTACGATTTGCTTCAAGCACAGCATGATTCTCTGACGAATTCAGGTTTCTGGCTGGACAGCGCTGAGTTTCAGATGGACGGCAAATACTAAGCGTGCTGCTCAAACTGGAGAATTTTAAATTTATTCGGAAGCGATGACTTCTTGAAAGGAAAAATCATGAAAGAAAAAGGATTCACAACAGCCATCTTCGTTTTATTGGCTTTATTGACCTGGGGCGCTTCCTGCTCCCCACGGTTGGATACAGAAGCGGTCAAAGCCGAGGCTCTGGCCATTCACGACAGAGTCTTGACAGTGGACACGCATAGCGACACGCCTATGCGGCTGTTGAGAGAAGGCTGGTATATCGGGGAGCGCCATGATCCCAGCCAGAGAGGAAGCGGAAAGATCGACCTTCCTCGAATGGCTGAAGGAGGTCTGGATGCCGAGTTTTTCGCAGCCTATGTTAGTCAGGGAGAGAGAACTGCGGAAGGCTATGCTAGAGCGAAAGACAGAGCTATGCAAATGCTGGAAGCTATACATAAGATGTGCAGGGATTATCCCCATCTTGTCGAGCTGGCGACATCCCCGGAAGATGCCTATCGCCTAGAAAAGGAGGGGAAGCGGGCTGCGTTTATCGGGATGGAAAATGGCTACCCTATCGGGACGGATGTTTCTTTAGTGAAGGAATATTATGACAGAGGAGTCCGTTACATCACCCTTTGCCACGGCGGAGATAATGATATATGCGACTCCGCCACTGACAGACGCAATCCCGAGGATTACGGCTTGAGCGATTTCGGAAAAGAAGTCGTGGCCGAATGCAACAGGCTGGGAATCATGGTCGATTTGTCACACGCTTCAGACAAGACCTTTTTCGATGTCATGGAAGTGACAAAGGCACCGGTCATCGCTTCTCATTCGAGCGTGCGGGCCCTGTGCGACCATCCCAGGAATCTCACTGATGAAATGATAAAAGCCTTGGCGTCGAACGAAGGAGTCGTCCAGATCTGTTTTGTCTCGAGCTTTGTTAAAGAGACGCCACCGAATCCGGAGAGAGAAAAAGCCTTCCAGGCTCTCAGAGAGAAGTATGGACCGAGAAGAGAGATCAAGGATGAAACTGTTCAGGCAGAGATGCGGGAGGAATACATGAAGATCTACGAAAAATACCCGAGTGTAAGGGCTACGGTTGAAGACCTTATCGATCATGTCGATTATGTGGTCAAGCTGGTCGGAGTGGATCATGTGGGATTCGGAACGGATTTTGATGGTGGGGGCGAGCTCGAAGGCTGCTTTGATGTCAGTGAACTTCCCAATATCACGGTGGAACTTGTCCGCCGAGGGTATTCCGAAGAAGAAATCCGGAAGATCTGGGGAGGAAACCTCATGCGGGTCTTTCGCCAGGTGATCGAAGTCTCAAAATAGCATATAGGGGACGTTCCCCAAGGTACCACCTTAGGTCAATAATTCTATCTGTACAGCACTTTTCTAGACACAATAACTGAAAATAGCAATATTGATGAACTAAGGTGGTACCTTGGGGAACGTCCCCAGGTGTTTGTAAAAATAATTTACAAAAATCCTTAAATAGAATCGCCTCTTCTAGGTATTTTCACATTTTTTTCCACTTTTTCCCCTGGAAAAGGCCACGAGTTTTTTCACTATCTTGCTATAAATTCAAGGATAATTTATGATAATAAGAAAGCAGAAATGATTAAAAAACCCTTTCTGATCGTAGGATTAGCCCTTTCTCTCATTTTAATGATTGTCTTTCCCTTGCCGAACCTTGGGAAAGGAAATGCACAGAGGCCGCGCTTCGGAGGGATTTTTCGGTTGAAGTCCTTTGCCAGTACATTCAGCGTACAGCTGGATCCCGCTCAGCCGGACTCATACATCTTTCTCTCAGAGCAGATTTTTGATGGATTGGTCATGCTTGATAAGAATTTGAATCCTAAACCTGCTTTAGCGGAATACTGGAAAATTTCTGCAGACGATACAAAGTACACATTTATTCTCAGGAAAGGAGTCCAATTCCACAATGGGGATGAACTCACAGCCGAAGATGTGAAATTCTCGCTGGAGAGACTTCTGGACAGACAAATAAACTCACCTTATTACCAATTTTTTCTTCCTCGAGTTGTGGGGGCGGGGGAATTCCGGGATGGAAAAAGGAAAGACGTTGCCGGATTCAGAGTTATCGATGAGCACACTTTCGAGATTCAGTGGACCAAACCGTATGTTTCGGCTCTCTATCTGTTGAGTATGCATTTCTGTAAAATAATGCCTCGTGAACGTGTCCAGGGACGGGAAAGGACCTTTTTCGAAAGGCCTATTGGCACAGGGCCTTTTGCCTACGACCACTTGATGTTGGATCCGCAGGGAAATGTGGTTGGAGTGACACTGAAGCGGAATGGACAGTATTATAGAGGGAGCCCCTATTTGGAGGCAATCGATTTCAGCCCCCATTTCACTCTAGAACATTTCTTGAACGGAGAGACAGATTCCTTCCCGGTCACATCGGATAGATTACTCACACCGGATTATCAGGTTTTTCTGGATGGTTCACTTCATCCCATATTTCTGGGAATGAGCTGTCATATCCCTCCCTTTGACCGGCCGATAGTGAGGAAGGCCATTAAATACGGCATCGACAAAAAAGCGCTGGCCGTCGATACTTTTGACTGGAGATTCATCCGCGTGGTGACGGATAACTATATCCCGCATAGATTGACAGGATTCTTTCCCAAGTATGACGAGGTGAGCTTTGATCGGTTAAAAGCAATACAGACACTGCGAGCGGCCGGTTTTACAGAAGACAACGAGTTTCCCGCGCTCACGCTTCTGATTGAGGAGCCAAGTACAGAACTCAAGAGAAAGATTTACAGAGCGCTCAGTAAGCAGCTCGAGCCTTTGGGGATAAGACTGCGGTTGCGTTATTACAGGTCCTTGGATGAGGTCAAGGAGGTTAAAGACCCTTATCTGATATTTATAGGAAGAGTGATGGACTTTCCAGACCCTGAGGATATCATCCGGCCTTTCTTTTACTCGAAATCCGTGTTCAATGTATTTGGCTATTCGAATCCTGAAATGGACAGGCTTTTATTGGAAGCTGAAGTGGAAAGCTGGACAAAGAGGAAAAATTTGTTTCACCAGATCGAGGAGATTTTGTTTCAGGATGTCCCTTCTCTTCCTTTGTTTTCCCATCAAAACAGAGTTGCCATGCAGCCCTGGGTCCGCGGAATTGAAGTTCCTCCCCTGGGATTTTACTATTTAGACGTAAAAAAAATATGGCTGGATAAGGATAATGAGGATAAATAGATGCGTCGAATGAAATTACACATGTCTCTTCAGACAAAGTTCATGCTGTCTGTGATTGTCTTGCTCTGTGCGTTAGCCGCCTCGATTCTCTTTGTCATAGAGAAGAGAGAAGTGAAAGCCATCTTAGAAGAGCAGGAAAGCATAGGGATAGTCATGGCGAAAAACATAGCCAACATGATTTACAGGCCGCTGATAGAGTGGGATGAGGAAGGCATCGAAGAGATTATCGAAGCGGAAATCGATGAAAAACTCATTTATGTCGTTATCTACGACATATTTAGAACTACACAAGCGGCAACACGTTTTATCAAGGATTATGAGGAGATCTATGACTTCAGCCAGTTGAGTGAGAGAGTGGATGAAAACAGTTTTTTTTCTGAGAGAAAGAATTTGATAACTCAGAATTCTGGGCAAATCCTGAGAATTCTTGAGATAGAGATTCCGATTTTTGTGCCGGATTCTCCGGACAGATGGGGTTCGATAAAGATAGGACTTTCTTTGGAGGAGACGCGGAAAGAAATGCAGCAGACGCGGCTGATGCTGCTATTGATCGGGGGTGGAGGTCTGTTGATTGGAGTGGCGGGAGCCATCCTTTTAGCTCAGAGGATAACAGGCCCTCTAAAGAAGCTGGTCGAGGCGACGGTCAGGATATCCAAAGGAAAACTGGCTCAAAGGATTGACATCACTTCACAGGACGAGATCGGAAATTTAGCCAAGAGCTTTAATAAAATGAGCCGTCAGCTTCTTTTGACCAGGAAAAAGATGGAGGAAGCCAACATAAAGCTTATTCAGGCGGAAAAGCTGGCATCCATCGGCCGGATTTCCGCTGGCATTGCCCATGAGATCAGGAATCCTCTGACTTCCGTCAAGTTGAACATCCAGAAACTCATGCAGAGTGAAAACCTGAATGCTGTTGAAAAAGAACATCTAGACATATCCCAGGAAGGGATCAAGCATATGGAGAAATCCATCAAAGACCTCCTGGATTTCACTCGTGCTTCAGAACTGAATGTCGACCGGTTTTCTGTGGAGCAGGTGCTCGAAGAATCCATCAAAACAATAGCTGATTCCCTGGAGCTGAAAAAGATTGTTCTGGAGAAGAACTACCCGGATGAGTTGCCTCAGGCACTTGTGGATGGAGATAAACTGAGGCAGGTTTTTTTAAACGTTCTGCGCAATGCGTATGAAGCTGTGGAAGAAGGCGGAAAGATCACTGTATCTCTCTCTCTTCTGAAAGAACGGTCCGGAAAGAAAATCAAAGTGGAAATTGTGGATGATGGCTGCGGAATACCTGAAAAAAACAGGGATATCATTTTTGAGCTTTTTTATACAACCAAAACGACTGGAATCGGATTGGGCCTGGCTATTGCGCGCAAGATCATTGAGCAGCATAATGGGTCCATAAACCTGAAAGAGAACATGACGCAGGGCACTTCGTTTGAAATTCTCATTCCTGTGGAGGGGCCAAAATGAAATCAATTCTGATAATCGACGATGATCCTTTGATCAGAAAAACACTTTCTTCTCACCTTTTAAAAGGGGATTATGAGATTGTTGCGGCTGAAGATGGGGAAGAGGGGCTTCAACAATATGAGGAGTGCATGCCTGATTTGGTCGTTTTGGATATCCGTCTTCCTGATATGGACGGGCTCGAGGTGTTGACCAAGATAAAGGAGAAAAACAAAAACGCGAATATCATCATCATGACCGCTTATGATGACATGAAGACAACGGTCGAAGCCATAAAGCTGGGCGCTTTTGAGTATCTTGTCAAACCTCTGGATTATGTTGAGCTGGACTTGACCGTTAACAAAGCGTTTCAAATGCAGAGCCTGGAGGATAAAGTCAGTTATCTCGTTGAAGAGCAGCAAAAAGAATACACGATCGATAACATCATCGGGCGGTCTAGCCAGATGAGAGAGGTGTTCAAATTAATCGGTTCAGTCGCAAACACGAGAACCAATATTCTTATTCAGGGCGAGAGTGGGACCGGGAAAGAACTGGTTGCCAAAGCCATTCATTTCAACAGCCCTTATAGAAGTGAGCCGTTCATTGTCATCAATTGCTCGGCGATTTCGGATACTCTGCTGGAGAGTGAGCTCTTTGGACATGTCAAAGGAGCTTTCACGGATGCGGTTTGTGAGACCAAAGGCAAATTTGAGATCGCAGGAAAAGGGACGCTATTTCTGGATGAAGTCGGGGATGTTTCTCCGAATCTCCAGTCAAAATTATTAAGAGTTATCGAGACAAGGGATTTCATGAAAGTGGGCGGCGAGAAAGTCCTGAAGACCGAAGCAAGGATAATTGCCGCGACGAATCAGAATCTCAAATCATTGATTGAGGAAGGAAAGTTCCGGGAAGACCTTTATTATCGTTTGAAGGTTGTTGAGATATCGCTCCCTCCTCTCCATGAGAGAAAAGAGGACATACCAGATTTAGTGGCGTATCTGATTGAGAAGATAAACCGTGAGCTGCGCAAAAACGTGAAGAAGGTTCCTCCTGAAGTCATAAAGATTTTAAAAAAGATTCCCTGGAAGGGGAATGTCAGAGAGCTGGAAAATGCCTTGACTCGTGCTGTCATCCTGGCGAAAGGGGATGTTATTCTTGCGGAAAATTTGCCAGTCGATACCGGTGAAAAAAAGATATTCCCGGCGGAGCTTGGCCCCCTGAGAGAGGTTGAAAAGAAATACATTCAACATGTATTGGATGCAACTAGCGGAAACAAGACCCGGGCCAGTCAAATCCTGCAGATCACCCGGCCCACTTTGGATAAAAAAATAAAAGAGTACAAGCTCACTGTCTAGCGCGTTTTGTTTCTTTGTATCACAAAAATCCTTATGAATGAGAACGTATTAAATTGTAAACGCTTTTTACCCTCTGTAAATATTTTTTTCATTAGACCGTTCGACAGCTAGGGCCAGTTTAGATGACTCGAAATATGAAATGGGCTCTTCAGCGCAAATTGAATAAAAGGGAAACAATCTCTTTATTGTAAATTTATTAATATCTGTTAGTTAAATCTAATTCTTACCCCTCTTTTTCTCTTCTCTAAAAAAAACAGCACATCTGAAACATTGTTTTTCCAAACAGGAGAAGTATCAATTTAAATCGAAATTTCATGTGAATTGGCATGAAACATGCATTTTACATGATGTTCGAAGTTCACGAAATCCAAGAAAGGTGCAAATAGATAGAATGTCTGAAAAGAAAATTGTTGTGGTTGATGATGATGAATCCATAAGGAAGACTTTCTTTTTGATCCTTCACGAGAATTATCGTGTTTATCTGGCCAAAGACGCGAAGGAAGCTTTGAAGCGTTTTAAAAAGGCCAAGATCGATCTAATCATCGCTGATTTAAAACTGCCCTGTCTCAATGGGCTGGAAATGATCAATAAGTTCAGAGAGTCAGGATACCAGGGCGAGGCCATCCTGATTTCGGCTTTTCCCGACTTGATTGACGTCGATGAGCTGTCCCGTCTGGCAGTTTCTCAATTCTTCGTCAAACCTCTGGATTTAGAGGCTCTCAATCATTCGATAGACCATATTCTGAAATCAGAAAACAATACTGAGACAAGAGTATAGGAGGGATCTCATGTCCCATCAAGTCTACAGCGGAGATTATGAACTCAGTCAATGCCGGCTCATCCGGATTCATCACGTCTGGTACACGTTTATCAAATACTGCGAAGAACTGAAATACGGAGAGATCGAAAAATTGAAAATTCAAGATGGTCTTCCGATGCTGGCTGAGGAAGTGAAGAAGAAAGTAAAATTCACGGAACAAGGTTGAGAATTCCCCCATAATTTGAACTTTAAGCGATTGGGAGGAATGAAGAGAAACAATCTTATTCCAGAACCTGAAGAAGAAACATTACCCTTTTTAGATATAAAGGATGGACAGAAGACAAGAAGCTGGGGATGATGGAATTGATTTTTCCCCAGAGGATATTCAAAAGAGAAAAAAGCGAAAGGATGAAAAAGTATAGAATTCGCTTTAGCCAGATTCCAATCTAGTTTTATTCGAACTATCAAATCCCTTCATTTATTTTTCCTATATTGACCAATTTCTTATAAGGGGACAGTTCCTCTCTTCTTTAAAATAAGGATTGAAAGGGACAGTCCCCTTTTTTTAAAGTCGGGGTCTTTTACCCGTCGGGCGAGCAAATCTAACGACATTTTACTTTAAAAAAAATTGTAATCATAAGCCACTGAATAGAAATCGTTAGCATCAAAAAAAGCAATTTCATTGCGAGTGACCGAAGGGAGTGTGGCAATCTCAACCTTTTGTTTGAAATAAAATTGCCATATTCGCTTTTCTCTTCGCAACGATGTCTCCAGCAACCTCAACTCGTGAATAATCCAGGTTAGGAATAATATTCAATATTTTGAATATTTCCATCCAATAAGTTGGATTTTCCTCACATTCATTGAGATTCATTAAACACATAACTCCTTTTTAATCAACAACATAATCAATTTTTAGCCCATGTTGGCATGCTTTTTGCTTATTGAACTAGTGAAGTGGGAAATGACTTAGTAAAAGATTAAAATTCATATTTAACAGCTGACTTTAAAAAAGAGGCTGTTTGAGGCTTGAAAGAGTCTTGAGCAGCCTCTTTTTTTTTGGATGAAAAATGAAAGATGAAGAATTGATTAAAGGAGGTGATACGAAACCAGAAGAAGAAATTCAAACAAAATGGTATGGGCGGAGTGAAAGATTTCACTCCAGGGTATTGAACGAACTTTTTTCCCTTAAAAAGGGATAAAAAGGAGGAAATTTTATGCGCAAAGCTTTAATTTTACTTTGTGTGCTCTTTTTAGCGGCTCCACTCCTCGCTCNNCACTCCTCGCTCAGCACAGAACAGGAAACATTCACGGGACTGTTACTGATGAGGAAGGAAACGCCCTTCCGGGTGTGACTGTCACGTTGACCGGTTCAAAGACCGCTGCTATGACTCAGGTCACTTCTGCAGAAGGTAAGTTCAGATTCCTCTCCCTCTTTCCTGAGATCGACTATGTCATCAAGCTGGAG
>JABAOH010059500.1_pt1 | contig 16351 bp, 17 predicted proteins | sample 7062181 | NCBI WGS metagenome assembly JABAOH01 (sample SAMN14538630, study PRJNA623070) | marine sediment metagenome | biome: marine biome [ENVO:00000428]; feature: marine pelagic biome [ENVO:01000023]; material: deep marine sediment [ENVO:00002113]; isolation source: pool of 5 deep marine...
CAATGTGGACAAAATACAAGGTTACGCTTCGGCGAAAATTATAGCCACGAAGGACACGAAGGAGCACGAAGTGGCTATTTCTTTTTCTTGTACGTTTTCCACCATTCCAGCATGGTCCACATATTGCCGTCAAAATCCAGGTTCTTCCCGACTACCTTCTTCCCTTCCTCATCTTTGACTGCCACTTCGCCGATGGTTTTTAGAATGGATGTTTTTATATCCTCAACCCAACTAAGCGCTTTTTCACTTACAACTAAGGGATGAGGCAGTAACTCTTCAATCATTATTGCTAAATACTCCTTATTAGAAGAAGCGATCTTCAGCAAGGCCCGGAGAGAATAGAACCTTAATTGAATGTCTTTTTCTTTTTCATATAATTGTTTTAATCCAGGTAAAGCATCTTTTGCGGAATTTCCGATCTTTCCCAGTGCTTCTGCGGCACTACTTTTTACATAATTATCTGGGTCTTTTAAGAGTTCTATTAATGGGTCTACGGCTTTTTCACTTTTGAGGCCGATCTTTCCAAGCGCATAGGCTACACTGCATTTGATGTTATCGTTTATATTTGGGTCTTTTAAGAGACCTATTAATGTGTCAAGGGCCTTTTCACTTTTGAGGCAGATCTTTTCCAGCGCCTCCCTGACAGTATATCTGACGGGAAACACCGAGTCTTTCAAGAGTTCTATTAATGGGGCAACGGCTTTTTCACTCCCGATATTTCCCAGTTCCTCAACAATAGATACTCGATAAGAAGAATTTTTGGTTTTCCCCAACATATCGATGAGCTTCTTTTGAACATGGAGTTTTTTGGCAGGGGACATGTTTTCCCTGGTAAAAAGCCACTTCAACTTGCCTACATTTCCAGGAAATATATGACTCAGGGCATAATCCATTACTTTGTCTCTATTTTCCATTGATATGCCGATCAAGGTGTGATAAAGCACCGGCATGATCCCGTCATTGTACAAGTCTTTATTGTCTACTGCCAATAACTCTTTCAGTACTTTTATCTTAAAATCTATGGATTCTCTGGAAAGCCTCAGAAGTTCTTCAATATCCGGTAAGTCATCTTCATATTTATATTTCAATACTGAAAGGTATTCCTTCAACCTGCTTCTTTCACTGAGGGAGTGTACGGTGAAAAAGAAGCCAGTTAACAGGGCTGAAATAATCACTAAGGAAGACACCGTCACAATGAGATACCGGGAGAAGCTTTTGTGTACAAAAACCTTCTTTAGCGGGTCCATATTCCAACCCAGGTGCTTCCTCAACTGAAAACGAATCTTTAATAGACTTTTTCCTCTTAATAAATGGTGAGGATTACGATTTTCTTGTTCCCAGCTGTTGGCCCGGGTTTCTAATAACCGGCTGTACTTTTGCACCGGTGTCTCCACATCGCCGACCCTGATACGGATGGAAGCGATCAAGTATTCGTGTGCCAGGCGATACGTTTTCTCTTCCTTTTCCCCCTCGATTACATCTGCCACGATCAACCGGCTTTGCTGGAAATCCTCCAACAACCTGCGCGTTTCCACCAGGTTCAAACCCGCCCGTTGAGAAACCTCTTTTGCCGTCAATGTGGCTGCTTTATCCATATGAATAAGACTGCTGAGCAGTTGCAACGATTCTTTCTGCGGCTGTCCTTTTAACACATCGTCCAGGTAACGGTTCAACCACCCCTGTTTTTTCCCTTCTTCCAAATAGGCATGGCGGTCCAATTTGCCATTTACTTTCATCATGGTGGAACAGATCAAAGAAAGCTCCACAGGGTGAACCCGTTGGTCCATGTCTTTAAGATCATCCAGGATATCATCTTCAAAGGCCAGCAGCGGATCATCCGGTTGAGTTTCATGTAAATTTTCTTCATAACCCGCGGATTTGCGGATCACTTCCCTGGCCTGCGGCAAGTTGAATCTATATAAATAAGAAATGGCCTTGCGTTCCAACTGCTGAAACATATTGTAAACACGGTCGAAATAATCTCCCCGCACAATCACCACAATTTTTAACCTGTCGTTGGATAGGCAGAATTGTTCTAGATATTGAGCAAAATCCTGCCGGGCAGATTCATCTGTCCGGTCGAAAATTTGTTCAAATTGGTCTAAGAAAACAACACTGAAGCCAGCTTGTTTTTTTGCCAGCCTTTTTGTAATATCTTCCAGGTTTTTACATTTCGGGAGTTCATAAGCCCTGCTCAACTGCCGGAGCAAAAATTCCAGCAAGGCTTCGGATGTTTCCGTATCTCCGGGCAGATTATTGAAAGAGATATATGCCCATAGGATATCTTTCTTTTTTAATTCCGGGATCAGGCCGGCCTGGATAATAGAGGTTTTACCTACCCCGCTTTCGCCGTGCAACACCCCCAGGCGATAATCCTCCCTGGTGATTTGATTCATGATATTAAAGGTATCGTTCTGCCTGCCATAGAAACGATGGGCGTCGTTGGTGGTGTAGGACAACGCTTCATTGAAACCTGTATCTCCCGGCTCTTTACCTATATGGAGCTTGCGGCGTCTGTGTTTTTTGCGTTTGAAAAAACGATAGAGCAAAAAGGCAAACCAGCTTAAGCCGAAAGCAGCAATAATGATCGCAAACATTCCTAAGCCTCCCACATTTTTAATCGCCCCAAAAAGACCGGCGATAAAGACCAACAAAGAAGAGACAAAAGTAATGATATTTGTCACTGTTTGTTTGAAGTTGCGATCTTCGTTTCCTATGAATTACTCTCCAAGAGGTAATCATAATAAATGTGAGAATAATTGTCAAGAGATTTTTTATTTTCTTGTATGGCCCTTTTTTCCTTCTGCCTTCGGCGACCAGGGGGTTCTTTTGAAAAACCACCCCCTGGACCCCCACAAAACTTTTTATTAGAGATTTCCTTGCATGTTCCTTCTTCCCGAAGTAGGTGGCACACGAAAATAAAAAAAGAAAAGAAGGAACTTGAAAAAAGATTAAAGTTATATTATAATTATATCATAATTATGGATGCTATCAGGTTTACATGGGACGCAAGAAAAGACAAAGCAAATCAGAAAAAACATGGCATCTCCTTTTCTGAGGCTAAAACAGTATTGAATGACGCAAATGCTCGCTTGATATATGATCCCGACCATTCTCTAGAAGAAGAGCGATTTATAATGATGGGTTTAAGTATTAGTTTTCGTCTGTTGGTTGTGGTTCACTGCTATAATGAAGATAATAATCTAATAAGAATTATATCTGCGCGAAAAGCATCCAAAAAAGAACGTAAACAATATGAGGAGTTTCTAAAATGAGAGAAGAATATGATTTTTCAGATTCAATCAAAAATCCTTATACAAAGAAACTTAAGAAACAGATAACCATTCGAATAGACGCTGATACCATCGGTTATTTTAAGCGATTGGCTTCAGAGATGGATATTCCTTATCAGAATTTAATAAACTTATATCTAACAGATTGTGCCCGTCAGAACCGCAAACTTTCAATGAATTGGGAGTAAAACGGCTTTGGGGCTTTCTGGCCTGTCTACAAGCCGGACAAGCTGGCGCCAAAAAGGCTCCTGGCTTGTCCGGAAATTCCAAATCACAAATCCCAAATTCCAAACAAAGAGGGGGATAACTTAGCTGGCACCTTATTCTACTTGACTGCCCAATTTTCTATACGTAAGTCGGAAATCCTCGAAAAGTGCTTCTCATTATTCGTCACCAACGTATAATTCATTGTGATTGCAGTTGCGGCAATAATTAAATCCATGTCATCGATAATATTTCCCTGTCTTTGGAGAACCGTTTTGATATCGGCAAAAGTCTCCATTATCGATTTTGTTACGTCTACAACAGGAAACAGTTCTGAAATTCGGTGAACTGTTGCTGTGTTTTTTTGATGATCCCTTGATTTTTTTGCCCCGTGTATCAGTTCACCATATGTTATCACTGATATCATTTTGGGATCATTTGCGTGTTTACGAAAATTGTATTTGACGGTGGATTGATTCTTGAGACTGTATATTACTATGTCTGTATCAATCAAATAGATCATTATGATTCTCAAATCGCTTGCTATTTTTTCTTTGTTTTCGCAAGTCGCTTATTATTTCATCTGCAGATTCATCACTTATCCACGACAAATTTAAAAATTCTTCGGTTGAATCAACTGAAGTGGTTTTAGGGTTACTAATATATGATTCGATCATCATAATCACTTCCTGGCTTATTGAGCGGCGCTCTTTTTTTGCCAATGTTTTCAATGCTTCATAAAGGGTGTCATCTATATCACGCACCTGTAAAACAGCCATAATTTCCTCCGGTACAAGTTTATTAATAATATAAAATTCATGAAATGTCAAGCATAATTCATGAAAAAAAGTTTTTTTGAGGATCCCTCTTTCGCCACCACACATAAAAATCTTGCCCGAAGGGCACCATATTATAACTCTGTTTTTTCTTGCATGTCCTTTTTTTCCCTTTTTCCTATGGGGATTTAATCCTTTCCATACGCAATCTAACCCCTTCCTGCTTAAATTTGTTGCCTGCACACTCAATTTTTACTACCTCCCCTCGGCGTTCCTATCCCCACCTACGAGAATTTTACCTCTTCCTACGGGGTGTTTTTCACTTTCCTACAGGGAAATGACCCCCTTCCTACGCAATTTTACTACCTCCTTACGCAATTTTTACTACTATCCCATATCATTTTTACTCCCTTCATATGGAAGTTTGACCCCTTTCTACGTGAGTTAGGCCCCCTCGTACGGCAATTTACCTCCATTCGTACGGGACTATGACTGCTTTCGTATGCCATTCGACCATGTTCCTGCGGTATTTTTACTACTTTCCTACGGGATTTTGATATATTTCGTACGGTGTTTGCCCCCCTTCGTACGGACAGGCCCCCCTTGCTGGGCAAGGGGGACCTGTTGGTACAGCGTTTTTATCCGCTGTTAGTCAACATTTACTGGCTCTTCACTTCCGGTGCGGATGGTGCATCAGGTGTGGTTGGTTCCGGTGATTTCTTTGTTCTTTTTCTTCTTAGATAGTTACTTCTATACCCTTTTAGACGATCATCATCATGCCAGAATACATATTGACCATAAGAATAGATTTCGTCGACGGCTTCTTTCAGGTGTGTATAAGCCTGATCGCGAATCTTTTTGGCTTCACTGTATTCGATCCTTTCACCGGTGGCCACAGCCAGCAGTACGGCCTTTTCATCAGCGACTTGAGCCGCCTGGTCAAGAAGAGACACATCGAAGTTAATAGCAGCCAGTAAGTCCAGGTTCTCCTTGCCAAGCACGCTCAGATCGTTTAAATCCTGGAGCATGTCCGCATGGCTACTTCCTTCTGCTATGTCACTGACTTTTCCTGAAAGGTCCGTATCATTCCTGAACGCAAAACGAAAATCATGCAAAAGCTGATTTCTTAGTTCATAAGCAGCTGGAGACTCTTCCGCCCACTGCCTTGCCGCTTCCTCACGGGTAAATCGTTCGAGATTCCACAGCGATTCCGCTTCCCTTAAGGCACCGGAACGAACGGGCAGATCATCCGCCAGCAGCCAGTCAAATCCTTTAGCGGTCAGTTCCGCTTGATCCTCCTGGCACCAATGATAAAGATTTTCTGCTTCCTGGATGTACACATCCACGGGAATGTTATTGGGGACTTTGACTTGATCATCCCCAATAGCCGTAATGATCGCAACTTTTGCATCATAATCCTCTTTAGTACTCATAATTTATACCTCCTTAGGTTAGATTTTTATTTTTATTCGTGAGATGAACACATCTCTTTTGGCGATATCCATACCGGTTCTTTACCGGGACAATTGGATTTTTTAGCGGAACATTTCCATTTTTTTTTGAGACAGGGCCATCTGTCCCACTTGCACAGTGTTCTTTGAAAACTGATTTGACCACACTTTTATCTTTCCACTCATTCCCTCTATGACCGTTTGTTCCCGGGACGGTTGACCGGACCCGCAAGCATAGAGACCGATTTGCTCCATACAGAGCGAAAAAGAACTTTTCGGGGAATCTAGTAATATTCTGTCCGCCATACATGTGGATTTTCTCACAATTTGCAGTACTTTCGACGCCATACATATCAAAATAACTCACTTTATCTTCCATGCTAAACTTATATCATGCTCGGTGGGTTCTGTCAAGTCCTATTTAATAAAAATAGCATAAAAAAATTTTTTTTTATTAAGCCACTAAGGCACCATGACACAAAGGCACACGAAAAAAATTTTTTTACAAAATTAAAATTCATCTACACCCTCTTCGTGCCTTGGTGTCTTCGTGGCAAAAAATAGAGACAGAATCCAGGTTTTTGGAAAATGGGTTGAAATGTGGTGGATTTTTATGTATAATATGCTGTTGTGTTAAGATCATCAGAAATTTTCGTTATTTTGCGAGGTGTTGGCGATTAAAAAAGATAAAATGTTTTTTATAGCATACGGAGGGCTTAAATGAGGGAAGCAAGGTACAGGGATATGGGGCTGCAAATAAAAGCCATCAGGGAGCGGCTGAATATGACCCTGGATGCCATGAGCAAAGAAACCGGGATTTCCCGCAGTTATATTTCCGATTTCGAGAGAGGCTTCAAACTACCCACAGGCAAATTTCTAAAACATTTGCACGACCGGCATAATATCAGTCTAAATTACGTGTTTTGCAGTGAAGGTCGCATGTTCAGGCCCTCCAAAGAAGAACAGATGAACCTGGATTTCGGGAAATACCAGGAAGAAGTGGAAGAATTATTACGCTATCTTTCCCGGGTACCCCCGGCGTTATACGCTGTTCTCAGTTTTTTTACGGAATACAAAGTCAAGAATAAGGGTTTTATCAAGGAGCATTACGGCGGCGTTGAAAAAGATTAAAAAAAGGGAAACTTTTTTGAAATTCCGACGTATTAAATAACAACGGAGGTTGCAATGTATAAAGATGTGAGCAAGAATATTAGCATTTATGAACTGATCTCCCTGGTACACATCCCGGAGGTTAATAAAATCATCGAATCGGCATTGGAAGAGCTGAAAAGAGGCACGTTCAGCCCCTGCATCCTGGATTATGAAAGCAAGAAGAAATACTATTACCAGTCGCTTTTCGAAGACCTTAACCCCGGGGAAGGCGACAGCGAAGGCAGCGACGGGTTTTACTGGTTCGAGTTGACGCAGTTCGATGAATGGCAGTGGCGGATGACCTATATCGATCCGAATCCCCCTTCGCATATGCACTATTACCAGGTTTTGCCCAGGGACGTTATCGACGGGATGGCTCATACCCTGGTCAACCCGGATAAAGTAATAACCATGAAAGCGGTTCATTCAAAGTCCTTAAATAAAAAAGTCGATCTCCAATTTGTCAAGTTTTCCCCTATACACATGTTCGGTACGGTTAAACAAACCGCTGAGGTTCGGAAAAACAAAGGGAAAAAGCGGGGCGTCTCCTTAGAAGGGGACCTGGAAATGGCTTACCGGGTGTTTTTCGATTATGTGCGGAAATTTCCCGATCTAAGTAAAGAATTTATACAGGACTTTCTTACCAACATGCTGCCTCAATTAAAGCAGATGGAGGCCGAACAAAAAAACGGAGGAAAACATGCAGGAAATAGACGAGACCAATGATGTAAACCTTTATACACTGATCGAACTGGTGAAAATACCGGAATTCAATAGATACCTGCGATTAAAAGTAGATGATGTAAAAAACGGTACATTAAACAAATACGCTGTCGAGTATAAGAAAAAGGAGGATAAGTATAACGAGGAGTTGTTTATACGTATTCGCGACCAACAGGAAGAGGCCGGTGAAGAGGAGTATCCACCGCTTTATTGGTTTGAGTTGACCCGGTTTCGCCTGTGGGATTGGGGAATAACCATTCTCAGCCCCTGGCCCCCTCCTTATGAACCTTATTATAACGTGGTACCCCGGGATATTATCCGGAGAATCACCGCGTCTTTCCCGGTGGACCCGGATATGGTCATCACTATAAAAGCGCTTCAATCCAAAGAAGTAGACAAAAAAGTTGACCTGCAATTTGTGCGGCTGTCCAGCAACCACATCGTCGGTACGGTAAGAGAAAACCTTGACGATTGGCAGGAGGTATTCAACGGTGACCGGGATGTACTGGAAAAAGACCTGGACGCGGCGTTTCGCTTGTTTTTTTATTACTTGCATAAATACCCGGACCTGAATAAGGAGTTTATGCAGCGATATATCAAGAAGATGATCCCGAAACTGAAAGAGATGGAAGCAGAAGCCGGGTGACAGCGAAATATTTATGTTATGATGTTGTCCAGTTTTCAATTTTCAAATTTTTTATTCGTGAAAAATGTTTCTCATTGTTGGTGACCAATATAAGATCATATTCCATTGCACAACAAGCAATAAACAAATCAGCATCATCTCAGCCAGTATATACAGATATCCGTATCAAGTAAGTATTTCATAATTCAATCTTCCGATCTCCGAATCCAGTTCTATGGGAGTAAATATCATTTATTATCTCTTCAGGTTTTCTTTCATCTTGCCATAATCCACACAATCCACTGGTGTTTGGCTCTTCACTTTTCAAATCTTCTGATATGGTTTCACCTTCTTCATCTCCGAATTTTTCTAAAGGAAGGACAAGTATTTCTACTTTTCTGCTCCTGAATCGTTTCGGCACGTTTATAATGATTTTATCTGAATCTATGTCTCTAATTTCCCTGATGATATCCATTTTTTTCCTCCGACTAAAAGGATATTATTATTTCTACTATTTGTCAACCTTTCCAAAATCGACCTTATAAAAATTACAAATTCCAAGCATTGTTACTATTGTGCGGTTAAACGCACGGAGGTTTTTACTTGGGGAGAATTTACAGAAAATCATATTTCCGGGCACCATGAAGAATTCGTCGAATCTGGACTGTTTTCGATTGATCTTTCACTACATAGAATACCAGGTATTTATCAACTACCAACATGCGGTATCCCTTTTAAGATCGCATTCTGCTGTTTTTAAATACCGGATTTTGTATTCTCTACTCATGTTATCCGTTCTTTCAGCCGCTTCATCATCTCCTGGTGCGATATACCTTGTTCACCGGAAGCATCCAGGGTTTCAGCCTCGTTCAATTTTTGGTACAAATCAACTAAATTGATGAGCATTTCGTAATGAGCATGGCTCATTACCACCATATCCCCTTTGCCCTGGCGGGTTATGAATACGGGTTCGTTTCCTAAAGGGGCATCTCCTTATGGACTCCTGGATATGGCCGGCAATCTCTGGGAGTGGTGTAATGATTGGTATGGCGACGATTATTATAAAAACTCACCACGTGAAAACCCCCGTGGACCGACAAGCGGTTCCTTTCGCGTGATAAGAAGCGGCTACTGGTTCGTTGAAGTAGTTAACATTCATTGCGCCTTTCGTGTCTACGCTGACCCCTCCTTTCGCTACTACTTTTTGGGCTTCCGCCTTTGCCAGGTCTAGGATTTGGTTGAGTGAGTTGAGTGAGGTAAGTGGGTGAGTAAGGAAAAATACCTTTTTGCCTTTTTTTCCTTGCAAAAAAAGACCGAATCGACTATAAATGCATCATTATCCCCTTTATCTTGCCGGGAAAATATAGTGATTTAATTGTCAATAATCAATTGGAACTTAGTTCACTGCACTCACAATTGGAATGATGGAATATTGGAAAAATGGAATGATGGGAAAATTATACCAGGAAAAAGCAGGATGAAATACGATACTAGTACCAGGCGACGATCCAGATATCTTTTCTTGAGTTATTATAAAATTGATTCCCGGAACGTTTAATGATATTTTCCGGGGGCCAATCATCGGTACCGAAATTCCAGATAAATATGCCGTAGTAGTTTTCATAACTGGTGTTGTTTTCAAGGATATAACCGTAGGGTTCCTGGAAGTCTTCGTCGCTGATCTCTATACCCGGTCCCAGGTTCCCGTAAAAGGTATTGTTCCTGATAACAATATCATGCCCGCCGTCGACCCATAAGCCGCCGTCCCACCACTCATCTACCGAGGCATCAAGATCATTGTCGAATACTTCGTTATCCTCTACCAGGACATTGACTCCATCCTCTACTAACATGCCTCCCCCGATATTTTCGTAGCAGCGGTTGCTGCGAATAGTACAATTCGTACAACCGAAGGTGTTGATCCCGGTGCCCATTAAAATATCGAGTGTCTGGGGATTGGGACCATTTTGATACACTTCGTTCTCAGCGATAAAGACATTGCTGCACTCATCTACATCGATTCCATACCCCTCCAATTCCCAGTCTTTAAGTTGCACGGCAAAGCCGTTGTTATGAACCTTTAAATTTCGCAGGGTAATGTCCGAACTCAGGTAAGCACCGATGCCGATATCGGTATAATTGCGGATTTCCAGGTTTTCAAAGACCAGGTTTTTACAGTTTTCGCACCAGATGCCCAATGCCTTTTCCCTCTGGCCATCGAGTACGGTTGAATGATTACCACCCTGTATCGTTGAATTCTTACCATCCAGTGCAGTGGAGTTTCCTTCGCCTTTTAGAGTTATGGGAGCACTGCTGCTGCCGATATTCTCAGGGGTTAAACTTTCATAATAAGTCCCGGCTAAGACACAGATCGTTTCACCCGGCTGCACCACCTCGAAGGCCCTGGCTATAGTTCTAAAGGGACTATTTTCGCTGCTGCCGTCGTTATTATCATTTCCATTCATAGATACAAAATAATCGGCACTGCTTCCTGATGAAGCATTTAAGCTGTGATTCCTGTCCATATTGATCGTTCCTGCTGCGGAAACTTCTTGCCCGTCTAAAGTGACAGTCAGGTCTGAATAACCGACGGTTAAACTGTATTCATAGCTTACAGACTCGCCTTCCCTATAGGAGTAATCACCTGCTGCCGGGGTTCCCTCCACTCCTGTTCCTAACCAGACTGTAAGAGTATAGGTGTTATCATCCGGGGGTTCCTCTCCATCATTACCCACTTTACAACTGAAATTAATCAACAAACCAAAAATAATAAAAACTGATACCGTGACTGTCAACATTTTTCTCATTTTTTTATATCCTCCTGATTAATATGCAATATTCATCCCCGTTTGTCAACCTTTTTTATTACTCAGAGATCATTTTGAATAAAGGAAGCAAGGGACAGTCAAAAAAATAAAAAAATATGCCAATATCGACCTAAAACCTCCCGAAGGATGGAAGGGTAAAAAAACAATCGTTGATGCTTTTAGAATAAAAGACCGAATCGACTGTAAATGCATCATTATCCTCTTTATCTTGCCGGGAAAAATAAAGTAACTTAATTGTCAATAATCAATAGTTAATTGTTAATATTTAATGGTTGCCTGAACATTGAACTTTTTGCTGTTATATGCTAAAGTATTAACATGAAACAAGCAGCATTAGAAAAATTATTACGAATTACAAAACAGTTTATCAAGCTCAGAACCCTGGGACATCTCTGGAACGCCCTGGCAAAAATCCATTACGCAGACATCGCTACCTTGATCGAACACTTAACCCCCCAGGAACAAACCATCATCCTCCAGTTAATGATCGACAGAAAACTGGATATGAGCAAGTTTGCAGAGATTATTAGTGAAATCAAACCTGAAATCGCTGTGGAACTTCTTTCAAGACTGAAAACAGACCAGATTGTACCTATACTGGAAGCGTTATCGTCTGATGATGCTGCTTCACTTATTTCTCTCTTTGATGAGGAACTCAGACTTGAACTCCTCAACAAAATGAAAAAAGAAGACTCGGCAGGCATCCAGGAACAACTGGCTTACCCGGAAGAGTCTGCGGGTCGAATTATGTCCACGGATTTCCTGGCACTCCATGAGTCCACTACGGTGGGGGATGCCATTACCGCCATCCAGCTAGCCAGCGAGGAAGTAGAAGTGCCATTTTATCTCTATGTGATCGATGATGAAGAACGGCTCAAAGGTGTGGTTTCCTTGAAACAATTGATATTGGTCAATGCAAAACTGCCCCTGAAAGAAATCATGAATCCCGATGTATATAAAGTGGATGCCTTTTTGGACCAGGAAGAAGTGGCGTCTGTGGTAGCCAATTATAACCTGCTGGCCATTCCTGTGGTGGATGAGCACTACAAACTGGTGGGTGTAGTTACCGTGGATGACGTTATCGATATTATTCAAGAGGAGGCCACTGAAGATATTTATAAGTTAGCCGGTGTCCAGGACTACAGCGTTGATTTAACTACCGGTAAATCTTTACTAAAACGAATGCCCTGGCTTTTTATGAGTTTACTTACCACCTCTTTATCCGCCGTTGTGGTAGCAATATTCAAAGGCACCATCGAGCAATTCATACAACTGGCTGTATTGATGCATATTGTCCCGGCCCTCGGCGGTGTGGTGGGCAATCAATCGGTTGCCATCATGGTGCGGGAAATTGTCCTGGGCACCCTGGAATGGAAACGGGCAAAGAAAGTACTGTTTAAAGAGCTGGCGGTGAGCATCGGAAGCGGCTTAGCCATCGGCGCGGTTGCCAGTGCCGCCTCTTACCTGATTTTTGATAAATGGAAGATTGGTGCGGTCTTTGGAGCAGCCATTTTTTTCAACCTGTTTATGGCTGCCCTGTTGGGAACCCTCATCCCACTTGTGCTCAAACGGCTTAAACTGGACCCGGCGCTGGCTTCAGGTATGATTGTGACCATGTTGACCGATGGTATCGGGCTTTTCGGCTTCCTGGGGCTCGCCACCCTATTGTTACTTAAGTAACCACATAAAAAGAATCATGCCGCTTGCTTCAACTCAAGCGTTTGTATTGGGCAGCTCCCCCTTCAGCGAACAAGACCAATTGGTTCACCTCTTAACCATTGACAAGGGAATCCTGCGGGCCATGGCTCCGGGTTCTCTTAAAGTACGAAACCGGTTCGGCTCCCTTTTTGAATTATTCACAGAAGGCGAATTCCATTACTACTGGCAAGAAAATCGTGAACTCATTACTATTTCAAAGGGAGAAATCATTCACAGCTACTTTAGAATCGTATCCGACCCTCAAAATATTTTCTATTTTTACCTGGTGGCAGATGTTTTTTTTAAATTTATTCCCTTTAACCGTAAAGAAGACCGGTTGTACCGGCTGCTGCATACTATCTTAACGCACCGGGAGGAGGGGGTTGAAATCAACCTGCTGCTGCTTTATTTTTTGATATGGGTACTGCGGATTGAGGGTATGATGTTTAATCCCCAGATGTGTTACAATTGTTATGCTCAAAATATCCGTCAGGCATGGTTTAAAAAGGATTTCCGGGGGATTCTCTGTCAGCGGTGCCGAACCAACGAACCGTTGGGGCTTTTGGGTGAGGAGCTGCGATTCATCAAATGGACAGAGCGGCATTCGCCAAAAGAGTTGGGCATATGGAAAGACAAAATTGATACCACCAAAATGATTCGGTCATTTACGAAAAAGATCGAGTACCACGGGGAATGTACGTTAAAGTCATCCCAGTACCTGGTAGAGTTCCGGTAGCTGTTTCAAGCAAGGGTAAACACAAGGTTTACCCCTACGAACGCACGAAAAGGTCCATCAGACGTAGGGGCGAACCTGGTGTTCGCCCGGAAAATCGGTAAAAATTAGAATTGCTGAGGGGTCAAGATTAACACTTGCATAAATATACGTAATATATTAATATAATAGAATTAAAGTTAAAGTGAGATAGTTGATATGGTGGACGGTGATAACATATTAAAAAGCTTTGCGAAAAAGTTAGGGGATCAGTACGAATACATGCGGCATCTGGGCGGAGGCGAGTTTTCCAATGTATACCTGGTCAGACATAAAACCTCCGGCAAAGAACATGCACTGAAAATTTTGGATTATCACTATTTGCTGCAAAGACTTAAAAAAGAAGACCTCCCGGACGCAGACAGTAAAAGTAAATTTAACTTAATAAAAAAACGATTTATCACCGAGGCCAAGTTATATAAAAAAATCGATCATCCCAATATTGTTAAAATCCATGAAACCGGTGTCCTGGCAGACACAGAACAGGAAATAGAAATCCCCTATTTTATAATGGATTACATAGAAGGGTCAACGTTAGCCAATGTATTAAAAAATGAAGCGCCTTTTGATTTGAACAGGGTTATTGGCATATCCCAGAACGTCCTGGGCGCCCTTGAGGCGATTCACCATAAAAACATTATCCATCGTGATCTGAAACCATCCAATATAATGATTAAAGAAGAGACTGGCGAGGCCATAATTATCGATTTCGGGATTGCCAAAGACATTGTCAGTGGAACACGACTGACCACCACCGGTACACTCCTGGGTTCTCCCATGTACATGGCCCCTGAACAATTTACCGACAGCAGCAAAGTAGGCCCGGGGATAGATATTTATTCCTTTGGTGCTGTGTTGTTTGAGATGCTCACCGGAGAACCTCCTTTTAAAGGAAGTAATTTTCTCGAGTTAATGAATGCCCATCGCGAACGGCCCATACCGGATGTAAGAGAAAAGAATCCCGGCTTACCGGAAAGGATGAGCCGTATTTTACCCAAAGCCATGGCAAAAAATCCCGGTGAAAGGTATCGAAGCTCACGGGATTTATTGAACGCTATTAAAGGTGACCCCATACCTGAGATGGAGGCCACGGTGGAGGTAGGAAAGACTGGCAGAAAATCTGCAAGGTACTTCATCTACCTGGCAGGTGTCATGACCATCGCCCTGGTATTAATCCTTATTTTGAATCCTTTCGCTGGCGATGAGAAGAAGGGAAAAAAACAGGTACCTATCACATCCGAGGTGGGAGAAAAAAAAGAAAGTCCCCAAATAACGGTAAAGCATACCGATGAAGAGGCTATCACCGGGAGACAAGAACAAATTCGGGAAATGCAAGAGGCGTTTGGGAATCTTAACGAATTTCTAAATAGTGAGGCCGACAAAAAAGAAAAAATAGACCGATGCCAGGCATTTTTAAATAAATACCGTAATATTTCCCAACAAAGCAGCAGTGAAAGGGAAAAGATTGCTGGGGTGGAAAAGAGAATGGAGCAATTGAATAATGAACTGCAAAGGGATGACCAATTCCAGAAACATATCGATGATGCCAAAAAGTATGCAGAAAACCATCAATTCAACAAAGCAGACGAAGCGTTGACTAAGGCAGAGAAGATATTCGAAGATGCGGCTGAAGATGTAATAAAGGAGGCACGCCAACTCATTGCTGCGAATAAAGACCAATATGANNAACCATCAATTCAAAGAATCAGCCGAAGCGTTGACTATGGCGGAGAAGATAAAAAAAGATGCGGATGAAGATGTAATGAAGGAGGTTCGCCAACTTATTGCAGCGAAAAAAGGCGAATATGAAAGATTGCACGGCGAAGCCGCTTACCAGGACATAAAAGACAGCCCAGACCTGGCCCGGTATTTGGATTTTACCAGGAAGTTTCCCAATTCCAGGTACCTTATGGATTTGCAAGAACGGTTGAAAGAGGCAGATAAACGACTGCCGCCGGTGAAATACTGGAATGATTCAATCAAGAAAAATAAAAAGGGCTATTATGAATTTCCATTTCCTGGAGAACAAAATAACCATATCATGATATATGTCCCGGAGAGACGAATCTGGATTGATAAATATGAAGTATCCTGGGAGTTATTCAAGAGGTTTTGCGCGGCCGAGAACATCACGCTGCCCCCTGGGACTGGCGGAGAAGTTATTTGTAAAACGGATGAGTGCCCGGCGGTGGTTACTTACAATGATGTGGGAAGATACTGCCAGCGGTATGGTTTCCGGCTGCCGCGGCTGGATGAATGGGAGTATATCGCCGGCAAGGGGGTGAACACCTATCCCTGGGGTAATGACTTGCCTGGAGAAGAGGGAACCTGGCAGGCCAATTTTGACAGCCTGGGGGATGATGGCAGAGAAAAAGATGGGTTTAACGGTACCGCACCGGTTAAACGTTTTGAAGCCTTTTCGTCTCCCTTTGGGGTGGTGAATATGGCCGGGAATGTCTGGGAATGGGTACAAGGGCGCATCCTAAAAGGAGGTGGTTTTCTTTCCGCCAAAGAAGATTTAAAGATAAAAAAAAGCATTCCCGGCAGCGATACAGACACACATGGATTCCGGTGTGTCAAAGATGAAAAATAAGAAAATAAGGAAAATAAGGGAGACCTGACGATTTAAAATGATGCATTGCCATTACCAAAATTACAAAAGCCTGAAAAAAATCCTTGCCATTGTAGTCATCGGAGCATTTCTTTTCCATGTGAATATTCCGTCGAACCTTCATGCCCAAAGTGAGGAAGAACTGGTCAAACAATTTCACCGTGCCAAACAGCGATATATCGATGGGCTGTATGTGAATGCCAGGGTTCGCATCCAGC
>JABAOH010123008.1_pt1 | contig 16351 bp, 27 predicted proteins | sample 7062181 | NCBI WGS metagenome assembly JABAOH01 (sample SAMN14538630, study PRJNA623070) | marine sediment metagenome | biome: marine biome [ENVO:00000428]; feature: marine pelagic biome [ENVO:01000023]; material: deep marine sediment [ENVO:00002113]; isolation source: pool of 5 deep marine...
TAAGTGCCTTGCTATGACATGGCGTGTCTCTTGTACTCCGCTATCGATGCGGTTCGTGGACCATGGGCAAAGGGCTCTCGCCTACGGGGGAAGCCCCGATTGGCGCTACCTCAAATAGCGCGGTGGTCTAGTCGAATCGGGATTAGCATGGCTGAGAGTGACAATTTAGAGGTAGTGGAAGTAGTAGAAACCGCGTTGAATGCTCGGGATATGGACACATTCGCCAACGTGCATGCGGAGGACGTGACCCTCTATGCCCCGGACAGTCCAGACCCAATCCGAGGACGGGACTCAATCAAGCAGTGGTATGGAGGCTTCGTGAACGGCTTTCCGGACATGACCGTAAAGGCAGAGCGACTCTTCGCCCAGGGGGAGTGGGTGTGCGGGCAGTACTCCATCGCGGGCACTCACACGGGACCCTTGCCTGGCCCGGAGGGAGAGGAGATTCCTCCCACGAACAAGCACGTCAAGATGTCGTCCGCCACCGTCTATCGCGTCCAGAGCGGAAAGGTCACTGAGGTCTACGAGTACTTCGACATGCTCGGGTTCATGGCGCAGCTAGGCCTATCACCGTAGCCGCGAGACGAGGCCCCGCCCCGGCCAGGTCCTTCGAGGCCCGATCCGATGGTGCGCCTCGATACCGACCTGAATACCCTTAAATAGTACAGGGTAGTCGTTAGCTCAGCGGCAAGCAGGAGTTTTCGCCAGGCCCTTCAGGCCCACTGACCCGAAGCCGTTTGACCCGAGACCACCTGATTTGTCCAGAAAGAGAAGTGAAACTATGGAAGAAAGATCCCTAGCTAAGGTAGACGAATTGACACCTAGTACGAAGCAGGTGAACTTGTTAGTGAAGGTCCTCAGCATGGGGGACCGGAAGACCATCGACTCGAAGTATGGCGGCTCGCGTGACCTAGTGGAGGCCGTGGTGGGAGATGAGACGGCCGTCGTGACGATGACCCTCTGGGACGATCAAATCGACCAGGTTGCCGAGGACGATGTCCTCGAGATCGACAACGGATACGTATCTCTCGTCCGGGGGCATATGCGCCTGAACGTGGGGAAGTACGGCTCCTTCAAGACATCGGAGGAAGACATCCAGGAGGTCAGGACCGACGTTGACCTGTCGGAGCGGGAGTACGAAACGGATCGCTACAGCTCGCGACGTGGGGGACGTCACTCCGGCTCCTACGGAGGGGGCGGCCAGAGGCGAGAGAGCCGAGGACGGTCCCAGGGCCGACGCAGGTACTAGTACGAGGCGCATGCTCGAGTCCTGCAGCAAGCCCATACTTGGCTCAGAGGAACGAGCGGACGCCCGCGTAGGCCGAAACGCAGGTGACTCCACCGAAGGCCCTGCGCCTCGGCGCGGGCAGTCTACGCTGAATACTGTCTGGGAAACGGTTATATAGCCGCGGAGGTTCAAAACGGGCAGCAAGGTCAGACGCCCATGGGAGATAACCCCAGCCTTGCGGCGCCCCCCTTATGCGCCCCAAGAGGCGTCACGACCCTGCCAGGAAAGGCCACGCCTTCCTCAAGCGGAGATAGCAGATGCCTAGAGTGAACAGGCCCAGGCACGGCTCCATGGCGTACTCGCCTCGGAAGCGAGCGACGAAGGAGGTCCCCCACTTCAGCTCGTGGCCCGAGTCCAGCGAAGGCCCTAGGCTGCAGTCCTTTGCGGGCTACAAGGCGGGCATGACTCATGTGCTCATGGTGGACTTCAACCCCCATAGCACGACGGCTGGGCAGGAGGTCCAGGTCCCCGTCACCGTGGTGGAGGCCCCGCCCATGCGGGTCGCCGCCGTGAGACTCTACGGGAACGGTGCAGAGGGACTCAGGGCTCTCAGCGAGATATGGGCCAGAGACATCAACAGCGGTCTAGCGGGGAGGATGCCCCTTCCGAAGGGCAGGGATCCCGCGAAGCGCTGGGCCGAGGTAGATGCCGCTCAGGTAGAGGAGGTCCGGGTCCTCTCCCATACCCAGCCTGAACGCGTCCCAGGGCTCCCCAAGAAGGTGCCCGATCTCATGGAGACCCGTGTGGGGGGAGCCACCATCGATGAGAGATTGGAGTACTGCAAGTCGGTTCTGGGCTCCGAGGTGACACTACGGGACTTCGCCCAGGAGGGCCAGCTGGTGGACGTGGCCGCCATCACCAAGGGCAAGGGCTTCCAGGGCGCCGTGAAGCGTTGGGGCATCAAGATTCTCAGTCACAAGGACAGCAAGATCAGGCGGCGCGTGGGGACCCTGGGGACCTTCAAACCCGGTTACACGCGGCCCACGGTGCCCCAGGCGGGCCAGGTGGGCTACCATCAGAGGACCGAGTACAACAAGCTCATTGTGAAGATCGGAGACGATGGTGCGGAGATCAACCCGCAGGGTGGCTTCCTTCGCTATGGAGACGTGAAGAACACATACATCCTCGTGAAGGGGTCCATACCGGGGCCCTGCAAGCGGCTCGTTCGGTTCAGGGATCCCATGAGGGCTGCTAGGGTGAAGCTAGTGGAAGAGCCAGAGCTGACCTACGTCTCCTTGACGTCGAAACAGGGTGGTTAGATGGCGAAGAAGCCCGAGAAGAGGAAGCTACCGGAGATCGAGCCCAAGGACGTCCGCAAGGCTCGGAAGGCGCAGCTCCAAGAGTGGTGCGAGGCTCTCGACCTCGACTCCTCGGGCGTAGTCGCCGAACTCAGGGAGCGCCTCATTGACCACCTCGGGTCAGAGGAGTATCTGGTCATCGAGGAGGAGGAGAAGGTAGAGGAGAAGAAACCCAAGCTCCCGAAGCGGAAGAAAGGTCAGGTCTACCTCTACTCAGTTAAGGGGAAGCCGGAGAGGTCCATCGACCTCCCCCCGGCCTTCGTCTTTGAAGTGCGCCCCGACCTCATCAAGCGCGCCGTGGCCGCCTTCCAGGCCAATAGGCGCCAGTCCTATGGACCCGCCCCAAGCTCGGGTCTGCGTCACGCCGTCTCGTGGTGGGGCAAGGGTCGGGGTGTCTCACGGGTTCCGAGGCTCAAGAACAGCCGCCGGGCGGCCCAGGCCCCTGGGACCGTTGGAGGCAGGAGGGCCCACCCGCCGAGACCCGATCGCGTTTGGGAGAAGAAGCTCAACAAGAAGGAGAGGAAGCTGGCCCGCTTGTCGGCCCTGGCCGCCACCGCGGACCCAAGCCTTGTGGCCCTGCGGGGTCACCGCTTCCAGGATCACGTCTCCGTCCCGGTGGTCGTGGACGGTAAGGTGGAGGAGATCGAACGGACCTCGGACGCCGTGGAACTCCTCACTTCTTTGGGCCTCTACGAGGATGTCGAGCGGGCCGAGGTCAAGAAGGTGAGGGCCGGAAAGGGCAAGATGAGGGGCCGTCGATATCGAAGGAAGAAGGGGCCGCTGGTGGTCATGACCGCGGGATGTCCAGGAGCCAAGGCCTTCAGGAATCTCCCGGGCGTCGAGGTCACGAGCCCGACTGGTCTGAACGCCGAGACCCTCGCTCCAGGGGGCCTGCCCGGTCGCCTGACGCTCTTCAGCAAGGAAGCCTTCGAGGAGGTGGGTCGTTGGCAGATGTGAGCAGTCCCCACGACATCCTCCTCTACCCCATCGTGACGGAGAAGTCCCTGAACCTACTCTCGGGCACTGCTGCCCAGGACTTCAAGGACGGGAACAAGCTAGAGTTCGTTGTCAAGAGGGACGCCACGAAGCCCGAAATAAGGCGCGCCTTCGAGGAGCTCTTCGAGGCCAAAGTAGAAATGGTCACCACCCATATGAAGAAGGACGGAAAGCATGCCATCATCAAGCTCAAAGAGGGCTACTCCGCCGAGGACATCGGCGCCAGGATAGGCGTGTTCTAGGGGATGCCATGGGTAAGAACATCATAGCTCAGCGCAGGGGAAGGGGCTCACCCACCTTCAGGTCTCCGAGCCATAGGCATGCCGGCGCCGTCTCCTTCCCACCTTTGAAGAGGGCCAAGGGCGTGGTCGAAGAGCTCATCCACGCCCCGGGAAGGTCGGCCCCGCTGGCCCGCGTGAAGTTCGACCAGGAGGAGTACCTCCTGATCGCCCCTGACGGGATGTTCGAAGGCCAGGAGGTCACCATCGGCCTCGGTCCTGTGGAGCGGGGAAACGTGATGGAGATTGGCCAGCTGCCAGAGGGCACTCTGGTGTTCAACGTGGAGACGAAGCCAGGCGGAGGTGGCAGGCTCTGCAGGGCGTCCGGCGCCTCGGCGCTTATCGTGAGCCAGGGAGCGAAGACGACGCTTCAGATGGCATCGGGAAAGTACAAGCCCCTCGATCCCCAGTGCAGAGCCCAGATTGGCGTCGTCGCCGGCTCGGGCCACCGGGACAAGCCCTTCGCCCGGGCGGGGAAGAAGATCAAGGCCCTCCGTAGCACAGGGAGGGAGCCCTTCAAGGTCAGGGGTGTGGCCATGAACGCCGTCAGCCATCCCCATGGTGGGGGGGCACACCAGCACGTGGGACGACCGAGCACGGTCTCCCGACATGCACCGCCGGGGAGAAAGGTCGGGCGGCTATCACCCAAGAAGAAGAGGAGGAAGAAGTAGATGCCCAAGAGAGGAACCGGGACGGCGAGGGCCGCCCGACGCCGCGCCAGGAAGAGGGCCGGGGCAGCGGAGGCCCGGAGGAAGCGGGAGTTCACCTATCAGGGATACAGCGTGGAAGAGCTGAGGGAGATGAGCGTGGATCAGGTGGTCGAGCTCATGCCTGCACGCATCAGGAGGACCTTCTCCAGGGGACTCTCAGACGAACACCGCACCGTTGTGGAGAAGCTCCAGTCCTCGGAGGAGGAGGTGGTGAGGACGCACCGCCGGGACATCCCCATCCTCCCGCACTTCATTGGGAGGGAGGTGGCCGTCCACAATGGAAAGGACTTCATCAGATTCGAGATCAGGCCGGAGATGGTCGGCCACTACTTGGGGGAGTTCGCCCTCACCAGGAAGCCCGTGAAGCACTCGGGACCCGGTGTGGGCGCTACACGTTCCTCCAAGTTCCTGCCGCTGAAATAGGGGTGAGAAATGGGGTACTCTCTGGTTGTGGACGAGGAAACAACGGCAAAGGCCTACGGACGGGAGCTCCCCATTTCGCCTAGGAAGGCCCGAGAGGTCTGTCGAGCAATTCGCAGGAAGCCACTGGACGCCGCGAAGGAGTTACTGGAGGGCGTCATCGAGAAGCGAAGGGCTATCCCCTACCGGCGATACAAGAAGGCCGTGGCTCACAGGCCGGGACTGGGCCCCGGAGGATACCCCGTAAAGGTTGCTGAGCACGTCCTCTCGCTCCTCGAGAGCGCGGAGCAGAACGCCGAGTACAAGGGTCTGGACACGGACACGATGGTTGTATTCCATATCTCGGCCTACCCAGGACAGCCCTCGAAGGGCTACAGGCCCAGGGCCTATGGACGGAGCAGCCCGTGGTTCAAAGAGAGCACGAACATCGAGGTCATTCTGAAGGAGGTCGAATAGTGGCGGGCGAGAGGAAGATCGTGGAGGACAATCTCAAGCGGGTTCTCCTGAAGGAGTACGTGATGAAGGAGACCCAAAGGGCCGGCTTCGGCGGCCTCGACATCCAGCGGACTCCCATGGGAACCCGCATCACCCTCTTCGCCGAGAGGCCCGGCATAGTCATAGGGCGACGTGGGGCCTCGATCAAGGAGTTGACCGCCAACATCGACGGGAGCTTCAGCCTCGATAATCCTCAGATAGAGGTCGAGGAGGTCGGTCAGCCCGCCCTCAACGCCCAGATCATGGCGGAGAAGCTGGCCAGTGCCCTGGAGCGGGGCTGGCACTTCCGCCGAGCTGGCCACTCCACCCTTCGGCGCATCATGGAGTCCGGGGCCAAGGGCGCCCTCATCAAGATCTCTGGGAAGCTCACGAGCCAGAGGCACCGCACGCAGAAGTTCAAGGCCGGACACATCAAGTATTGTGGTGAGCCGAAGAACGACTTCGTGCGTGTCGGTTTCGCCACCGCCAAGGTGAAGAAGGGCGTCATCGGGGTGACGGTCTGGATTACGGACCCTAAGGCGAACTTCCCCGACGAGATCGGGATCCAGGCGCCCGTCAAGGTGGAGGAGGTCGCCCCCGAGGCGGAGGTCGAAGCGCAGGAGGCAGTCGCTGAGGAGGCGGCCCGGATCCTGACCAGGGAGAAGGAGGAGAAACCCGTGGTTGCCACCTCGAGGGTCGAGAAGGCCCTGAAGAAGGTCAAGAAGGTGGCCAAGGATTTGGGCGAGGACGTGGAGGTCGACGTCGCAGAAGACGTGGAGCTCCCTGAGGAGCCGGAGCAGGACAAGGACGCCGCTGAATCAGAGGCCCCGGAGTCCGGAGAACCCTCCGAGGACGAGCCAGCCTCGAAGGAGGGCGCCTCGAAGGCCAAGGACGAGAAGGCGGAGGAGTAGATGGCGCTTCTTAGGATACAGGAGATCAAGGAGATGGCCCCTGAGGAGAGGAGGTCAAGGCTCAAGGAGTTGCAGGATGAGCTGATGTACGAAAGGGGTGTGGCCGCCATGGGCGGCGCCCCGCCTAGCCCAGGCAAGATTCGGGCCCTCAGGAAGAACATCTCCCGCATGCTCACTATCCTCTCAGAAGAGGAAGAAGTAGAGGGAGTGAAGGAAACCGTGAAGGAAGAGACTCAGGAGGAAAAGGACTAGATGGCGATCTGCGCGACCTGCGGGCTCCCCGAGGAGCTCTGCATCTGCGAGGAGATTGCCAAGGAGACCCAGCGCATTCGCATCACAAGTGACAAGCGACGGTACGGGAAGGTGGTGACCATCATCGAGGGCCTCGACGCGAGCGACGTGGACTTGGAGGAGCTCGCCCGGACCCTGAAAACGAGGGTGGCCGCCGGCGGTACCGTCAAGAACGGCAGGATCGAGCTACAGGGAGAGCATCAGAAGAAGGTCGAACGCACGTTGGTGGAGTTGGGCTACAACGTTGAGGTCAGGTGATGTAGGGAGGAGCCGAAGGAGATTCCTGGTCAAGCACGAGCTCATCGGCCTGAAGGCCAAGGTTGTGGAGGCCGCCGATCCGAGCCACCGGGGCCTGGAGGGCCGGGTGGTGGACGAGACGCGCAACACCCTCCGCATCGAGGTCGATACCCGGGAGCTCACGATCCCCAAGAAGGGGTCGGTCTTCGCCTTCCTAGTGGGGGAAGAGGTGCTCATCCAGGGAGAACGGCTTCTCTACAGGCCTGAGGATAGGACGAAGAAAGCGAGGTGAAAGAGATGGTCGCAGAGACGAGCGCGGCAGGGCTGGACGTGCCCCAGCCTGAGAAGGAGTGCCGCGACCCGAAGTGCCCCTTCCATGGCCACCTGAAGGTCAGGGGGCAGCTCCTGGAGGGCATGGTCATCTCGGACAAGATGCACCGGACGGTGACGGTGCAGCGGGACTACCAGAGGCTCATCCCTAAGTACGAGAGGCTCGAGAAGCGGCGGTCGAAGTACAATGCTCACTCACCTCCGTGCATCGACGTGAAGCTGGGCGACAGGGTCCTCATAGGGGAGTGTAGGCCCCTGGGGAAGACGGTTTCCTTCGTGGTGGTAGCCAAGCGGGGGTAGGGTTTTGAAGGGTCTACCTGGCAAGCAGACAAGGGGTCTCCCTCGCGGTGCGAGGCTGGACTGTATCGACAACACGGGCGCAAAGCTGGTGGAGATAATCGCCGTCCTGGGCTACAAGGGCGTCCGCAGGAGGTACCCCACCGCCGGCCTAGGGGATATCGTGGTCGGCACCGTGAAGAAGGGCAGCCCCGACATGCGGAAGCAGATCGTCAACGCAGTGGTCGTCAGGCAGAAGATGCCCTTTCGGCGACCTGATGGGCTCATGGTCCAGTTCGAGGACAATGCGTGTGTCTTAACAACGGAAGCAGGCGAGACCCGCGGCTCCGACATCAAGGGACCCGTGGCCCGCGAGGCTGCGGAGCGTTGGCCCAGGATCGCCGCGACGGCCTCCATGATCATGTAGGTGACCATCATGGCAAAGACGACGAAGTCCAGGAAGCAACGGAAGAGGCTGTTCCAGAGCCGCCAGCATGAACGAGAGAATCTGATGGCGGCCCACATGAGCCCGAAGCACCTGGAGGACACCAAGGTCCGCTACCCGCGCTCGTTGCCCGTCCGCAAGGGTGACACGGTCCGCATCATGAGGGGAGACGACCGGGGCCATGAGGGCAAGGTCACAGATGTCGACTACAAGGCCCTCAGGATCTACGTGGACGGCGCCACGGTGAACAAGGCCGACGGAACCGAGGTGGGGCGCCCCATACACCCTTCCAACGTCATGATTACCAAACTAGATATGAGCGACCCCTGGAGACGCAAGCTCATCGAACGGGCTAGGGGAGGGGAATGACCAGGCGGAAGAGGCTGACGGCTCCCAAGGCTTGGAGCATCCCTCGTAAGGGGAACAAGTGGGTGATCAGCCCGTCTCCTGGCCCCCATCCGGTGAAGAGATGCATCCCCTTGGTCCTTGTACTTCGAGATATGCTTCACTACTGCGATAACGCCCGGGAGGCGAAGTCTGTGGTCCGCTCCAGAAAGGTCTGGGTTGATGGCCGACCGGTCCGAGACCCCGGGTTCCCCCTGGGTCTGATGGACACCATGTCGCTCCCCGATCTCTCCGAGCACTACCGAGTCCTCCTAGACACCCGCGGGAGCTTCCAGCTGGTTCCCATTAAGGACCAGGAGGCCGAGTGGAAGCTCGTGAGGATCGAGAACAAGACCTCCGTCAGGGGCGGCCACGTCCAGCTCAACCTCTCAGACGGACGGAACATCCTGTCGAAGGACGGCCAATCCACCCGAGATACCCTCAAGATCGCCCTCCCGGGACAGGAGGTCATGGAGTCGTACCCCTTCCAGGAGGGCAGCGTCGTCTTCCTCATCGGCGGGAAGCACGTCGGCCAGGTGGGCCACATCGCCGAGGTCATCGTGGAGCGTAGTTCGCGACCCAATGTCGTTCGCCTAGCGGAGGGCTTCTCCACCATCCAGGACTATGCCTTCGTGGTGGGGAAACAGAAGCCTGTCATCGCCCTGCCGGAGGGCGTCTGAGGTATCCATGAACGCCATGCGCGAGGTCCGCATCGAAAAGGTCGTCGTCAACGTCGGGGTGGGCGAAGCGGGAGACAAGCTCCTGAAGGCCCAGAGGATACTGGAGAGGCTCACAGGCCAACGGGCCATCCAGACCATCTCGAAGAAGACGATACGGGACTGGGGGATCCGGCGGGGCATGCCCATAGGTGCCAAGGTTACCCTCCGGGGGGAGAGGGCGGAGAAGTTCCTCAAGGAGGCCTTGATCGCCAGGGACAGCCTCCTTCAGACCTACAACTTCGACCCCGAGGGCAACTTCTCCTTCGGGATAGTTGACTACACCGATTTCGAGGGCATGAAGTACGATCCAGAGATCGGCCTCTTCGGCATGGACGTAAACGTCTCCCTCCAGCGCCCCGGTTACCGGGTGACAAGGCGAAGGATCGCCCCTCGGAGGCTGCCCCACAAGCACCGCGTCAGCCGGAGGGAGGCCATCGACTTCGTGAAGGAGAAGTTCCAGGCCGACGTGAGGTGAAGAGAATGGTGAAGACCCGAAGGCAGTTCGGCAGAAAGGTGGGATGCCTCCGTTGTGGACGCAAGAGGGGCATCGTCAGGCGCTACGGCCTACGCCTCTGCCGTCAGTGCTTTCGGGAGATGGCTTTCGAGCTGGGCTTCAGGAAGTACTCGTAGGTGAGAAGATGAGACACGATCCCCTCAACGACGCCCTGTCCGTCATGAAGAACGCGGAGAACAGCGGATACACGTCTTGCACCATCAAGCCCGCCTCGAAACTCATCGGCAGGGTCTTGAAGGTGATGCAGGACTCGAACTACATCCGGGGCTTCGAGTTGAAGGAGGATCCCAGAGGGGGCTACTTCATCGTTCAACTGAAGGGGAACATGAACGACTGTGGCGTTATCAGGCCACGATTCGCCGTCAAGGTCCACGAGCTGGGGAAGTACGAATCCCGGTACCTCCCCGCCCAGGACTTCGGCGTTCTCATCCTGACCACCACAAAGGGCGTCCTCACCCACTCCCGGGCCAAGGACGAAGGAGTGGGTGGACGGCTGCTGGCATACGTCTACTGAGGTGAGATGATGGTCGTGGCGCCCGTGGTCGAGAAGAACGTCGACATCCCCGAGGGAGTGGATGTCATCGTGGAGGGCGGCATCGTCACGGTGAAAGGAGGAGACACCACCCTTACCCGCCGCCTAGACCATCCCAAAGTCGAGATCTCCGTCGAAGGCTCCTCCGTCCGCGTCTCCTGCAGAATGCCGAGGAAGCGAGAGAAGGCGCTTGTGGGGACCATGGTTTCCCACATCGCCAACATGATCCGAGGCGTCTCGGAGCCGTTCACCTACACCATGAGGGTCGTGTATGCCCACTTTCCCGTAAAGGTGACCGCCAAGGACCGGGAGGTCGTCATCGACAACTTCCTGGGTGAGCGATACCCCAGGAAGGCCAGCATACTGGGAGAGACCGTCGTGGATGTGAAGGGTGACACCCTCACCATAACGGGACCTGACGTCGAGCACGTCAGTCAGACGGCCGCAAACATCGAGCAGGCGACCCGCATCAAGAACAAGGATACGCGGGTCTTCCAGGACGGCATCTACTTGGTCAGCAAGGGGGAGGACTGATTGGCCGAAGAGGATCTTCCCACGAGGACCGAGATCCGGAAGGCTCGGAAGGCCCAGCTACAGGAGTGGTGCCAGGACTTCGAACTGGACGACTCCGGGACGGTGCCTGAGCTCCGCGAGAGACTCCTCATCCACTTGGAGGAGTTGGAGGAGGCAGAGTTCGAGGAGGGTGAGGCCGAAGAGGAGGAGCTCTTCGAAGAGGTCTACGTCGTGAAGGGGAAGGCGTCCCTCGATCCGTCGACGGAGGAGCTTCTTGCCCTACGGCAGCAGGTCCGGGAAAGGCGCCCGTCCTTCCGAAGGCAGGAGTGGTTTCGATACAGGAAGCTCGGCCAGAAGTGGAGGAGGCCGAGGGGGTCACACTCGAAGCAGCGCCGTGGCCGTCGGTATAGGGGCTCGATGCCGTCCTCGGGGTACATGGGTCCCAGGGAGGTGAGGGGGCTCCACCCCGCGGGCTTCGAGGAGGTGCTGGTCCACAGACCGGAGGAACTCGAGGGGATTGACCCCGGGACACAGGCAGTTAGGATCGCCCATTCCGTGGGAACCCGCAAGAGGCTGGCGATCCAAGAGGTGGCAGACGAGGCGGGAGTTAGGGTCCTGAACAGGGTGGTGGAGTGAACCTCAGCAACCAACGGAGAATGGCGGCCGACATCCTGAAGTGCGGGGAGGACAGGGTCTGGATCGATCCGAACCGCCTGGATGACGTTGCAGACGCCATAACCCGAGACGACGTGAGGGCCGTCATCGACGCCGGTCTGATAAGGAAGCTCCCCGTTCGGGGCAAGTCGAAGAGCCGCATCCGCTACAAGGCGTTCCAGAGGAGCAAGGGAAGGCGGCGCGGTCCCGGTAGTCGGAAGGGAGCCAAGGGAGCTAGGAGTCCGGGGAAGGAGCAGTGGATGCGGACCATCCGGGCTCTTAGAGAGGTCCTGCGAGATCTTCGGGATCAGGGAAGGCTCGACCGGTCCACATATCGGATGCTCTACTTGAGGGCCAAGGGTGGGGTGTACAGGAACAGAGCCCACCTGCTCCAGCACCTCGAGTCTGAAGGATATCTAAAGGAGGGTAAGTGATTTCAAGAGGTCCCCGCTACAGGGTGCCTCTCCGCCGCCGTCGGGAGGGTCGCACGGACTACAGGCGACGCCTCGCGCTGCTGAAGGCCAGAGAGCCCAGAGCGGTTGTGAGGAGGAGCCTGGGTAGCACCAGGGTGCAGTTCGTTGATTCCACCGCCGCCGGAGACATCGTCGTCGCCTCCGCAGTCTCCAAGGATCTTGTGCGGTACGGCTGGGATGGACCGACAGGAAATGTCCCTGCGGCCTATATGACGGGCTTCTTGGCGGGGAGGCGGGCTGCGGCAGCGGGCGTGAAGGAAGCCGTCCTTGACATCGGTCTTCATACACCCACGCGGGGTGGGCGAGTCTTCGCCGCCCTGAGAGGCATTCTGGATGCCGGGGTGTCGGTGCCTCACGGTGAGGGGTCGCTCCCCAAAGAGGCGAGGGTGAGAGGCGAGCACATCTCTGAGGACGCAGTGGCGAGGTTCGAGAACGTGAAGAGCCGGATGGAGGCGGAGTATGAGGCAGCTTGAGGAGTGGGTCCCCCGGACGGCCCTCGGCAAGATGGTCCTCCGGGGAGAAGTCACCTCCATGGGCGAAGCCCTCCGAACGGGCCTGCCCCTGCGGGAACCTGAAATCGTCGATACTCTCCTCCCAGACATGGACGACGAGGTGCTAGACGTCAACATGGTCCAGAGAATGACCGACTCTGGCCGGAGGATAAACTTCGTAATCACTGTCGTCGTGGGCAACGGCGACGGCTACGTTGGCCTGGGGAGGGTTAGGGGCAAGGAGGTGGGCCCAGCCATCCGCAAAGCCTTCGACATCGCCAAGTTGAACATAATCGAGATCAAGCGGGGCTGCGGGTCGTGGGAGTGCGGTTGCTTCAGGCCCCACACCCTGCCCTTCAAGGTAACAGGTAAGAGCGGCTCTGTGGAGGTCACACTGAAGCCTGCACCCAGGGGCGTGGGTCTGGCGGTGGCCGATGTTGTGAAGAGCGTCGTGAGGCTCTCGGGAATAGAGGACGTCTGGGGATTCTCAAAGGGACACACGAAGACGACCGTCAACTATGCCCAAGCCACCTATGAGGCCCTCAAGAGGACGATGGAGTTCAAGGTCAGCGGAGGGCAGTTGAGCTCTCTGCACATCCTGTCGGGTCCGTCCGTTCCTTATGAGGTGGATCTCACGGCCGTGGAGCCGGACGAGGCCGAGGCCGAGGAGGAGCCTGCCGAGGTCTCTGAGGCCTCTGAGAAAAAGGAGTCTGAGGAGGCGAAGAAGTGAGCCTTGGCGCGGTAAGGGTGAGGGGTACCGCCAACATCAGACGGGATATCAGGGAGACCCTGCAGATGCTTCGCCTTAACCGCCCCAACCACTGTGTCGTTGTTCCGGCACGAGATGATTACGTGGGCATGCTCAAGAAGACGAAGGATTACATCACCTGGGGGGAGCTCAACACCGAGGTCCTGACGAAGCTCCTGACGTCCAAGGGCCGACTCGCGGGCGACAAACCCCTTAGCGACAAGGTCGTGAAGTCCCTGGGATTCTCCTCCGTCAAGGCTCTTGGCAAGGCCCTGCAGGAAGGGAAGGTGGAAGTCACCCAGCTGGAGGGCATGAAGCCAGTCTTCCGCTTGCATCCCCCGAAGAGGGGATATGAGGGCACCAAACGCCCCTTCTCAAACGGCGGAGCCCTCGGCTATCGCGGGGAGTCAATAAACGACCTGATCCTGAGGATGCTTGATTAGAGATGGGAAGGACTAAGAAGCTCCGGGGACAGAGGACCCACGGTCGTGGGAAGAAGGCCGGTAGGGGAAAGGGGAAGAGGGGAGGCCGCGGCAAGGCCGGTCTCCTGAAGCACAAGTTCAAGTGGATGGTCAAGTACGACCCGAACCACTTCGGGAGGAGGGGATTCGTGCGGCCTACGTCCCTCCAGCGTCGTCCAAGGGTAATGAACCTGGGAGCGATCGAGGACGGCCTCGGGGGCCTACTCGAGGCGGGCTTCGCCAAGGAGAAGAAGGGCGGAAGCTACGAGGTGGACCTCGTCGCGGCCGGCGTCACGAAGCTGCTGGGGGGAGGAAACATTAAGGCGCCCTTCCGGATAATCGTGCCCGTGGCGACCCCCAGAGCCGTGGAGAAGATCAAGGAGGCAGGGGGGGAGGTCGTTCTGCAGGCAGAGGAGGTATAGCCTTTGATGCCGACTTCCGAAGGCAAGAGCCTCCTCTACAAGCTCAGGCCCATTACCGATCGGCTTCCTGCTGTCACCAGACCCGAGGGCCACGTCCACTTCAGGACGAAGATGCTCTGGGTTCTGCTCATCCTGGTCATCTACTTCGCCCTCACAAACGTGTTCATCTACGGCCTCGACCAGACCCAGGTGGTGGACTTCTTCGCAAGCCTCCGGGCCATCCTGGCAGGGGCCCAGGGGTCCATCCTACACCTCGGCATAGGTCCCATCGTCACTGCCTCCATCATACTGCAGCTCTTCGTTGGAGCCAAGATCATCCGCCTTGACCTGACGAAGGAGGAGGACAAAGCCGTCTACCAGGGCACCCAGAAGTTCTTGGTCCTCCTCATGATAGTCGTCGAGGCCGTCCCACAGGTCTTCGGCTTCCTCCGACCGGCTCAGGGATTGGTTGAGGGCATAGACGGCGTCATCGCTGGGTATGGGGACTTACTGGCGAAGGCGATCATCGTCATCCAGCTCTTCGTGGGAAGCTACATCATCTTCCTCATGGATGAGGTGGTTTCCAAGTGGGGGATCGGTAGTGGCATCTCGCTCTTCATCGCCGCCGGCGTAGCGCAGGCTATATTCACAGGCACCTTCAACTGGATGCCCGCCAACCCGGGAGACCCATTACCTGCGGGCACCATCCCCAAGACGATCTACTACCTCCAGACGACCCCCGTCCAGGACATCGTCGGAGGTGGATACGAGGTCATCCTCCTGGGGGGATCGAACCCGCTAATCGCATTGGTGGCTACCGTCGCCATTTTCCTGATGGTGGCCTATATGGAGTCCACTAGGGTGGAACTGCCACTAGCCCACGGCATGGCCCGCGGGGCCAGAGGCCGCTACCCCTTCAAGCTGATTTACGCCTCCGTCCTGCCTGTCATCCTGGTCACAGCGGTCTTAGCCAACATCACAATGTTCACGCTCCTCTTCTGGCAGAATCCTGACTGGCCCTTGGTGGGCCGTAACTACTGGCTTGGGGCCTATCCAAATCCCACCGATGCACCGGTCCAGCAGGGTCTGATCCAGCAGACCACGCCCGTGGGAGGCTTGGCCTTCTACGTCTCCACCATCAACGGTCTCCAGGGCTGGCTCCTTCCACTGGTTTCGCCCGACAGGTACGGATCCATCTTCCTCTTCTACGGCAAATCCGAGCTGCAGGTACTCATCCATGTCATCGTCTACTTGGCGGTCTTCATAGTCGGCTCCATAATCTTCGCTCGTTTCTGGATCGAGACGACGGGGATGGGACCGGAGGGCGTGGCCAGACAGATACAGTCCAGCGGGCTCCAGATTCCGGGCTTCCGTCGGGACCCGAGGGTCCTCAAGCGCATCTTAGCGCGGTACATTCCAGTGGTGACAGTCATAAGCGGAGCCATAGTGGGGGCTCTGGCAGCCGGGGCCGACCTCTTCGGCACCATAGGTAACGCCAGCGGCACAGGGGTCCTGCTAGCCGTAGGCATATTGATCCAGTTCTATGAAGCCGTCGGAAGGGAGCAGATGATGGAGATGCATCCCCTTCTCCGACAGTTCTTTGGCAGCTAGCGACTCGCTAGCGTAGGCGCCGCCGATATCTAGGGGGAGCCACCAATCAGGCGAGTCAGGATGGTCTTCTGGACGTGGAGTCTGTTTTCGGCCTGATCCCACACCAGGGAGCGACGGCCGTCGATGACATCGTCCGTGATCTCCAGTCCACGATGGGCCGGGAGACAGTGCATCACGAAAGGATCCTTCCCGGAGGCCCCCAACAGCTCGCGGTTCACCTGGTAGGGGGCGAAAGCCTTCTCACGCTCGCTCTTCTCCTCCTCCATTCCCATGGAGACCCACACGTCCGTGTAGACGATGTCTGCCCCAGCGACGGCCCTCTTGGGGTCGGAGAGGATCTCGATGCTGGATCCGCTGTCCGCCGCCACAGCAGATGCTTGCTCAACAATTCCCGCGTCGGGCTCGTACCCTGGCGGACAACCCACTGCGATATCGATTCCAGAGAGGGCACACCCGAGGAGGAGGGAGTTGCAGACGTTGTTTCCGTCGCCGACATAGGAGAGCTTGAGGTCCTCGCGACCATCGGTCGCCTCTTGGATGGTGTAGAGGTCGGAAATGACTTGACACGGGTGCTCCAGGTCATCAAGGCCGTTGATTACCGGGACGGAAGTTGCCTCGGCGAAACGCACGACATCCGCGTGGTGCATGGCACGGTAGACGATGGCGTCGACATATCTACCTAGCACCCGGGCCGTATCCTCCAGAGTCTCCCCCCGACCCAGTTGAAGGTCGGTGGGGTTCAGGTAGATGGAGGTCCCCCCGAGCTGGTTCATCCCAACCTCGAAGGATACGCGAGTGCGGGTGCTAGACTTCTCGAATATCATGCCCAGGGTCCTGGACCGTAGAGGCTCGTGTATCTCTCCCGATCGCAGCCAGTTCTTCTGGGTTCGCGCCTC
>JABAOH010004048.1_pt1 | contig 16345 bp, 12 predicted proteins | sample 7062181 | NCBI WGS metagenome assembly JABAOH01 (sample SAMN14538630, study PRJNA623070) | marine sediment metagenome | biome: marine biome [ENVO:00000428]; feature: marine pelagic biome [ENVO:01000023]; material: deep marine sediment [ENVO:00002113]; isolation source: pool of 5 deep marine...
AGCTCTGTCACGACAAATACTTCAGCGTTATGGAATGCTTTGTCACGAAATTTATAGACTGGAAAACTGGCACATTCCCTGGCATCAGATTTACGAAACTCTAGTACGTTTTGAATGGCGAGGTGAAATTCGTCGTGGTTATTTTGTCAAAGGATTTTCTGGAGTCCAGTTTGCATTGCCCCAGGCTGCGGATGAACTAATGAGTTTTCAACAAAGCCAACCTGGATATGATTCAACCAATGAATCTTCCAATTCGATGATCCTGATCAATACTTGTGATCCAGCCAATCTTTATGGTGCAGCTTCTCCATTACCACTGTTGCATTCAATAAACCCTGACTGGCGACTATTACGTCATCCAAATAATTATTTAATTATAAAAGATGGAATACCTATCCTTGCTATTGAAGCCAAAGGCTCTCGTCTCACACCATTACGAGATTTATCATCGGATAATCTGAAAGAAGCTCTGAATCTTCTTCCTCAACTTCTGGATGATCCCGCAGGCTGGAGACGGATTCGTTCGATTAAAGTTGAATTCTGGGATAGTCTGCCTGTTAGAAGCACAGAAATTGCGGACTTATTGAAAGGAATCGGTTTTCGAGATGATTTTAAGGCAATGGTTCNNCCAATCCTGGTTGATCAACAAAAAATCAGTTGATTTTTAAACTAGATTTGTTATATTTAGTTATTAATAGGATACGAGGATCGAAATAAAAAGGCTAAGAAGGGAAAAAATTTTTAACCATTTACAGCTTTCAAAGTCAAAAATTCGGCTATGATGGTTCTAATCTTTTAAATGAACTATACTAAAAGCAGAGTGGTTTTCGGATTCAATTGATGTCATGCCTGTGAATACAGGCATCTCCTAACTCTCTGTAATTAATGAGATTCCTGCATCCGCAGGAATGACATTAAAATCAGTTCAAAATCCGAAAACCATTTCGTTTCGAGTATACTTGATAACTCTAATGCATAGTTTAATTTTTCTTGTATAAAATAAATGTACCAATAAGTTACCATAGGAGACCTTAAATGGAAATTCTCACCGTTCCTCGACCGTTAAGAGAAAAACTTGGTGATGATGGTACTGATTCGCTGATTGAACTTTTGAATAAGTCTAATCAACAACTTAAAGAAGATGTTTTAGTATTTGTAGAAGAAAAATTTGAACGAAGGCTCGCAGAAGAAATTTCCACAGTTAATGAAAGAATTACTAAAGAGACATCTAATATTAGAGCCGATTTGATCAAATGGATGTTTATTTTCGGGGTTGGACAGATCGGTGCAATAATAGGGATACTCTTTGTTTTTTTCAAATCATGATTCCTATTTCTTCTTAAAAATCTTTCTCAACCAAAATGCATCTCCTCTTGTTGTACTTTGTAAATAACCTGCATAGGATGATCGAACATCTTCAATTGAAATAAATGCATTTGGTTCAATGGAAAGAACTAATTTAATAAATTCATTCACTTTTTTTCGAGAAATAACAGAGAACAATATATGAACCGGTCCACTTGCGCCTCGTCCTTCTACAGTCGTAACGCCATAACCTTCATTTCTGAGTTCAGTGGGTATTAATTGTAAAGGACTCGTAGAAATGATACGCACCATTTGAAATCCCAGCGCTAATTTAGATTCGAGTAACATGCCAATATAATTTCCGGCAGCAAATCCAGCCCCATAGGCGATATAACAGACAATATTTGTCAAATTTTGTATCACTTTACTGATCGCAGTCAACCAGACAATAACTTCGAAAAATCCCAGCAGAGGTGCAACATATCTGTTCCCTCTCGATAACAATATAACACGAATAGTACCGATAGAAACATCAACTATTCTGGCAAAAAAAATAAGTAATGGAATGATTACAAAATCAACAAAAGTCTCATTAGTCATAACGATCCCTTACGCTTTTGAAATGTTTAGTTTCCCTGTTAATTTTTGATAAATAAATCTTATAAAAATCCACATGACATAACATTCAACAGCAAACGGTAGAAAGCCTAAGAATCCAACAATAGGCATTTCAAATAATTTTGGCTCCTGTAAAAAAGGCACTGTATAGACCCATTTTGTCATAGCCCAGTAGTTCCAGAATTCCCAAAGCAAGCCACAAATGATTCCTGAGAGAAAAAGAGAAAGTAGTTTATTAATTTTTCCTTCTCTTAAATCGATAAAAAGAGAATGTTCACCCAAAAAGGAATTAATCGGATCTAATAAAAACACAAAACCCATCCAGACTAAGGCGAACAGATATTTCGCATATAGAATTGGCAATATTAAAGGAAGGATGAGAAATAAAGCACCGATTAGTATCCAGATCATTAATGTTTTTCTTGAGATTACAAATTTCTTTAATTTAATTCGGTCGAATAATTGCCAACCATCAATAACCTCACTTGTTAGTAGTATTCCAGGGAAAATTGTGACAAACGACCAGACACAACCGATCATCTGAACAAAAATATTTTCAGGAAGGTTGACGTATTGCCAATTTCCAAGATGAAGATTATATGCTTCAAAAATTAGCCAGCTACCGAGAGAAACCGGCAACATGAACAGGAATTCTTTTCTTCGGTTCATGAGATAAGATTGCCCCTTGATTCTGTTGAGCAAAGCATCGATGAGTAATATATATCCTGTCCATACAATCGGGGTGAAAAATATCTTCACGATTTTGACATTGTTGAATAACAAAATTTCAGCAACGAAAATAATAATTAAACCAATCCAGCCGTAATATAAAAATCCATGAGTTCGCTGATTTTTATCCATTTTTCTTAATCTCCAGGTAAAGTGATATTCCTCTCTTTTATCTCGTATCGACTACTGAAAACTCCAAATTTTTAGAAATATATGAACTTCAATAATAAAAGTCAACTGTAAATAATAATGTATTTCAGAATAAATAGATTGTTGACTTTAAGAAAAATAATTCATATTATTAACATTTCTAAAAAACGATTAATTATGGAGGAAAATGATGAAACAGTTTATTGATTTACGAAGTGATACCGTTACCAAACCTTCAGAAGAGATGAGACGAGTTATGGCAGAAGCTGAGGTTGGTGATGACGTATTCGGTGATGATCCCACGGTGAATAAGTTACAGGAAAAAGTGAGTGCAATGTTAGGAAAGGAAGCCGCGTTATTTACTCCATCTGGAACCATGGCAAACACCATCGCTATAATGGCGCATACTCAGCCTGGCGACGAAGTGATCGTAGAAAGGGACTCCCATACTTTTAATTACGAAGTGGCAGGAGCAGCAGTCTTAGGTGGGGTACAATTAAATCCAATTTTGGGGAAACGTGGAATTTTAGAACCTGAGCAAATCGGAAAAGAAATTCGAATGCCTAATGTGCATATGCCACCGACTAAATTGATTTGTCTTGAAAACACACACAATAGAGGCGGCGGAACAGTTTATCCATTAGAAAAGATCAGGACAATTCATGAGTTGGCGCAAGAAAATAACCTTAAAACGCACTTAGATGGCGCGCGTATCTTCAATGCTAGTGTGGTAACGGGTATAAGTCCCAACGAATACGCCCAATATTTTGATTCCCTCATGTTTTGTTTCTCAAAAGGTCTTGGAGCACCAATTGGCTCGATTTTAGCCGGATCTAAATCATTTATTGAGCGAGCACATCTTTTTCGGAAAATGTTGGGTGGGGGCATGCGACAGGTTGGAATTTTAGCCGCAGCAGCATTGTATGCACTTGAAAATAATGTGGATAGACTTGCTGAAGACCACGAAAATGCTAAATTATTGGCAACCGAAATCGCAAAAATAAAAGGCTTTCAAATTAATCCAGAACATGTGGAAACAAATATTATTGTGTTTGACGTTTCAAAGTCAGGATTGATTGTTGATGAAGTTCTTGAAAAATTGAAATCAAAGGGAATATTAATGGTTCCCTTTGGTCATACTCTTGTTCGAGGCGTCACGAATTTAAATGTATCTCGTGAAGATATCGAAACAACCATTCAGGTGATTTATGATCTATTTGACTCATAAAATAGAAAATTAAACCTCCAGTCTGTTTTTATAGTAATTCTCAAAAGCAATGTCATATGGCATAAGGCATTTCTTTTGTAAGAATCGCTAATACCGATTTCCTGTAAGACATTAATTATGCAAATCGGTATAACAAGAATAACTTTCATTGAAGGAAAAAGTAGGGGATTTAAGCTTCCATTGTCATTTAAACTATGGACCACAGACAATGAATGCTGGAAAATTAAAAAGCAATATTAAAAGGAATTTATTTTGAAAAAATAATGAGGATGGAATCCCTATCTTCGAAATATCCACACCAAAAACGAAATAATGTATGTAATGATCAGGCCTAATGAGCTAATAAATATTGAGAGATATAAAATGGGCATAAACCTGAAGATATATTTTGAGGCTGTCATGATAATCAGTTCTGGATTTTTTACGAGGGGATAAATAACAAGATTTAACAAAACTATTGTTAGGAGCAAAATTGCAAGCGGATGCCAAAAATTTTGAAAGTCTGAAGCCGAAGGTGAAAGGTGATTGGCAATACCTAACATGAGGAAAAGAAAAAAATATAGCTTCCAATCATGTAACATCTGAGGCGAAAAAGTTGTATCTACAAGGTGGTTAAAAAAATAATAGGCTGTTTTTCCGAATAATAAATAACTCTTCCATTCAAGGGCATTATTGATAGTAAGATAATATATTCGTGGCACATTTCTTGTAAATAATGAAAACTCGGGAAAGACAAGTGTGCTGATTAAATAAATAACAGCGGCACCGCCAAAAAATGGGGCAATTGCGATCAGTGTGTTGCCGACTACAGCTTGATAAAAATTGTCGATCTTATAACTGTGATGGACATATCCCATAGAACCTGTTTGGGAATCTGGTTTGAATAGTTTTAAATCGACAACTTTATGATTGGTAATAACAGCCATCAAGTAATGGCTAAATTCATGAATCGGCGTACCGATCCATGCCGTCACTAATAGAGCTTTCCAACCACCAATGTAAAAAAGTCGTCTATTTTGCTCTTTTGAAAGGATATTAAGAATAATACAACCAAAAACGATGGGAAAAAATAATCCGAAAAATATTTTTAATGTAATGACAAAAACTTGCCAGAAATAATTGATAACATAATTCAAATGTCTGGTTCTCCATCAATAATGGGATTCGTTACTCTCTAATGAGCAAATTTTAATTAAAAATCGAACAGTATTCATTTGAAAATTGTCATTTGATTTTGTTTCGAGATTATTTTTTGATAAATAAAAAGGAGTTCAAAATTCCTAATGCTTTTGGCTGACTAAAATAAATATGATTCAAAACAAAAGGTGTGTGTTATTCAGATGAACCACAAAATAATTATTCCCCAGCCATTTCTCTGAACTCTTCTTCATTCAAGATTGTAACACCCAACTCTCTTGCTTTGGTAGCTTTAGAGCCAGGATCTTTTCCAAGGATGACAAAATCGGTCTTCTTGCTGATCGATGAGGCTGGGCGGCCGCCAAGGGAAGCAACTAATCTTTCGGCTTCGTCTCTGGTCATACTTTCTAGTGTACCGGTAAAAACAAACGTTTTCCCAGCAAATTTATCGCTTGCTGCCTGTTGTTTCTGCTTGATTTTAATGCCAGCTTTCAATAAACGATCAATTGTTTTCAAATTTTTGGGCTCATTAAAAAACTGAATGATACTCTGCGCACTCTGGGGACCGATTTCATAAATCTTAAGTAGCTCTTCGTACGTTGCTTTTTTCAAATTAGACAATGTTTTAAAATGTTCCGCTAACAGTCCTGCAGCGTGTTCGCCAACGAATCGGATCCCGAGGCTAAAAATCAATCGATCAAAGGAAATATCTTTACTCTTTTCGAGGGCATCAATAATATTTTGAGCAGATTTATCCCCCATTCGTTCCAGATCAGCCCATTGCTGCTTCGACAGAAAATAGAGATCGGCTGTGTCTTTCACCAATTCTGTATCGACCAATTGGTTAATGAGTTTATCGCCCAGACCTTCAATGTCCATGGCTCCACGGCTGGCGAAATGTCGAATCTGCTGCTTTATCTGCGCAGGACAGGAGAGATTCTGACACCGATGTGCTGCTTCGCCTGGTAAGCGTATCACATGACCGCCACAAACGGGACAAGTATCCGGGAGTTGATATTTTTTTTCTAATCCAGTTCTACGGCTTGTAATGACTTTCACAACTTCCGGGATCACATCACCAGCGCGTTGAACAATCACCCAGTCACCGATTCTAACATCCTTTTTATCAATCTCATCTTGATTATGAAGTGTGGCACGGCTGACTTCCACACCACTAATTTGAACTGGTTTCATGATCGCTACAGGAGTTAAAGTCCCTGTTCTACCGACCTGAGTGCTGACGTCCAGAACCTGTGTAATTTCTTGTCGCGCAGGAAATTTATAGGCAATTGCCCAGCGTGGACTTCGGGACTTAATTCCAACACTCTCTCGCTGTGTGAAACTATTGACTTTGATAACTACACCATCGATTTCATAAGGGAGTTCTTCTCTCTGATTATTCAACTCTTCGTAAAATTGGAATATTTCTTCTAAGCTTTGACAAATCCGCCTTTGCAGAGAGACTTTTAATCCCCATTTTGAGATCGTATCTAAAAACCGCCAATGAGATTCAAAAGTAAAGCCAATGACCTGACCGATGCTATGCAGATATATATCTAAAGGTCGAGAAGCCGTAATTTTAGGATCCAATTGACGAAGTGAACCAGCAGCAACATTCCGTGGATTGGCGAATAATGGCTCTCCCATTCTCTCCCGCTGACGGTTAAGTTCTTCAAACGCCTGAATTGCAATAACAACCTCTCCTCTGACCTCTAATCTTTCTGGGATTGGAATTTCACGGTCAATCAATCTTAATGGAATGGTTTTGATAGTTTTAAGATTTTGTGTGATATTTTCTCCAATCGTACCATCGCCACGTGTAGATCCCACTGTAAATCGTCCCGCTTCGTAAATAAGTTCCACTGCTAAGCCATCGAATTTGGGTTCTGCAACATATTCAATTTTCTGCCTCGGGTCTAAAAGGCGATGAATGCGTGCATCGAACTCACGGATTTCCTCTGCGTCAAAACCATTATCGAGACTGAGCATAGGGATTGTATGGGCAACGGTTTCAAAGGCTTCTAATGGCTTTGCACCAACCCGTTGAGTTGGAGAATCTGGAGTGATCATATCAGGATATTTTTGTTCGAGAGACTGAAGCTCCCGCATCAAGCGATCGTATTCAGCATCAGAAATTTCTGGATCATCCAGAATATAATATCGGTAGTTATGATAATTAATCTCTTCACGTAATTTTTTTATACGCTCCTCAATTTCATGATGGGACATAAAACTGCTCCAAGCTTCAAATAATTATTTTCGAAAATAATGAATTATACATTTTATTTAACACAAAGAGAAAAATTTGTAAAACTCTTTATTTAAATTCCAAAATACAACAATCAAATACCGAATAAATCACAAATTACAATCAGGCAAACATAGGTCTGGAATTTGATTTTTGGACATTGTATTTTGTTTTTAATTTGATATCTGGAAATTAAAATTTGCCTCTTTTAATCCAATGCTTGCCGTATAGCTTGCATTTTCAGTTGGCTGAAAAATCGGAGTTAACCTTTAATGACCCCCATGGGTTTTAATTTAGCAACCTTTTTGGAGATACCAGCTTCGACAACAGCCTCAACCACTTCGGAGACGTCTTTATAAGCTTCAGGCATTTCTTCTGCCATTGTTGCTTTACTGGCGGCTCTGGCTATAATTCCCTGGTCTTCCAATTCACGATAAATAGCCCGACCTTTAGCTGCTTTTTTTGCTTGATTACGGCTTAAAACCCGTCCTGCACCATGACAGGTTGAGCCAAAGGTTTGTTCCATTGCTGTCTCCGTGCCGATAAGCACATAAGAACACCTTCCCATATCGCCAGGGATTAATACTGGTTGCCCAATGTCGCGATAGATTTCTGGAAGTTCTATTCGTCCCGGTCCAAAAGCTCGTGTCGCCCCTTTTCGGTGAACGCAAAATTTGCTTTCTTTACCCTGGATTTCGTGGGTCTCAATTTTGGCGATATTATGCGCAACCTCATAAATTGTATTAAATTGGACTTTTTTAGGAGTAAGATTCAAGGCTCTTGTAAATGCTTCCTTGACCCAATATGAAATGACCTGACGATTGGCAAAAGCATAATTTACCGCGCAGACCATCGCCGAAAAATATTGCTTTCCTTCAGGAGAGTTAACAGGCGCGCAACAAAGCTGACGATCGGGCAACTCTATTCCATATTTTTGTGAAGCCTGAATCATTGTTCGAATATAATCATCACAAATTTGATAACCGAAGCCACGAGAACCTGTGTGAATTGACACCGTGATCTGACCGGGAAATAAGCCAAGTCGTTGGGCTAATACATCATCGTAAGTTTCTTCAACATATTGGATTTCCACAAAGTGATTACCGGATCCGAGTGTACCCAACTGGGGTAAACCTCGCTTAATGGCCTTATCAGAAACAGTGTCTGGATCTGCTCCATTCATCTGCCCATGTTCCTCGATTTTCTCCAGATCACTTTCATCACCATATCCTTGTTCAACAGCCCATCTGGCACCTTTCACCATCACCTGTTTTAACTGTTTTTCATTTACTTTCAAATCACCTTTAGAACCAACTCCAGTTGGAATATAATTAAAAAGTCCAGTGACAAGGTTATGAATTTTATTTTGAATATCGTTTTTATCCAGAGCAGTCTTTAGCAGTCTAACTCCGCAGTTGATATCATAACCAACACCACCAGGCGAAATAACACCATCCTTCAGATCGAAAGCAGCAACTCCTCCGATGGGGAAGCCATAACCCCAATGGATATCAGGCATTGCCATAGAATAGCTTATAATACCTGGTAATTGAGATACATTTTGCACCTGAAGAGGAGAATTATCTTCTCGAATTGCCCTGATCATCTTTTCAGAAGCATAAATCCTACCCGGAACTCTCATTTTATTCTCTTTAGGAATTTCCCAAAGAAAATTATGTACCTTTTTTATTTTTAAATCACTCATAATTTTCACCACCCTCCATTTTTAATACATAGAGAATCGTTTCCCCCGATTTTATTGAAAAAGCTAATAAAGCTAAATATCAAATACGATCTTCGTTTCCCACTGATCACCGATTTGCTCAATTTGCAAATCATGAAAAGTAACCGCCTTGATCTCCGTGTTTAACGAATGTTTATGAGAATTAAATTTTTCACCAATTACAGTGGCCGACAACTCTATATCTCTAAAATGATCAATTTCAAATTTATTAAAAATTTTTGATTCTGTCAGAAATAGATAATTCAATTCTGACAGCCAATTTACCAGTAGCTCTTCCTTATCTATTCCAGAAATTTCAACTGTTTCCGCTAATTGAGAATCAATTTTACTGGCATCAGTAATTGTATCAAAAAGAGCGTAAGCGGCGTTTTCAAATAGTTCCTTTAATGAATTCCCAAAAACTTTAATCCGAATATCTCCAGTATGGTCTAACTGAACATATTTTTTAGATAAAGGCGAATCGTTCATAACCTCCTCTCAAAATTTGACATTTAAAGTAAAAAGTTTAGATAAAATTTTATAATGGTAAAAGATAATTAATTTAAAATAAAATTGCAATAATTATCATTACTTGCCTCTAAAATAATTCAACTCTATTATAAACTGCCAATGTAGATTGAGCAGTAATTATTTGAAAGTTACACATTTTTCTAAAAAGTTCTTGCTATTTGACTATGATTTATTTATTTTTAATGCTGTAAGCAAAGAGCATAGCACATAGCGATTAATACGACGATCTTCTGCTCTCTGGTCTATGCACTCTGTTTCAAAAAATTTTTTAAATTTAAAATCGTGAATTTTGAACAAGTTTTGTCTTTAATCAGTAGTCCACCATCCGTTGTCTACGAGATGAGATAAATCTATTGGTAAAAAATCGTTTCAAAGGTTTTAAATCTTTGAAAGTGTGTGTTCGACCGTTTCTTAGGAGTGAAGAATCTAAAACTGCATGAAATTAAATTATTCAATTTTTTTTCTATTCGTTATTATATTCATCCTCACTTGTGCAAAGCAGATGCTCCCACCGGGTGGTCCAATTGATACCATACCACCAGAAGTTGTAACAATCGTACCAAATCCTGGGACAACAAACGTGTCCCCCCATACAAAGATCGAAGTGTTATTCAGTGAGAGAATGAATAGAAAAACAGTGGAAGAAGCGATCTTCATTTCGCCCTGGCCAGCAGAAGAAATTTATCTTCGTTGGAGAGGGAAAAAATTAAAAATCGAATTTGGTGATACGCTTAAGGTAAACAGAACTTATGTGCTAACAATCGGGGCTAAATCGAGCGATTTACGAAATAACCAGATGAAGGATTCTTTTTCAATGGCTTTTTCAACAGGGGATCATATCGACGAAGGGCAGGTTTCAGGTACGGTTTATAGTCAATCAGGTGTCGAGGGGACACTCATTTGTGCTTATTTGCTTGAGGATAGTACTAATATAGATCCGACAAAAGTATTGGCTGATTATTATACCCAATGTAATCAGCAAGGTGATTACAGATTGCTTTATGTGGCGCCTGGAAAATACCGGCTATTCGCGATTAGAGATCGTGATGGGAACCGAAAATATACTCGAGGCATTGATGCTCTGGGGGTGACCACTTCTGATATAAATTTAACACTAGATGATAAATTCATTCAGAATATTAATTTTCAGTTGACAGTGGAAGATACGATCCCTCCGAGTATAAAGTCTGTCTACTCGATAAACCTGTCGAATATTATAGTGCGTTTTAATGAGGCATTAGCCGATTTTGATGAGGAAGCACCTCAAAGATATTTTAAAATCGTATCTGAAAAAGATTCGAGCCAAAAGTTGAATCTAGTGTCTTGTTACTCAACTTCTTTAGATCCGTCAAATATTTATCTGTCTACTGGGAAACAATCGGCGATTACCTATATGCTGACAGCACAAAATTTGTTTGACCAATCACAAAATCCTTTAGATACATTGTATAATTCAGTAATATTTGAGGGAAGTATCGCGCAAGATACAGTGAAACCAAGCATTGTCTATAAATCTATTCAGGATAGCAGTACAGGAATCATTTTAACACCAGAAATTCGGTTTGCATTTTCTGAAGCAGTTGAGCAGCATTCATTTGAAAGAAATTTTCTTTTAAAGGAATGTGATACAACGATAATTAAAGGCAAATTTGATTGGAAAAATCCAGCCGATGTAACTTACTTACCTGATAGCTCTTTAAAAAGCTTAACCTATTATAGCATCCAGATTTTAGCTGATTCTATTATTGATTTATCTGGTAATAGTCTTGCAGATAGTGTTGACAAGTTTCATTTTAAAACCTTGAATGAAGATACGCTTTCTGCAATTGGGGGGGAGATGACCGATCAACAAGGTAATGCGCAAGGAAAATTATTTTTAACTGCCAAAAGTGAGCAGAATTCCTATCAGATAATTCTCGATGGACCAGGGATTTACCATTTTGAAAATATTCTTCCAGGAATTTACACCATCAGTGGATTTCGAGATGCCGATAGTAATGGTGTTTATACTTATGGACTGGCAATGCCATTTATTCCTGCCGAGCGTTTCTTTTTTTATCAGGATTCGATTAAAGTTCGATCTCGATGGCCAAATGAAGGGAATACTATTAATTTTAAATAAATTTTGATAAAGTATGTTTGATGTATCGTATTGTAGATAAAATCTTTGTTTATATTGTCACAAATTAGAAATCATTCTAAACATTAACTTGCGAAGGATGACGAGGTAGATATGATTAGGTTTCAATATCAGGATGGAGAATTTTTTTGTGAAAATTTGAAAATCGAAAATCTTGCTGAGAAATATGGCACTCCTTTATATCTTTATAGTAAGAATATGATTATCGATAATTTCAAGGCGACGGATAAAGCCTTTTCATCTGTGAAACATACGATTTGTTATGCCATGAAAGCAAATTCCAACTTTCAAATATTAAAATTAATGGCTTCTCTTGGCAGTGGGGGCGATGTTGTTTCCGGGGGAGAACTCTTCCTTGCGCTTAAAGCAGGTATCACTGCAAATAAAATTGTTTATGCTGGTGTAGGCAAAACCGATGAGGAGATTAAATACGGCATTGAAAGCGGAATTATGGCTTTCAATGTGGAATCGGAACAGGAGTTGGAAATTATCAATCAGATTGCTAATGAATTAGGTAAAAAAGCACCTGTTGCTATTCGGATAAATCCAGACGTTGATATTCATGGTCATCCTTACATTTCGACGGGTAAGTCCATCAATAAATTTGGCATTGATATCCATGTCGCATTGGAAGTGTTTCTGAACGCCTTTCGCATGTCTGGAATTGAAATTGTGGGTGTTCATTGTCATATCGGCTCTCAAATATTGAATTTGGAATATTATGTCGCTACGGCGAAAAAAATATCTGATTTTGTTCAGAAATTGTCTGAATCCGGAATTGAAATTCAGCATATTGATATTGGAGGCGGTTTAGGCGTACATTATCCGGACATGCTTCCTAATTACGTTGAAAAAGAAGGGGAGACGGTTCCATCACCTGCTGAATTAGCGCAAAAGGTGATCACCATCCTCAAACCCCTTGATTGTGAAATTTTGTTTGAGCCAGGTCGCTCAATTATTGCGGAAACAGGTACTTTAATCACAAAAGTACTTTATGTAAAAAAATCTCGTGATAAAAATTTTATCGTTATTGATGCAGGGATGAATGACCTCATCCGTCCCAGTTTATATGATGCTTACCATCAGATTATACCACTAAAACGAATTGATGGAGAGCTTGAAAAGGCAGATGTTGTCGGTCCAATTTGTGAAACAGGCGATTTTTTAGCAAAAGATAGACCGTTACCCAAAGTTCAACGGGGAGATTATTTAGCCGTGATGACTGCAGGGGCTTATGGCTATTCTCTGTCCAGCAACTATAACTCCCGACCGCGCCCAATTGAGGTCTGGGTTGATGGAGATCGGGATGAGGTGATTCGAGAAAGAGAGAGGGTAGAGGATTTTATATAAGTTTGTTTGTTGTCAATCGTCGTTGGCAGTTGCCATTAGTGGGTGAACGAAAACTCAATTTTTTGTGATTGTGAGGAGCGAAGCGACGAAGAATCTATGACCACCAAATTGTTGTTTAAATGATGCTTAGTGGTCGTAGATTCTTCGACAAAAAACGCCTCCGAATGACATTTTAGGTAGTTTTCGTTCAGGCACTATTAGATTAGATAGTTAATAGTAAAAAGGGAATAGCGGGAAAATCAGGGGATAACTAATAACTTGCAACTAACAAATAATATAAAAGTGGAATAATCCCTTTAAAACAATAATAAAGATAATAATTAGCATTGAAAAAGAATAATTTGTTAAACTTTACTAAACTTTCTGCTACAGGGAATGATTTTATTTTAATTGATAATCGGGATGGGAAATTAACTGGCAACGAGCATGACTTTTTTCAACAGATTTGTCAACGACGACAATCAGTTGGTGCTGATGGAATATTATTAATTGGAAAAAGCGATCACTATCATTTTTCATTAACCTATTACAACTCAGATGGTCATATCGGAGAGATGTGCGGCAATGGTGCTCGGGCGGCTGCCTATTATGCTTTTGTTCACCAACTGGCGCCCCCGGATGTAACCTTTGATGTGCTTGGTGTGGTTTATAAAGCATCTGTAACTGATAATTGGGTAAAACTTTATATGCCACCTCCCGTAGAAATCAAAGAATATCCAGGTGTGGTTGATGAAGTAGACTTTCAAGAAGGTGGATATCTTAATGTTGGAGTCCCTCATTATGTATTATTTGTTCCTGATGTTGAAAGGGTAGATGTGGATTCGATTGGAAAGAAATACCGCAATCACCAAGCTTTTCAACCCTGGGGCACAAATACCAATTTTGTTCAAGTCATTGATAAAACTAGCTTGAAAATTAGAACCTATGAACGTGGCGTGGAGGAAGAAACACTTGCCTGCGGGACGGGCACTATTTCTGCCGCAATTCTGGCAAAATTACAAAAGAATATTCATCTTCCTGTCACCGTGCAAGCGCCGGGAGGACTTTTACGAGTTGATTTTGACGATAGTATTAAACAAATTATGCTTGAAGGACAGGTGCGGATAATTTATTATGGTCAATTGGCTGATGTAGAACTTAGTTGATTAATGTATATACCTTTACATACGTTGTCTGATAATTACATATTCTATACTTAAAACAATAAAAGACTCAACTTAAGCTTTTGGACGATAATTTACTGGTATTTCCAGATGTCGATATGTTTCTAGGGGAAATGATTAAAAAAGATATGCAGTTAATTTTAGCCAATCGCTCAGTATTTCTTATGTTGATGGACGAAATACAGAAAAGGAAATTTCTATAGCAATGCACTCACTTTGAGAATTTTTAAATATTATATGCTTTCTACAATATATTCTAATAACAGACAGGAGCCTCCCCATGCGCAAGAACATTCCACGACGATTACTCATCGGAAATATTTTGGGGCTTACGACAGCGCTGATTATCATACTTATAACAGAGGTGATTTTTCCTGGTATTTTTGATAATTTTGAGGCGAAAAGCCTTGATTTGAGATATTACACCAAAATAAAAAAATTAGAGAAAGCGCGAGGGGGACAGACCATCGATGATATGGTCATCATTGACATTGATAACCGCAGTTTGAATCAATTTGGACGTTATCATCAATGGCCTCGAGATTACTACACGGAAATCATCAAATATCTTGCTAAATCAGACGCATTGGTGGTCGGTTTCGATATTCTGTTCATGGAACATGACATTGACCGAGTTGCAGATATGCTGCTGATAAAAGCGACCCGTCAAGCGGGAAATGTGTGTCATGCCATTTCGTTCTCAAAGGCAGAGCCCGATGCTTTTCTCTATAAAATGGAAGTCCCACCCACAGCACTCGATACTGCGAGCTTTTCTTACCTTTTTTCAGAGGATGTTATAAAACAATTCCCCCAGGCTGATCGGTTTGATGGAAAAGTTTTTGAACTCTATAATGCCGCTCAGAAATTAGGTTTTGCCAATTTTCAACCGGATAATGATAGTGTAATCCGAAAAATGCCCTTATTTATGAATTTTACTGGAGAGCTTTATCCATCACTGGCAATGGCAATGATCCTTTTTCTTTATGATGTACAAAATAATGAGATCGAAATTCAACCGGGAAAATATGTTCGCATTAAATTGGAGTCAGAAGAAGATAGCGAACAAATTAATATTCCGATTGACAATCAGGGACAGATGCTAATCAACTACATGGGGAGTTATCAGACTTTTCGCTATATTTCTTTTTATGATGTATGGGCAAAGCGTGTCCCTCCTGAATTCTTCCAAGGAAAAGTTGTACTCGTTGGCGCTTCGGCGGCTGGCTTATACGATTTACGTCCGGTTCCTTTTCAAACCGCATTTCCAGGCGTGGAAATTCATGCCAATATTCTCTTTAATATTCTTGAGCAGAATTTTATTTACCAAAATTCAAAACTACTCAGTTCCACCATTCTTATTGTGCTCTGCATGGTGATCGGATCTATTGCACCGTTTTTTAGAATGCGAATTAATATCCCCATCATTTTAATAATAACTGCTGGCTTTGTTTATGCTACTTTTTTCCTTTTTAACAGCTATAATCTCTGGGTTGAAAATGTAACACCAATTATCGGCATAATGTTTTGTCATCTTGCAGTACTTACTTATCGTTACCTTGATGAAAGCAAAGATAAAAGAAAAATTAAAGGCATGTTTCAGCACTATATATCAGCAACTGTTGTGAACGAATTACTGAAAAATCCAGGTATGTTAAAATTAGGAGGGGAAAGAAAAGTGGCGACGGCGTTCTTTTCGGATATCAAAGATTTTACAAGTTTGTCAGAAAATCTTGAACCCGAAGAGTTGGTTTCAGTTTTAAATGAATATTTATCCGCTATGACTGAAACTATTTTAAAGTACGAGGGTTATCCGGATAAATATGCTGGAGATGCGATTGTTTCGGTATTTGGTATCCCTGTGAAGCAGGATGATCATGCCGTGCGAGCTTGCAATGCTGCTCTCGATATGCGAAAACAATTGGTAATTCTAAGACAGATCTGGAAGAGAGAAGGTAAACCATCATTTGAATCCCGAATCGGTATTAACTCCGGTCCTATGATTGCCGGAAACATCGGCGGGAAG
>JABAOH010015380.1_pt1 | contig 16344 bp, 11 predicted proteins | sample 7062181 | NCBI WGS metagenome assembly JABAOH01 (sample SAMN14538630, study PRJNA623070) | marine sediment metagenome | biome: marine biome [ENVO:00000428]; feature: marine pelagic biome [ENVO:01000023]; material: deep marine sediment [ENVO:00002113]; isolation source: pool of 5 deep marine...
TGTAGAGCTTAATCTCGGTGCGGTTGCCGATGTTGTTGTCGAGCCGAAGCTTATGGACTTCAAAACGGAAAACTACGAATTCGACAGGCGCGGCAACGTCTCCGGCTGGGATGAGATTCGCACATTTAAAATCGAAGTCAAAAATACTCGTGACATTGGCGTTAAGGTCGAGATTAAGCGCAACTTCAATACATCTTACTGGAAGCTGGCCAGAAGCGGTGACTTCGATAAATTCGAGAAAGAGGACAAAGACACCATCAAATTCACCCTAACGCTCAAGCCAAGGTCAGCAAGCAAATTTGAGTATGTCCTGAGAACGTATCACGGCACAAGAGAGGAAGATTGGAAAAGAGCCCTGTAGTAAAGATTTCCAGACACACAAACTCAAAACTCGGCTGCTATATAAATCATTGACATTCATTTCCAATACCGTTATTTTAACAGAGTAGTTTTACGTTTTCTGTTACAACTTTTTTGGCTTTTTGGTATCGGGAGCTTATTTTGAGGATTCTTTCAGGCATACAACCATCCGGCAAGCTTCATATAGGCAACTTTTTCGGTGCCATGCGTCAGCATCTGCAACTACAGGCCGAGCACGACTGCTTTTATTTCATCGCCGACTACCATGCGCTTACGAGCAACCCAGCACCGGCCGAGGTTGCCGGTCATACTCTTGATGTCGCAATGGATTATATCGCTTTGGGTCTCGACACCGAAAAAACCGTCTTCTGGCGACAATCCGATGTGCCCGAGGTTACGGAACTGACCTGGCTGCTTTCCTGCGTAACTCCGATGGGCCTATTGCAGAGATGCACAAGCTACAAGGACAAAGTCGCTCAGGGCCTGGCCCCTAATCACGGCCTGTTCGCATACCCTGTCCTCCAGGCCGCGGACATCCTCATTTACAACAGCGACCTTGTCCCCGTGGGCGCCGACCAGAAACAACATATCGAGGTTACTCGCGACATCGCAATCCGATTCAACAATCATTATAGCGAAGTCTTCACCGTTCCGAAAGAACACATCATCGAATCCGTAGCCGTCGTCCCGGGTATCGATGGCCGAAAGATGAGCAAAAGCTACGGAAATACCATCGAGATATTCGAGCCGGAAGATAGTGTTAGAAAAAAGATTATGAAAATCGTTACCGACTCCACACCGGTCGAAGACCCCAAGGACCCCGACAAATGCAACGTCTTTGCACTTTTGAAGCTGGTCGCTCCGCCGGAGGAGTTGGCCGAGTGGGAAAACAAATATCGAAACGGCGGTATGGGCTATGGCCAAGCCAAAAAACGCCTCGCCGAGCTGATGACAGATTATTTCAAGCCGTTCCGACAGAAAAGAACCGAGCTTGAAAATAATATCGACTATGTCAAAGAAGTGCTTTCCAACGGTGCCGAGCGAGCAAAAGCCGTAGCCCGGGAAACGCTCGAAAAGGCCCGCCAGGCTGTCGGATTGAGAAAATAACTATGGCTGATAAGCTTGTTACAATTGCACAGTTCCCCAGTTATATAGAAGCCGAGATGGCGAAACAGTTGCTCGCTGATTATGGAATCGAATCAGTTGCGACCGGCGAGAACGCATCAAATATATACTCGATACCTGCTGTAGAAGGCCCGGAATTGCAGGTACTCGAAAGCCAGGCCCGGCGAGCGCTGGAAATTCTCGAATCTCACGATAAGCAGGAACAACAGGAACAATAATACCGAGGGCATAAATTGGCTGATTACCGCGTAAATCTTGACATATTCGCAGGGCCTCTGGATTTGCTCTTGTATCTGGTCCGCAAGGAAGAGGTGGACATTTACGATATTTCCATCGCTAAAATAACCGACCAGTACATCCACTACATCGAAATGCTCAAAAGCCTTGACATTGACCTGGCCGGTGACTTTCTGGTAATGGCCGCAACGCTAATGCAGATTAAATCGGCAATGCTCCTGCCAAAAGCAGAACCTGATTCCGCTCTTCTCGGAGAAGAGGACCTGGCCGACCCCCGCGCAGAGCTTATCCGCCAGCTCCTCGAATATAAAAAGTACAAGGACGCCGCTAATCTGCTCAATGCTGCCGCCGATGAGCAAAAAGAACGCTTCTCGCGACCCGGCACTATTGTTGAACGGCTAAAGCCCCACGCCGAGCCCGAGATTGATATTGAACAGGTCAGTATCTGGGACCTGCTCGAGGCCTTCGATTCAATATGCAAGGCCACCGGTGACATCGGCGACATCAGCCGTATTAAGGACGATACGCCTATTGATTTGTATCAGATAGAGATTTTGCATCGGCTGCAGACAGAAGGCCCCATGACTTTTGAACGCCTCTTCGAGTCCAGAACCAATCGCTTTGTAATGATTGGATTATTCCTGGCACTTTTGGAATTGATTCGAGAGAAATTGATTTGGGCCAAGCAACGGGCTCCCTCCTCCTCTATATACCTACGACCTTTAACTGATGAACCCGCCGAGCAGGCTGTGCAAAAGGCCATCATTGCCGACGAGACCGACAACAACAAGCCTGCCAAGGCCGAGCAGCAAAAACCACCTCCTCTGACAGTTTCTGAATTTGCCTCAAAAATCAAGTCCGTGGTTTTACAGCAAAAGCAGGAACAGGAAGAAATACAAACCGCCGAAGACCATAAGCACCAGACGACAAATTAGTAGTATCAGCTTTTACGATAAGATTACAATGATTTTCTCGGACGCTGCAGTGTCATAGTAATGACCGAAGCGTTTTTTCCCGCGCAACGTTGCCTCTGCTTATTGCGGGCTGGGGCTATTACCGAAAAATATCGGACCAACGCATAAACCGGTGTTTGAAACACACAGACTGTAACTCCTGATTTTCCATAACACCACACTATCTCGAATAGACCTGTCGAAGACCCCTTCTTACAGGTGGTAGTTATTTGCTTTTGTGGTTTTTTGTGGTATACTTTAAATAATAGATATCGTGGGGGATGAAGAGGCTCACACACCTGATATTACACCTACAGCCCTTAACAAGTGAGAAATGTACAGTAATTGCTCGAATAGCTTGTGGGATTAATTGCCATCGGATGAATGACGTAGTTTTCATGTAAACTTAAGGGCATTTTATGTCGATTAAAATCTGGTACTGGGACGGCCATCGTTAAAGCAGCTCCGGCGGTAAAAATGGGCGGTGTCGTCTCAATAGACCGAGCCTTTTCCCAAGTTGAGGAGAGCAAAAATGGTCCCAAAAACATGCAAAATTCGGCGTCACCGGGGATTCTCGTTAGTCAGCATAATGATTGCGATTGCTATCCTCTTAGCGGCTCTTATCGGAACTTCCAATTTTAGATATTATTCCACTTTGGACGCAAGAAAAGCAGCCGCAAAGATAACCGCCTCCAGAATCGGACTGATGCTCTGCGAAAATTGGCGGGGCCTCGGAGGCATGGAGACCTATGACCCAGTGACATATTTAGGTACAGATCTGACAATCACTTCAAGCGCCGGCCCCGACAAGCCTGCAGGTTTTACCCTCCTGGGAAGCTACACCGTTACGGTAAATCGCACTAACTTTTATATAACTTTATCGTGGAAAGACGTCAGTGCCGATTTGAGGGCCTTGAATATCATTGTAGCCTGGGCGCAGCGGGAGCTGGGACAAAGCAGCCTTAATGATGCGGATAAATCTTTTCAGCTCACAACCTACACCTTATAAGTTATAAGGGCCGATGGAGAAGATGATGATTAATAAAAGATTAACAGCCTCACAAGGTTTTACACTTATAGAGTTGCTAATCGCCATGGCAATTATGATTATTGTCATACTTGCTATCGGCATGGCCTTAGTTGATGGCCAGCGCGGCTGGAACTATATGTATAATCGTATATACTCCGATGTAGTTACAGACAGCTACGCAGCAAGGAGGAAGTTTGACGCCATAATGCGCAAGGCAAGCAGGGAAAAGTTCTTAATCGATCCCGCCGGCGGCTGGGTAGAAGTCTATTACTACGCAAGTGATACATCTACTGTAGTTGACCGCTATGCACGTTTCTATGAGTCCGGTGGTAAACTGAATGTTGAGTACGGCAAATTGAATCCAAAAGCAACAGATACAATCGAGACTGTCTGTGAGAATGTATCCAGTTGCACGTTCGTGCAACTCGGCCGGTCCATACAAATGATACTTAAACTCGAAAAAGGCACACAGAAAAATACACTTATCACGTCCGCGGTTACCAACAACTAAAAAGAGAGGGAGGCAAATATGAAAAAGCTACTACAAACAAAAAGGCGTGGCTCTGCCATATCGCTGGCCATAGTTGTGGTCGTAATATTACTTGCCATGGGGACAGGGCTACTCAGTATGGGTTTGCACAGTCGCACCTTTTCTTTGCGAACCACCTCGGATATTACAGCTCGATGTGCTGCGGATACAGGCTTGACAATGGCTCTGTATCAGATGAACGAAAAACTGAAAGTTCAACCCTGGTCAGTCGGCTCGTTGCCAAAGGCAACAGACACAAAATTACCCTATTGTGACGCATCCTACAGTTACAACGTTATGGGTAATCTCACCAACGGCTATATTGTGCAATCCGTTGGAAAAGCCGACAATTTCGCAAGAACAGTCTATGCGACCTTAGGACTGCGGGGATTATTTGAGCATGCGATTCTAACGAAAGGAAGTCTGGTATTGAAATCCGGTACGATCATTGATGGATACAACTCCGAGGACTCACTTGATACCGATTTCAAAGTAAATATTGGTACCCAAAGCACTGCGGATTCGAGCATAGTTCTCAATAGTGGTGTAATTGTGAATGGTGACATTCTTGTAGGCCTCGGCGGTAATCCGGATACTGTTATAAAAGACCTGGGCGCGACGACCGGTGATCAGTTCGGAGGGACAGAAAATGATCCCTTGCCACAGTTAACCCCGCCGACACTGGTCGATATGGGACTTGATCTTACCGCCAAGAGCGAAATCGTAACAATTACTCCTACAGAGAACGGTCAATATGGCAACATTACCTTGGCATCGAGCAATAAGGCGGGAATACTGGAAATAGATGGTGGAGATGTTGTCTTGTACATCACCGGAAATATCAATCTCGGTAATTCGTGCGAGATTGTTGTCAAGGACAACTCGTCTTTGACTATTTACTTAGATGGAGATATTGTCAGCGGCAACGCCAGCAGTATCGGTACTGAAAATCCCACCAAGGACGCCTTAACAATACAATTGTACGGTACAGGAGAAGGCGTACAGAACTTCGACGTCAAGGCCAAGAACGAATGGACTGGAGTAATCTATGCACCAAATGCTAATATTGACCTATATGCCAAGGGAGATGCTTACGGTGCTATCATCGCCAATAGCTTTGAGTTCAAGAGTGGGGGAAATTTATACTACGATGAAGCGCTGAGAGAAGTCAGCCTGGAAGATGAGGGTGTACGCTTTGTAGTAGAGCGGTGGTATGAAGGCAGCCCTAATCTATCGATTTCGGATATAGAGGCTACGCCTATAAAAACAAAGTAAGCTGTAAAACAGCTAAATTGGGGGCTGGAGCTGTCATTTAACCTTTCTCACCAGAATCAGCTTTTTGGGCCGTGTGTATCAACTTGTTTTGCAGCCTGCCCAATTATGACGCAGTCTTTATAAGCAAACCAATTTGATAATCAGGTTTAATTATATGGCAGCTTCGGCCTAAACCCTGATAAGCTCGGCCGGATATAACACCGGACAGTTGCGATATCAATTCTCAATACACACTTCTAAAACATTACAACGCACGAAAATTCTTGACATACGGGCTGGTCTGTGTCATAAAGTTATTTTTTTAGGGAAATCAGCCTAAAAAAAACAAAAGTGTCGCACGAAATTATAGCTGAAAAGTCATGTTTCGGAATATATTACGGCTATAAGCCGTTTTTGGGCTTGTATATAAAAATGATTAGACCAGCAAAAGAAATTTCGTCTAAAATTACGGATATTTTAGCGAGATACCCTGAAAACCGCGGGAGCCTGATACCAATCCTGCAGGATATACAGGAAAAATTCGGCTACTTATCGGAAGAAGCAGTAGAAGAGCTGGAGAGACTGATGGGGATATCGGCCAATGAGATATACGGAGTGGCTACATTTTATACGCAGTTTCGTTTCAGTCCTCCGGGGGAGCACACCATACGGAGCTGCCAGGGAACAGCATGCCACGTTCGTGGGGGCCACCAGCTCCTCCAGGAATTACAGCAGCATCTGGGAATCACAGCCGGCCAAACCACCGAAGATGGCAAGTTCGACCTCGAACGCGTGGCCTGTCTGGGCTGCTGTGCCCTGGCGCCGGTCGTCTCGGTAGACGGCAAGGTGCATGCGCAAATCACCGCGAAGAAAATCCCATCCATACTTTCTCAATACGCCGGCAAGGAGGACAACGAGAACACATGACATCATTGCAACAGGCCTTTACCGAAGCTCAAGCTCAATGGCGCAAGCTCCAGAAAAATGAATCCCCTATTTTCTTCGTTGGTGCGGCAACGTGCGGCCGCGCCGCCGGTGCCGGAGAAGTTCTGCAGTGCCTTCGCAGCCATATCGAGGCAAAAAAACTGAAAGCTCAGGTCGTCGAAGTAGGTTGTCTCGGGCCGTGCTCATTTGAACCGCTGGTAATCGTGCACAAAAGCAAAACGCCACGTATATGTTATGGAAATGTCGGTCCCGATGAAATAATCCATATTCTCGAAAATCACGTTCTGGGTGATGACCCTTGCAGTCAGTGGGCTTTGGGTAAAATGACACCGGGGCAATTGGACGGAATTGACGATTTCGACGCACATCCGATGATGCAACGCCAGGTTCGCAATATCCTGCGTAACTGCGGCTTAATAGACCCGGAAAATCCTTATCACTATCTGGCCCGCGACGGCTATCACGGATTTCTGCAGGCACTTGAGATAGGGCCTGATAAGACCCTCGAAGAAGTCAAGGCGGCGGGGCTGCGCGGACGTGGAGGCGCCGGATTCCCTACCTGGCGCAAGTGGCAGTTTTGTCGTAATGCCCCCGGCCGGACGAAATACCTGATATGCAATGCCGATGAGGGCGACCCCGGCGCATTTATGAATCGCTCCCTTATCGAAGGCGACCCACACGCCGTACTGGAAGGTATGCTGATTGCTGCTTTTACATTAGGGGCATCGCAGGGTTACATCTACTGCCGGGCCGAATATCCCTTAGCTATACATCGATTACAGGTCGCCATCTCTCAAATGCGAGAATTAGGATTGTTAGGCGAGAACATTCAAGGCTCGGGTTTCTCATTTGAGCTGACCATAAAGAAAGGTGCGGGCGCATTTGTATGCGGCGAAGAAACAGCGCTGATAGCTTCTATCGAAGGCCGACGTGGGATGCCGCAGCCCCGACCGCCGTTTCCTGCCGTAAGTGGATTGTGGGGCAGACCAACAGTCATCCAAAATGTGGAGACGCTGGGCAATTTACCTTCGATTCTCCGCAACGGGGCTGACCGGTACACTCAATACGGCAGCGAGTCCAGCAAAGGAACGAAAACGTTCGCACTGGCAGGTAAAATCGAGCGGACAGGTCTGGTCGAGGTGCCGTTGGGTATCAAACTCAAGGATATAGTGTACGACATCGGAGGCGGGATTCCCGCAGGAAAGGCGCTAAAAGCAGTACAGACTGGCGGGCCCTCGGGCGGCTGCATCCCAGCCGAAAAAATGGACCTTCCCGTTGATTACGAATCGCTCACCGAGGCCGGCAGCATTATGGGCTCCGGCGGAATGGTGGTGCTCGACGAAGACACTTGCGTTGTCGATATTGCAAAATTCTTCCTGTCATTTACACAGGAAGAATCCTGCGGTAAATGTGCTCCCTGCCGGGTCGGTACACGAGCGATGCTGAGCATTCTGGAGCGAATCGCAGCAGGGGAAGGTGAAATGGCCGACCTCGATAAACTTAAAACAATCGCTCAGACCGTCAAAGACGGTTCGTTGTGTGGACTCGGCCAAACCGCATCCAACCCCGTTTTGAGTACGCTGCGCTACTTCAGGAGGGAATATGAAGCGCACATACGCGAGCAAAAATGCCCCGCTGGTGTTTGCCCAGAGCTGCTCCATGCGCCATGTTCCAACGAATGTCCTGCCGGTGTCGATGTCCCGCTATATATCTCGCTTATCCGCGAGAACCGCCTGGAAGAAGCACTTACCTCGCACTTGGAGAGAAATCCTTTTCCCTATATATGCGCACGTGTTTGCCCGCATCCATGTGAAGGCAAATGCCGGCGCACCCAGCTTGATGCTCCAATCTCCATCCGCGCTTTGAAGCGCTATATGGTAGACACGGCCAAACGCATCAAACCGAAGGAGATGGTACACGAGAACCCTCATTGTGCGGACAAGAAGATAGCCGTCATTGGAGCCGGCCCTGCAGGTTTAAGCTGCGCTTATTTCCTTCGCCGCCTGGGCTACCAAGTCACCGTATTCGAAAAGCAAGACCAACCCGGTGGTATGATGGCCTACGCCATTCCCGAGTACCGTTTGCCACGGAAAATCCTCAAGCAAGAAATTGACTGGCTCTTGGGAACAGGTATCGAACTAAAAACAAACACGGAGGTAGGCAAAGACGTGACGATTGATGAACTAAAAGACCAAGGATATCAAGCCTTTTTCTTGGGATTGGGCGCCTGGACCGGTGTGAGCTTAGGTATCCCGGGAGAGAATCTTAGTGGTGTTATGCAGGGGCTGGATTTCTTAGTTAAACGAAACAAAGGATTGGATGTCCCCATCGGTAAAAAAGTCGCAATCATCGGTGGAGGGGATGTGGCCATCGACTCGGCACGCACATGTTTTCGCTTAGGCGCCGACGTAACAATCGTTTATCGCCGCACGCGAGAGGAGATGCCCGCGATTGAAACCGAAATCCAGGAAGCCCAGGCCGAGGGTATCTGTTTCATGTTTCTTGCCCTGCCGGAGCGCATCGAAGGCGATGGTAAGCATGTGCAAAGACTGACCTGTCGCCGGATGAAACTGGGTGAGTTCTCTTTGGACGGACGGCGGCGACCCGAATCGACCGAAGAGACTTTTCAACTTGAGGTTGACACCGTTATCGCTGCTATTGGGCAGCGGGTGGCGGCTGGGACTATCGCTGAACAGGTCGGACTTACACTGAAAGGCTCAGGTCGTATTGAGATAGACCCGTTTAACCATGAAACCGAAGCAGAGATGTTCTTCTCAGGCGGTGATGCAGTTACCGGACCGAGTATTGTCTTGGAAGCAGTCGGTGCAGGCGAACGAGCGGCGGTCGCAATAAACGAAAAGCTTTCGCAGAATCTCGAACCGCAGGACCGTCCTAAGCCATTCTGGCGCCGAACATTGCTGAACGACACGCCATTTGACCCTGAAGCCGAACCGGTTGAGTTGCCGCCTTTGAAGCAAAAAACTCTCCCTCTTAAGGCAAGACGTAGTTTCGAAGAGGTTGAGTTGGCAATCGCAAAAAATAAGGCTTATCAAGAATCCCTGCGGTGTTTGAGATGTGATTATCGTTGTGAAGATTGATATCAAAAAAGAGCATCGAACTGACAAGATACGAGCAGCGTAGTGACAAGTAGATAAACATTAAATAACAAAGGATTTGGTTAAAGTGAAATTAACCATAGACGGAAAAACAGTAACCGCTAAAAAAGAAGAAACGATTTTGCAATGCGCCTTGCGGCACGATGTTTCTATTCCACATCTTTGTACGCACTCGCATTTATCACCGTTCGGCGCATGTCGGCTTTGTGTGGTTGAAATCGAAGGTATGCGGGGCTATCCGACTTCGTGCACAACACCCGCAGCCGAAGCAATGGTAGTGCAAACCAATACGACGGAACTACAAAAGCTGCGCAGAAATATCCTCGCGCTAATGATGCTTGAACATCCCAGCGCCTGTCTTCTCTGCGGCAGGCGGGAGCTTTGTGAACAATATCGGCCCGAAGCTGAAAAAGCAGGTCGCACTACAGGATGCCATACCTGCAACAATAAAGAGGTCTGCGAAGTGCGTGTCCTATCCGAGGAACTGGGATTTTCAGACTTGCCGGTTCCGCCGTCCTATCATCATCGGCCGATTGACCGCTCAAATCCCTTCATCGACCGCGACCTTAACCTCTGCATTCTCTGTGGCCGTTGCGTTCGCATCTGTAAACACCAACAGGGCAAAGCTGTTATAGACTTCGTAAATCGAGGCAGCGAAACATATATCGGCCAGGCCTTCGGGCGCTCGCTGCTCGAGGCGGGTTGTCAGTTCTGCGGCTCTTGTATCGACGTGTGTCCGACCGGTACCCTGGCTGAGAGGTACGCCAAATGGTACGGCAAGTCGGACACCGCCACACAATCAACTTGTATTTTTTGCGAGGCAGCATGCGCTTTAGAATTCGGCGTTAAAGACACCAGGTTGATTACAGCAAAAGCTGTTAATGAGGATGTCCCCGTGTGCGTATTGGGTCGATTTGCTATTCCAGAATTTCTAAACGGTACCGACCGTTTGAGTATGCCCTACCTGCGTGTCGGTGACGTTTTGCGCCAAACCGAATGGGAAGAGACCCTCGAAACGACAGCCGGAAAACTAAAGGAATTCCTCGGCGATAATTTCGCGATGGTCTGCGATACAACGAGCACGCTTGAGGACCGCCATATCTTTAAGAAGTTCACCAATGAGGTAATGAAATCGAAAAACTACATTGAACTCCAGCCTGATGCTCGGGGCGTTTCGCACACCTCACTGCCGAAAGGTACAAAAGCAGCACTGCTGACGGGCAACTTTGTCGATTTGGCGAATCTGGATGGACTTAAATTGCTGATTGTGCAGGATTGTTACCCAACCGCTGTGAGCGAACGTGCTGATATTGTGCTGCCGGCGGCGGTCTTCGCCGAGATTAGTGGGACTATGCTCGATGGCTCGGGGCAAAAAAGGCCCCTGCATAAAGCGTGTGAACCGCCGGGCCAAGCTAAAGCCGAATGGTGGATAATCAGCTCGCTGGCCCGCGCTATGGGGGCCAAAGGTTTTGCGTATGAGTCAGTCGTTACAATCACGCGGGAACTGGGAATCTCCCCGCACCAATTGTTATATGGCGAAGTAGCGCCGTCTTCTTTCGGGGTAGATGGTGCTCGGCGGGGTACAATTGGTGCAGGGTTAGCCCAGCCCAAGGATGCTCCTGCCCCCGCTACGAATGCCAAACTTAGACGAACCTTCTTCCGAGGCCATCGTATCGATGAACAAGTGTTGGCCCTGCAGGAGCTGCCGGTTGACGATGCTCCCATATCCCCCAAAGTCGAGAGCAAGAGAACAGAAGGATTTGAAATCCTGGAAAAATCTGAGATTGCCCCGAACATACACGAAATTGTAATCAAAGCACCGAATGTGGCGGAAAAAGCCCAGCCCGGCCAGTTTGTTATTATTATGGTTGATAAGAAATCCGAGCGTGTACCTTTCACGCTGTGTGACTGGGACACTGAAAAGGGAACCATCACCCTGATAGTGCTGGAAGTGGGCCAGTCCAGCCGTAAGCTCGTGCTCTTGAATGCGGGAGATAGAATAGCCCACCTGGTAGGGCCGCTGGGCATTCCTTTTGAAATCAAGCGCTACGGCACGGTGGCCCTGACTGCGGGTTGTTACGGAATTGGAGCAATCCTACGAATAGCCCCCGCGTTAAAAGAAGCCGGCAATCGGGTTATCACTATCACGGAAGCCCGCAGCCACTATAAGCATTATTACAAAGAAAAACTTCAAGCTGTATCAGATGAGTTAATCCAAACAACAATTGACGGTTCTTCAAATATCAAGGGACATGTGATTGATGTGATCGGACAAAAACTTAAAGACGGTGAGAAAATAGACCTTGTCGTCGCAGTGGGCTGTCCCTTTATGATGATGTTGACGGCTCAGGAGACAGAACCGTTCGGCGTGAAAACGTTGGCCGCCCTGAATCCGATTATGTTGGACGGCACCGGTATGTGCGGGGCCTGTCGCCTAACAGTCGGCGACCAAACGAAGTTTGCATGTGTGGATGGGCCGTTCTTCGATGCCCATCTTGTCGATTGGGATGAGCTTTGGGACCGCCGTGCGGCGTATAGTGCCGAAGAGATACACCTGGTCGGACGTACTGAATCTGTCACTCCGTACCATAAAGAGGAACATAATTGCAGATGCCTACCCTGAACATAAGCAAAGTATAACTTATGGCTAAAAAGAAAGAAAAGATTCCCAGACAACCAATGCCGGAGCAGGCCCCGGAAGACCGGGCCAGAAACTTCGAGGAAGTCCCATACGGCTACACGGAAGAAATCGCTATGCTTGAAGCCGGCCGATGTCTAAAGTGCAAGAAGCCCAAGTGCATAGCGGGATGTCCGGTTAATGTCGATATACCCGGCTTTATCGCTCTGGTACAGGAAGGCAAGTTCATTGAGGCGGCCTGGAAGCTTAAGGAGCAAAATGCACTACCGGCGATCTGCGGACGCGTATGTCCACAGGAAGAGCAATGCGAGAAGGTGTGTGTGCTCGGCATCAAGGGCGAGCCGGTAGCTGTCGGCAGGCTGGAACGGTTCGTTGCTGACTATGAGCGTAACAGCGGCAATATAAAGGTCCCGCAAATTCCCGCTAAAACAGGCAAGCGAGTGGCCGTTGTAGGCGCCGGGCCTGCCGGCCTTACTGTCGCGGGCGACCTTATAAAACTCGGACACGAGGTCACTGTCTTCGAGGCCCTGCAGGAACCCGGCGGAGTCCTGACTTATGGTATTCCCGAATTCCGCCTGCCCAAGGCAATCGTTCAGGCCGAAGTGGATTACCTCAAAAAACTTGGGGTCAGGTTCGTGATGGACTTCGTAGTCGGCCGCAATAGCACCGTCCGTGAGCTGCTGGATAAGGAAGGTTACAACGCGGTATTCATTGGTAGCGGCGCAGGCTTACCGTCATTTATGAGAATCCCGGGCGAAAACCTCATTGGCGTTTACTCAGCCAACGAATACCTGACCCGTTCCAATCTGATGAAGGCCTATTTGTTTCCGAAGTACGACACCCCCCCCATCAAACGCGAGCGTGTCGCCGTTATAGGCGGTGGCAACGTGGCTATGGACTCGGCACGGACAGCGCTGCGTTTAGGCGGTGACGTAACCATTGTCTATCGCCGGGCCCGCGAGCAGATGCCTGCCCGTAACGAGGAAATCCACCATGCCGAGGAGGAAGGCATCAAGTTCAAGCTCCTGAATAATCCCGTACGTATAATCGGCGACGACCATCACCGGGTCGTGGCTATGGAGTGTATCAAAATGGAGCTCGGCGAGCCGGATGATTCCGGCCGACGCCGGCCTATTCCCATCGAAGGCTCAGAGTTCACTATGGAGCTTGACACGGTCATCGTTGCTATCGGCAACAAGCCAAATCCGCTCATCCCGCAGACGATGTCGGAATTAGAAACAACCAAGTGGGGCACTATCGTGGTTAACGAGGAAACTATGGCCACCTCGGTACCGGGCGTTTACGCAGGCGGAGACATCGTCTCCGGCGCCGCAACCGTTATCTTAGCAATGGGCCAGGGCCGAATCGCCGCTGCAGCAATTAACCAATACCTGGCAGAAAAGCCAATTAAAAAATCTGCCAAAAAAGGGAAGCGAAAGAGCTAAATATTCCCAACATACGAGTAAACTCGATTTTTAGATATATGTCGAAGAAAAATCGTTACGATAGGATTCTTTCAACCATATTGTAATCAACGGTCTATTTTTTCGTTCTAAAATAAGTTTATGCGGAATATTTCCATCTTAAAAGTGCTTATCCAACCGTATCTACCTCTTTAAAATATCTTGTTCATATTTGACAACTTACCCGTTCTTTGGTATTATTCCTCGCTTTTGTAATTTTGACAACCTTAAACAAGTGAATTGACACCAATGTCGAATACGAGACACAAATATGCAAATTAAGCCGTTCAAAGCATTTAGGTTTGATGAGGCGGTAGTTGGCGATGTAGGCAGCTGTATTGCTCCTCCTTATGATGTTATCAGCGATGTCCAGCAGGAACAGCTCTATAAAAAGAGCAAACATAACATCGTGCGCATAATCAAAGGAAAGACAACTGCATCTGATAACGGTGACAATAATCAGTACACAAGGGCCGCCGACTATCTCAACAGTTGGATAACGCAAGGCGCATTAAAGCAGGACACCGCTGAGACTATCTATGCTTATGTCCAGGACTTCGAGCTGGCCGGCACACGATACCAGCGCTTCAGCTTCATCGCCTTGGCCAAACTCGAAGATTTCGGAAAAACAGTCAGGCCTCACGAACAGGTCATGGATAAGCCAATGCTCGACAGACTCAATCTTAAAAAAGCTACCACGGCCAGGTTCGGTTTGGTCTTTATGCTTTACGAAGATGAGCAAAAAGTCGCAGACAAAATCATAAGCAAGGCCGCAACCAACGGTCCACTTATTGACTTTATCGACGAACAGAATGTACGACATCGTCTCTTTACGATAACCACTAAAGAAGATATTGAGCAAATAGCGAAAATGATGAACGACAAAAGCTGCATCATAGCCGACGGCCATCACCGCTACACGACGGCTTTGACCTACTCCAAGGAAAGCGGCAACACAACCGCTAAGTATCAAATGCTCGCCTTTGCCAACACCTCTCAGAAAGGGCTGATAGTTTTAGCCACTCACCGACTTGTCGGTAATCTCGAAAACTTCTGTTATGAAAAACTGATTGCTGAGCTCAAAGAAAACTTCGAGCTTACCGAGTTCAAGTTTGATTCACCTCAGACTAAAATGGACGCAAGGCAAAAGATGCTTGCGCAAATGAAGTCCGAGCATGACAACAATAAAAATGCATTTGGAATCTACGTCTCAAATAATGCCTTTTATCTTGCTGTCCTGAGGGACAAACATGTGATGGACTTGGTTGTGCCTGATATGAGTACGGCCTGGAGAGAGCTCGATGTCTCCATCCTGCATAAGCTTATTCTGGAAAAAATCTTGGGCATTGATGAAGAAAGGTTAGTCAAAGGTGAAAATCTTGAATACCTAAAAGACACCCCCAATGCAATAGACGAGTCAATCTCTCAGGTTGACGCAGGACACAAACAGGCAGCTTTCTTTTTGAATCCGATAAAAATGCAGCAGCTAAAAATGGTTACGGACGCCAGCGAAAGAATGCCGCAAAAATCAACTTACTTTTATCCGAAAGTATATACAGGCCTGACAATTCAAAAATTGTAATACCGATTTATTTAAACGTCATCCCTGCGAAAGCAGGGACCTAATAACAAAAATAGTATAGATTCCCGCCCATTCGGCTTCGCTCAGTACAGTCCTTTCGCGGGAATGACAGAAAGAAGAGAGCAGATTATATGGTAGATTGGAAAAACCCACCGAGATTATTCATTCCCGGACCGGTAAAGGTCAACGAAGACGTCCTGCAGCAGCTCGCACGCCCGACACTGGGACATCGCGGCAAAGAGTATGCTCAACTGCATAGCGAAACAGTTGATATGCTCAAAAAAATCCTCTTTACAGACCAGAACATTTTTCTCTCTACGTCCTCAGCCTCAGGAATCTGGGAAGCCGCCATTCGCAACTGTGTTGGTCTTGACGAAGCCGTTCTGGCCACATGCTGCGGTGCCTTCAGTGACAAATGGGCAGGCGTAGCCAGGAGCTGCGGCAGAAACGTAGAGGAGCTGAAAGTCGAGTGGGGCAAACCTACTCTTACTGAAATGATTGACGAAAAACTTACCACCGGCAAATACGCTGCTGTTACCCTCGTTTATAACGAGACAAGCACCGGCCTGACAAATCCGGTCTATGAAATCAGCAAAATGATGAGGGAAAAATACCCGGACGTCCTTGTTTTTGTTGATGCGGTCAGTGCAATGGTTGCTCTGCCCTTACATTTTGACGACCTTGGCTGGGATATCGTGTTCGCCTCGGTCCAGAAGGCATTTGCAATTCCGCCGGGCTTAGCTGTGGCTGCGGTTAGCAACAGAGCCCTTGAAAAAAGCGGTAATGTCCCAAACCGAGGTTACTACTTCGACTTCCAGCTTTATGCAAAAATGGCCGCGAAAAGCCAAACACCCACAACGCCGAATATCCCTCATATTATGGCCCTGAATTACCAGTGCGAAAAGCTGCTCGCAGAGGGCATGGAAAATGTCTGGGAAAGACATAAACAAATGGGTGATTTTGTAAGGGCCTGGGCCAAGGAAAAATTTGACCTCTTCTGCGATGAAAAGTACGCCTCAAATACTCTCACAACAGTCAAGAATACACGCGGCATCAACGTCGCTGAAACTATCAATGCAATACAGCAAAAGCACAATACGATTTTCGGAAAT
>JABAOH010020250.1_pt2 | contig 16342 bp, 20 predicted proteins | sample 7062181 | NCBI WGS metagenome assembly JABAOH01 (sample SAMN14538630, study PRJNA623070) | marine sediment metagenome | biome: marine biome [ENVO:00000428]; feature: marine pelagic biome [ENVO:01000023]; material: deep marine sediment [ENVO:00002113]; isolation source: pool of 5 deep marine...
AGCTGAATGTAGTTGCCGGTGGTCACTCCGGCCGGTATCTTCACGGAAATCGTGCTGGTTCCTCTCTGCCTGCCATCTCCGCGACAGACCTGGCAAGGCTGGTCAATCACCGTACCTTCCCCGTTACAGTAATCGCAGCTGATCACGTTAACAAATTGCCCGAAAAACGACCGAGATACCCGCCGTATTTGACCTGACCCCTGACATTTAGGGCACGTGTTTTTGGAAGTGCCTTTGGCCGCACCGGTGCCGTTACATTCGGAGCACTTTTGCAGTCGCTTGATTTTTATCTTCTTTTCCACGCCGGTGGCAATCTCTTCCAGTGAGAGTTTGAGCCTTATCTGCAGATCCTGGCCTTTTTGATACCCCCGGCTCGTGCGGGTGGTGGTCGTGCCGAAGAACTCGTCGAAAACGCTGCCGAAGCTCCCAAAATCCCGCATGAACGCTCGCAGGGCGTCTCCCAGGTCGAATGAGGCGAAGTCAAACCCTCCAAAGGCGCCTGCGCCTGACAGGCCTGCGTGACCGAATTGATCGTAGGTTGATCTCTTCTGCGGGTCTTTCAAGACCTCGTAAGCCTCGGTGGCCTCCTTGAACCTCTCCTCTGCATCTTTGCTACCGGGGTTCTTGTCGGGATGATGCGCCAGCGCCAGCCTCCGATATGCCCTCTTTATATCATCTTCGGTGGCGTTGCGGTCCAGTCCCAGAATCTCGTAATAATCCCGTTTAGCCATGGTTGTCCTTTTCTCCTCTCAGAAGAGAATGCACCCGACAATTACTGAAATCGGCTTACGGCCGGACGTTATCACCAATCCCGCAGGATTTTGTGATGTTTTTTTGAAATTGCTCGACTCCACCGAATATATACGTCCTTCTCGGAAGTGTCAACATCAAAAAATCCGGTCTGCATCTGGAAGAGCAGGATGAGGCGAGTTTAAAGCGTGGCTGAATGCACCGATAGCTGGGAGGTTCCCGCATAGCTGAAAGGATTCGCGTCCGTCAAGGCCTCGTCGGACCGGCTCGCTGGCCACTTCCAGAGGGTGAGTACTGAATCGCGACATGGCCGGCAATGATTGGCTTAGGGCTATTACGGGGCGGGGTAGGTCTTGAACCAGAAGGTGAAAGGATCCTTCAGGTTACGGCCGTGCATGTCCAGAGCCTCAGTACTTATGGTCACCGTGTAGAATTCGTCATAGGCCAAGGTACCCTGCGGTTGAAACTGCACCCGGTGAGGGAATTCCCAGATGAAAGTGCCGGCGATCTGGTTATTCTGGGAATCCACCATCTTGAAAGCCGAATTCACCGACTGCATGTCCATGTCGGTATTGAAGAGTATCGCTACAGAAGTGCCAGGATCTACCCAGGTTTCTTTATGGCTGGGGGAGGTAGATTCGATCCGAATCGGTTGCGTGGTGAATGAAAATTGGTACGGATCAGGCATCCTTTCTCCTTGGTCATTGCAGGCGGTGGTATCGATTGTGACGACATAGGTCTCGCTGGTAGCTAAATACAAGCTAGGACGAAAGTCCATCCATTCCGGGCTCGCCCAGATAAATTCTCCCATCACTTGGTTAAGCTCGGAATCGGTCATTTTGAAAGCTGAGTTAACCGATTCTGAATTCATAGAGGTGTTGAAACGAATCCGTACGGTTGTGTTTGGGGATACCCAGGTATCGTTGTTGGAGGGATAGGTACTTTCGACTTTAATAGATGCGGTGGTAAAAGAGAACACATATGGTTCAGGTAATTTTCCTCCAGCCAGGTCCGANNGACGGTGTAAGTCTCATCCACGGCCAGAGGGGAATTCGGAAGAAAGCTCATGTACAGGGCGTCCCCCCAGCGGAATTGTCCCGCCACATCATTCATTTCGGAATCGGTCATCTGGAAAGCCCCATTCACCGACTCGATGTTCATGTCGGTGTTGAATACGATGGATACCGATGCGCGGGTGGAAACCTCGGTTTGGTTGTGCTTGGGGCTGGTGTACTCGATCCCGATGCTTTCGGTGGTAAAGGAGAACCGATACGGCTCCGCTAGCTTTACTCCCTCTGTGTCTGAGGCAGTAGTATCAATGGTCACTTGATACAATGTGCTTGTAGCCAAGCGCTCGCTAGGTGTGAACTGTACGGTATGCGGCGCCGGGCTGCTTTTTGGCGGCGACCACGTAAACTCGCCCTCCACCCCCGGCTGAATGTCAAAAGCTGCTTCGACGCTTTCTGTGTTCATAGGCCTTCGAAAGGCGATTCGGATTCGATCACCGGTTCTAACGTCCTGTTGTCCATCGAACGGCAACACTGAAAGCACCAGATCGTGTATGGAGACAAGGTAAATGGTATCCACCACGGCCGTTTCCTCCCCGCTCAATTGGATATAGGGTTTGGTGGAATAGTCGTCATACCCGTCGGCTTGTACCAGAAGTGAGTAGGTTCCGGCTGGTAGCCCGGAGATTTTGAAATAGCCGTTGGTATCGATCTCGGTCGATGCCACCGGAATGGCCATGCAGGCCGTGACCGTGGCCTTCGATTCAGCGGGAGACACAATCCCAACAATGGCTGATTCCGCACTGGGATAAGTGTAATAGTTGTTGGTGATGGTCTTTTTGGTGCAGCTGAGGGCCAGTAACGACAGTATTCCCAGAAAGATCAATGCTTTCTTCATCTCTTCCTTCCTCCCGCTTCGGATTTGATCTGCCAACCGTAAAACAGATTCTTCTTCTGAACTATCTTCTGCCACTGAATGGTGGGTACTTATCCGTCATGCAGGTGCAATAGGCAACCACTCGATTCACGTACCGGTGGTACCGGATCAAGAAATCAAACCAGCTTAAAGGAAAATGTCCGCTTATTAATATAGCAAAAAACGACAAAATAGCAACACAAAAAGCCAAGATTCCATAAGCTAATGCGAACAAGCCGTGCGGGATACCGATGTAAAGCCACCCCAGTAGTATGCGGGCTAACACCATAAGTCGCGATGATGTTTCCGGATAATCCACACTGTAATTGACCGGGTAATTGTACATGTTTTCTCCCTCCTCTCAGATTCAAGGTCGGCACAAATTGAAAAAGAGCATAAATCACTCACCCAGAATGACATTAATATAATGGATCAGGCGCCAAAAACAAGCATCAACAGCCCGGCCTTCGAGCCTGCTTGTGTTGTTCACGACCGATCCCATAGAAATCGTTGGCCGGAAGCTCTTGCAAAATCGGGGATGGCGAGCTAAATTAAGATAAACAGAGCCACGAAGTGAAAATTTCACAAAAGGAGAAAGGGGAAATGAAATCCAATAGCCTGATAGTGACACTGGTGTGCGTGGTTGTTGCCGCCTTGACTCTATCCATGAGTGGCAGGAGTGAGAAACAGGAGGAGCAGCCCAGATTCGAGATCATTGAGATCGGCACAGGGGGCGCTCCTAAATGGTCGCCTGACGGAACCCGCCTTGCCTTCATGTCAGGCGGCTGGCTGTGTGTAGGAAGTACAGATGGGAAAGGCGAGATCAATAAAGTAGCCGAAATTAGACCTGATTTCTTTGAATGGATGAGTGATTCGGAGTTTGTGGTCTATGAAAGGGAATATCCAAAAGCAGAAAGCATAGCAGTTCATCCGCGGCTAGGTATAAAAAGAATTACCATTGATGGTCGGGTTACTCCTGTGGTCCGGGACACTACTTTCTCCAAAACCTCTCCACCAAAGATTACAGAACCCAAGGTGCTGCCTGATGGAACCATAGGATACTACGAGTGCAAAGGCGGTTATCAGAACTGGGAGTGCAAAGAATTTAAGATAATAAAACAAGGTAAACTCAAACCGGATTCAGCCCTCAAGCAGATGATAGCTACTACCGAGGGATATCCCGCTGCAGGGGATATTTGGCTAGAGAACATCGATAAATCGTTGAGGAGACAAGTAACCTCGGGTGATCAGAAATATGATTTACCTCTACTGTCTCCTGACAACACAAAAATCCTTGCCGGAGCTTGGAGATACGCTGCGGGACTTGTGATACTAAACCTAAAAGGCGAAGTGTTGGCGGATTTGCATGTTGACGCAAGAATGATCTCACCGGACTTGATGGGAGGAGGAGAAATAGTTGGTGCCACATGGTCTCCAGATAGTAAGAAAATACTTTTCAATTGGACCGTAGAGGATGGGCACTTCACTTATGACAAGGACATATATATGGTCAACGCTGATGGAACTGGAAAAATCCCAATTGCAGCTACTCCTGACGACATAGAGAAAGACGCATCCTGGAGCCCAGATGGGACAGAAATTGCCTATCGGAGTCGAACCAGCGGGAAAATTTTTGTGGTAAAGATAAAGTAAATTTATATTCTGCAAACCATTTCATAAGAAGAGGGGTGAAAAATGAGAAAAACATTCATGGTTTCATTATGGATTATTATAATCATAGTTTTGCTCAATTTTTCTTTGTGCTTTGGATGGTACGATGTTTGCATAGACCCAGGGCACGGCGGATCGGACTCAGCAACGGTGGGGCCCGTATATGGTGTTTTTGAGAAAGATGCCAATCTTGAGTGGGCCGGACAGCCCGGACATATTTTGGCTTAGCTAATTACAATGTCATCCTCACCCGATACGAAGACAAACTCTTACTCGGCGGGTTTTTGGGCATTTTGACACAGCACACGGGCCGAGGGTTTATATCGATTCTTTGGAGGGGCCGACCGAAGGGCGAGGGGGGGATGGGTGCTGGATAAGCGTTTGCGGTAGAAAGTATTAGACAGATTCCCGTTCGGCTGGAAGCCGAGTGGTGTGGGCCACATTAGAAAAGGAGATACGTTAAAGTACGTAGGCNNCGCTAAACCGCGACTGAAAAAAGGAGAATCTCGTATCAAAACCCTCTAGAAACGAGGTGTCAGATGAAAAGCTTAATTAAAACAGCAAGAATGGTAGTTCTATCGGGTCTTTTGATCTTCTTTGTGACACAACTTTTGTTTGCCCAGGAGGCAGAACAGATTAGACCAATTCGACCTACTAAATCGCAAGACACGATGCCCCAGGAGACATATGTGTCCCAAGTGGTTCTGCAAGCCCCTTGGGCAGAGAAGAATTTGGTTTACGATGGTGTGGAATCGCCCCCCGGAGAATTTGGAGTGTATCAGTATGTGGTTCCCGATTCCTTAAAAGACCAAGTAGATGCGGGACTGCCAGAAGGACCAACTTCGTTTACCGTAGCCCCCAATGGAGACATGTATATTAGTGACCCTCTGAACAAAAGAATTCAGAGATTTGATGCGAATGGGAACTTCGTTTGCGTCATTCCCATCCCACCCCTTGAGAGGATTAAATACAGCCAGGAATCGGATTCTGCCAGAATTGAGAATTTAAGACGAGCAGGAAAGCTACCAAAGTCAAAGGAACCATATGATCTTCAAGTTGGTCCGAAGACAACAAATGGGTATCAGTGGTATTGGAAGACTATCTGCGTGGATCAAGATAACAATTTGTATTTGCAATGGGATAAACCCAATAGTGTTTGTGTTCGCAAATATGATCAACAAGGCAAATTACTGGCTACCTATCCTCTCCTTGATGAGCGGGAACATCTTGCTTGGACTGGACTTTACTGCGATAAGAAATTTGAACGATATGACTCCTCCGGAAATATCACCATTATGCTTCCTTCAAAAATAACTGGTAGTTTTCTTGGTGTCGATGAAAAGGGGAGAATTTACACTAAGTCCTTCACTTACGATACCAAATATAACATAAGCACGATTATCCGCAAATTTGATGACAAAGGAAATTTGATTTCCGCTATTATGTGGGATACTGTTTTCGGTTCTAGCTGGGGATCAGGTTATTGGCGGGGTGCACGGGAGATTGTCGACACAAAGGGCAACATTTTTGTTTATTATTCAACTAGTGACGGGATTACTATAACCAAATGGTATAAACAATAACAAACTATCGGGAATTCACTGCGCTAACTGACTGAAAGAATCAGGAGGGGTACAGTCATGAAAAGAGGAATTCCAATATTTTTGGTGGTTTTGATCTTGCAAACCATAACGTTTTTCATCGCTGAAATAAAAGCACAAGGAAAAGACTTAGCTGAAACAAAAAACCAACAGGAAATTCAAAGAATCCTTAAATTAAGAATTGAAGTCAAGTCCGAAGAGCAAAAACCAATTACTTCTCAGGAAGGACGAAAAGGTGGAGGTATAGGTCTCTCCGTTCAAGCCTATTTTTGAATTAGAAATTCGTATGCATTCATAGAATCCGAATTTGTGATCTTTAACCTAAAACCTTTGAGAAGGTGAGGCATCAGATGAAAAGCTTGATTAAACCAGTAGGATTAGTAATTCTGTTGGGTCTGTTGATGCTCTTCGGGGCACAACTTTTGTCCACGCAAGAAACAAAGCCAATAAAGCCAACAAGACCGCCCAGAGACCAGGATACAACTGAAACACCAGAACCTGTCCAAAAGGAGAACTACGTCTCCGAAGTAATAATCTCGGCTCCTTGGGCAGAGAAGAATTTAGTTGACGACGGAGAAGAATCGCCTCCAGGTCTGTTTGGGATACGGGTGTATTCGGTTCCGGAGTCATTGAAAGAATTTGGAGATGTGCCACGACCAGAAGGACCTCCTTCCTTTACCGTAGCACCCAATGGGGACATATACATTACTGATCCGCTGAATAAACGAATTCAGAGATTCGATGAAAGTGGGAACTTAGTCTCGGTTATTCCCATTCCGCCCATTGAAATGAGTGAATACGGTCAGGAATCCGATTCTGCCAGAGCGGAGAGGTTGAGACGAGCAGGTAAGCTGCCAAAAGATGGTAAAGTGCCGCCAAGGCCAAAGACCCCAAATGGGTATGAATGGGTGTGGAGTTTAATCTGTGTTGACCGAAGCAACAGTCTCTACCTTCTATGGTGGGAGGATTATACCAAGCAAACCCTGTGTAAGTATGATCCACAGGGCAACTTGATCGCCACCTATCCATTTTTTCCAGAAGTCCGAATTGGGGGGGGCAAACAAATTGTATTGTGATTCCTTTGACGGATTATTTTTCCAGTATAGTAGAAGACCTACTGACAGAACTATACTCTCTTTAAAAGAATGGGATTCCTTTAGGGGATTCTCCGCCCCATTTACATTCCAAATTGGGACTGCAGATCGCGTGTTTACTCCTGAAGAACAAAAGGCTACTCTAACAAGAGGAGGTAGAGAAGCCTCTGACTTAAGCGAACTTAAGCAACAAACCTGGAAAGAACTAGCGGGTAAACTCTTGGAGCTAAATACTACGTGGAACTATGACTTTATTGATGAAAAAGGAAATTTCTATCATTACTGTCCAACCGAAGAAGGAATTATTATAATCAAATGGTATAAACAGTAAAAAGCTATCGGGAATTGACTGCACTAACGGACTGAAGGAATCAGGAGGGGTAAAGTCATGAGAAGAGGTATTCCAATATTTTTGGTGGTTTTGATCTTGCAAACCACATCGTTTTTCATCGCTGAAACAAAAGCACAAGTAAAAGACTTAGCGGAAACAAAAAGCAAACAGGAAATTCAAAGAATTCTTAAATTAAGAATTGAAGTGAAAACCGAAAACGATGAGAAGATTCTGAATGAGATGGATCTGAAGTGTGAATGGAGCAAGGACATCGATGATTCTGAGCTAAGTCGAACAGAAGTTGTCTGTAATGCCACGGTAAACCAAATGAGTCAATTGAAACAGGCGGGGATAGAATTTGAGGTAGAAAGGGAAGGAATAAGGATAGAGAAGAAGAATTTTCATTTTGAAGGAAAAAAAGAGGACAGGGGAGTAGTGGCGGGGGAAAACAGCACGAATTACTCCATTCCCTATCGGAATTGGGTTTACAGCCCCATCACTATCTCCTCAACACCGACCGGAGCCACCGTTTACAGCATCGATGTTCACTTCGAGGTAATCATACCTGGGTGGGCGATTTGGCTATCGATCTGACCGATGAAGACTTGGACCACTCGTATCGTTTGTGGGATTATTATGGTGGCTCACAGGATAACATCGATACGACGATTGAACTGATCGGTGTTTTCATGGGAGAGTTAGTGAATCAGACCTGGAAGCTTTATGCTTGGGATTGCTGTGAGGGTGATACCGGTTATATCGATTATTGGTGGATTCAGATTTGGTATAAAGACCCTCCCGATCTAATAGTCCAAAGCCTTACTGCTTCCGATTACAATCCCAACGTTGGTGATTATATCGATGTCACTATGGTAATTAAGAATCAAGGAAAAGGTCCTGCTTATGGTTGGTTTTACAACGGGCTTTTTTATAACCTATCTTCTCCGCCTGACATCTACACCATAGAAGATGACTGGTGGTCTACCGATGTTCTTGATTCTGGAGAAACAGAGAGCCATACTTTTTACAATGTCTACTCATCCGAACCCGGAACCTGGCACATGTACGGTTTAGCCGACTGTGATGGTGGAGTAGTCGAAAGCAACGAGGCCAACAACTACAAAGGTCCTATCACTATAAACTGGATTCAGCTTACCGGATTTGATTGTTCAAAGTCTTACGGTTGATGATGACTCGCTGGTCATTACTGAACATACCAATGGCACCATCACCATAAAGAACCAGGGACCCGGGACGGTTGTGGATTGCTTTTGGACGGATGTTTTTAAGAACAGATCCTCCGCACCTTCCCCGCCTGCTACCGGAGAATACTTTTATGAGTCTTGTTGGCTGGACTCTGGACAGACGATATGTTTCGATTTCTACAAGCTTCCCCATTCCACTTCCTCCGGGACTTGGAGGATGTGGGGTTTGGTTGATTCTTGGCCAAATGATTGGGGGAATGTCCATGAAAGCAACGAGAGCAACAATGTCTATGGACCGGTAAATATAACCTGGTTAGACCTACCTCCTCCTCGTGAAGTCAGTCGTGCTGATATGATAGATCATGGCTTAGAATTTGTGAATGTGAATTGGACTTGTTCAGTTGATAATGTTGACCCGCATTTCTCGTGCCAAACCTGGACCTGTGCTTTTTCTCCGGGACAAGATTATACCGGTGAGGCTTATAGTTGGGGAGGGTGGGATAAGCCGAATACTGATTTTCTGACTTATCTATCCGCTGGTCTCTGTGCGGGTTCCATAGACACCAATGCCTGCGGTCTTGCAGACCCCTATTGGGCAACTGGTGTGGATTGTGCCGGTTTGGTTTCTCGATGCTGGGAAACTTATGCTAGAAAGGACTGCCCCGGTCTTGATTATGTGTCGGATCAAATTACCGTCGATGCTCTTCAGCCAGGAGATATAATGAACAGATCTACTGGAGAACATAAGCATGTGATGATGTTCTATGAGTGGGAAACTCCTAAGTCCCGGCTATGGGTGATTGAGGCAACACCGAATCAGTGCAGACGTCAGGATTATGATACGCTTTTCCTTCGTAACCAAGGCTACGTTCCGCGCAGATATAAGTGGATCGATGAGCCCGATAACAACGATCCGGTCATCGAGGGGCATATTCATTGCAAGTATCCTCTGGACGAGTGCGGTGACTGCATTAAACTTGGAGAAGAGATGACCATTGAGATAGATGCCTCTGACGAGGATGGAGATTTGCTATATTATGAGTGGGTTTCTTATTTCGGCTATTTCATAGTTGAGGGGGAAACCACGTATGTCGACACCACTCTCGAAAACTTCATCACCTATCTCGCTCCTGTCGACCCCTGGTGGCCTGACGACTATCTGTACGTCTCCGTGTGGGATAACCGAGGGGGCTACGCCTTCATAGACGCTGAGCTTACAGCATACGAAGGTAGCTATTCCTGCCTTTGTGGGGACGCAAACAACGATGGGGCGGTGGGAGCTGGGGATATCACCTTTCTTCTGTCATATTTGTTTAGAGGCGGACCTCCACCCCAAGATCCAACCATGCGTGCTGATGCTAACAATGATTGCACCATAGGCGCGGGAGACGTTTCCTACTTGCTAAGTTACCTTTTTAGAAACGGGCCTCCTCCGGAGTGCTGCTGGTTTTCGCCCAGTTCCCGTGAGCAGTAAGAACAGAAAAACCTGGCGTTGCCTGAACGTTCCTCAAGACAAAGCTGAGTTCCCCTATCTTAAGAATATATTGAGCTCCATGAATTTCTGGTGCATCGCGTCCAGGGCTTCCTCTATCTTTTTCCCGTCAGTCTCCTTTTCGGACACCTCTGCCAGTTGATAAACCGCGTCTTTGAGCGCGGTTTTTCTCTTCTCGAACTCATCTTTTTTCTTGGCGCAGCCGTAAGGAAGCGGGGCTTTCATCAAGCTGTCTACTTCTGCCTTGAGGACAGGAGCTGTTTTCCTTATAGCATCGTAGTCCTTCGTCGGCAGAGCCTTGTGCCAGAGGAAGTAGAGGGTCTCGTGGAATTTGTCCAGTTCCTCTATAGGCACGGCAAAGACTTTTTCCAGTTCCTCATAAGCCCAGTGCATTTGCTCCAAGGCCAAAGCTAATGTGGAGTCCACCGTGTCTGTGGCCGCTTGCGCAAGCTGGCTTACACTAAAAGCCAACTCTTGCCTCTTGGCGAAAAAGGACTCAAGCTTCTCCTGGTCGTCTTCCAGATCGGAGGGGAGCTTGACCTTGAGCAAGGTCATCAGTTTCTCTTTCAGCAAAGGCGCTTTTCCCCGGATGGCTTTGAAATCCTCCTTGGGAAAGGCCTCATGCCACAATGGTGCCATGACGTTGTGGAAATCATCCATCGCCATCCTGAGAAGGTTAGTCGTATCAGGAGCTGAAGAGACAGTCTCGTTTGCCTGGGCCGAAGTTTCCGGAGCAGAACCGGTCTCATCTTCTGCCCGGGCCACGGAAGGACCCCATCCGGAAAAAACAAGGACAAAGACCATCAAAAGCAGCAGCCAGCGGTAGCTTCGCATGATTCTACCTCCTTCTTTGCGTTCTTTCATTTATCGATTTCAATGCCCAGGCCAAAAGCGGGATCATTATTTCGTGGTGTCCGGTAAAGGAGAATCCTTTTCCGCTTGTTTGAGTGGGCCGCAGAACCAGGTTAACATTGGGGCGATAATGTTGAATCATATCGAAATTGGCGGTGGTGAAATTACGGATACTTCCTTTTATGTTTCGAGCTACGGACAGAGCTTTCAAGAATACCTCGGGGAGAACGACTGCCGAGCCAAAATGCAGAACCACACCCCCCTTGTTCAACTTGGAAACGTGGTTAGCCAATATCCTGAAATCCACGTGTGTAGCCTTTCCGGTGGAAGCAGGATCAAAATTGGGGTGCTGATGGACAATATCTGTCCCGAAAGCCACGTGCACGCAAGCTGGTAAATCCAGCCTGTAAGCGTTTGCCAGCAGGCTATGTTTCCTGAATTTAGCTTTGAGTTCCAGTATCCTTTTTCCTATTGCCTCTCCCAGACCGATGTCTTCTGTGCAAGCTGAAGCAGAAATCTGATTAAAGATCTCCGCGGTCTGTTTCGCCATTCCGAACGAGCCATCCTCGATCCCCTCCTCCACCTCCTCGGAGGTTTTTCCCCAAAAGGCGGTCTCCAAATCGTGAATTGCTCCGGCTCCGTTGGTGGATAGCAGGGTCACGAAGCCTTGCTCCATAAGATCGATCAAGACCGGAGAAAGACCGCACTTGATGGGATGTGCACCCAACATGAGGATGATGGGCTTTTTTTTGCGTTTGGCATTGATTATCGAATCTACCAGCGATCTTAAGTCTTCTGCTTTCAGATATTTGGGCAGGTGGTCGACAAAGGTGCGAACTGTGGAATCCGGGCGAAGCGGTTTTGCGAAGTTCTTTATGTGGGTCTTGCTCTTCCGCCCTTTGATCGAATACGTTCTGATCTTGTTCAGATCTATCCTGGAATATCTGGCCATTTACAGTTTCCCCACTCCCCCCAGCCTGTAGTTTGTAAGCTCGGTGGAGATTGAGCCTATGACTACTTTGCTTTTCATCAAAACCGGCATCTTCACCTCATCGTCGGTCAGCCATACGGTCAAGCTGCCCTTGTGCTCGAATATTCCGGGAGTCTTCAGGATGGGCTCCACCACCACGCAGTCGAACTCGCCGGCTTCCACTTTCACCCTTTCCTTTCGCAGAACCCTGACCTCCAGGGGATAATTCTTCTTGTCGGTATGATTAGGTACAAAAATCGAGTTGCCGACGGTCAGGTTCTGGGTTCTGACGAAATAAAAGGCGGACAGCACGTCCTGAGCATATTCGGCAACCTCAAAGGTATCCTTCCCCTCATCATATAAAGCCAGATGGTTCTCCTGATCGAAGACCATAGAGACGTTTGCCCGGAACTTCCCCTCCCTCAGGTGCTTGTCATAACGCCAGGAATATAACCCGTACACGTCCATGAACGATTCAACTCTGTCGTCCACCTTGAAGAAGACGGAGAAGAATTTGTTGGATTTGGCAGTGGAGACGATATGATAGCATTTCTTGCCGTTAAGTCTCACGATCTCGGGAATCTCCATCACCGCAGTTCCAGCTTTGATCACTCCATACCCTACCGAGAACTCCAGCCTTTCGCCCACGCCAAATGCTTGATTAGGAACGACCCTTTTGAGCTTAGTCTCCTCCGGGGTACGCAGCCTTATCTCCACCTCCGGTGGCTTGAGAGGGATCTCAATTTGAACCGGCTTGGCAGTGTCGTCTGCGCTCTGGCCTGAGTCAGAGGAGATTTTCTCATCCGGGGTGCTTTTGATCTGCTGCGGCATTGCGTTTTGCATTCCTTGGGAAAAGAACAAGACTGCAAATAGCACGCTGATCAGAGACAAGATATGTCTAATAGGCTCAGAAATCGTATTCCTTTTAATCATGCAATGATTAGCACAGCAGGCTTTTTGATATGAAGGCAGACTGAAGTTTTAGCTTTTGTTTGCCAGCCGCAGAAGCTCCGGCAAAATCCTTTTTATCTCCCTCTCAATTTCCAGAAAGCTGTGCTCATAGTCTTCCAGGCTACCTCCGATAGGGTCTTTGATAGACAAGACGCCCCCATTCTGGCCTTCGTTTGAAGCCGGATGGCTTTGGGGGAAGGCTTTCAGTAAGTGGGCCTTTTGGCGAGCTTCCCTATCAAACCGCTCGATGTGGTCTAAGTGTTCCTCCGACATGACCAGAATCAGATCGGCTTGGTGGAGCATCTTGCCTGACAGCTCACGGGAACAGTGTCCGGACAGATCCACATTCCGTGCTCTGGCCACCTCCACGGCGAAGAGCGAGGCAGGCGCGCTCAGCAATCCATGAGTTCCTGCCGAGCTAACCCGGACGCCTTTTACCTTTTTCTCCGTCAGCAGTTTCTTCAGAATGCCCTCTGACGTAGGACTGCGGCAGGTGTTCCCGGTGCAGACAAAGAGCACTTCGAACTTGTTCTGGCTTTTCTTACGCATTAGACCTAAGAGAAGAGGAGGAACTGAAAGGAAGTCTCCTGATACGTTCCACCAGCCTCTGGCACAATCTGGTCTTTCGAATATATCTGGGGATGTTGGCGGGGGTCACAAAACCCTCGTTGGTTATAACCTGTCGACAGAAGGAAAGGGGGATCTCTTCAAAATATGGATTCTCTGCCCTCACGTTCACAAGCTCTTCATTCAGAATCTCTTCAGGCGCGCCGCTGGCAAAGGGAGAAATTCGCCAGGCGCTGGAGATGAACTTGCTCCTCTCACATGCCATGTAAAGCGGAACCCCGTACTCCCTGGACAGAAGGCCCAGATAGAGGGTTCCGATCTTGTTGACGAAGACGCTCTCGGAAACCGAATCGGCGCCCACCAGAAAGAAATCTGCCTCTCTGGCGAAAACTCCCATGGCCGCATCTGCAGTCAGTGTTACCGGAATCTTGGCGTTTCCCAAGAATCTTGCCAGAAGTCGCCCTTCCAGCATGGGACGGGACTCACCGACGGTTACTTGGAAATGCTTACCGACTTCCTTGGCTTTCTTCAGGATGGCTAAAATCGATCCCGAGGCGGAAAAGGTCAAGATCCTTGAGCCGTCTTCTACCAGCTTTTCCCCGGTCTGGGCGATAAGCTGAACGGAATTCAATGAATTGTAGGAGAATTCCTCTGCCTTCTCTTTGGTGAATTCTGCCAGCTCACTTACCGTGTGAAGGGCGAGAAGCTCCTCCACCGAATACGATATGGAATTCACCAGGTTGAAGACGGAAGCCATGTGAGGTTGGGCATATATAAGATCTGTCCCCAGGTTCAAAAGATCGCTGAAGTAGTCTTTCGGAGACTCCGCATCGCTTTCGGAGGCGAAAAGAACGAATACGGAGGCGGCTTTCCGGGAAAGCTCGGATGCGCCGGAAACATTGTCTCCCCTAATCTCTCTTAGCACCTGGGCAGAGGACTGATCGGATTGAATCATAATGATATACAAGACTCCCCGAGCCTGCATTCAAAAGCCGATCGCCTGCCAGTGGCGGCCGCAGGCAAAAGACCTGTACCTCTTCGGCACCGCACCTTTTCTCGCTTCTCTACGAGTCTTCAGACAGAGAGTGCAGGCTCTCGTTCCCGATCGACTGGGTTACCCGAACGGTGTTCTTGAAGTGCAGCTTGACAAATCGGTTCAAGGCATCATTTCCCATCTGTTCCACGATTTTTCGGGCGACCGAATTCACCTGCTCTGAGGCGCCCTTGGGGAGTTCAAACCCGCATTCTTGCGAAAGTCTTTCCATTTTTCGCAGGAACTCGGCCCGGGCAATAATCGAAGCAGCCGCCACCCCCAGGTCTGATTCCGCTCGGGGTGACTGTGTCAGTTCGATTTGTTTCCCCAGCTTCATGAGGGCGTTTTTTATATAAAGCTCCGAGCCGAACTGGTCGGAGATGGCTTTCTTGCAGTCTACCCGCAGAAGGATATTTTCAATCACCCGGGCATGACCCCAGGCCAGCAGCCTGTTTAGATTCTTCATCTTCTGATAGAGCAGGTTGTACTTCTCAGGACCGATCACCACCACCGAGTAAATGCAGGAGGAGCGAATTTGATAGTCCAGCTCTTTTACCACATTGTCGGAGATCCTCTTGCTGTCCCTTACCTTCAGATTCGAGAGCAGGTTTTTGGTCTTGGAGTCGACGTGCACTCCCCCTATCACCAGCGGACCGAAGTAATCGCCCTTTCCTGACTCATCCGTGCCAATCCATCCTGCAACCGGAGCATGGTGAGTCTTCTGTCTGGGTCTTCTCCNNCCAAATTTCTTATCCTTTTTGGGCTCTTTCGATGTATTCATTTGAGCGAGTATCGATCTTCACGTATTCGCCCTCCTTTATGAAGAGCGGGACCTTAACCACCAGACCCGTCTCCAGGGTGGCGTTCTTGGTGAGGTTGGTCACGGAGTCCCCCTTTATACCCGGTTCGGTGGAGGTGATTTTCAAAACGATGGAAGCAGGAAGATCCACGTTCACCGGCTGACCCTCGAAGAACATCACTTTATACTGGGAGTTCTCCTTCAGATACCACTTGTAGTCTCCGAGCTGTTCCTCGGTCAGGCTTACCTGGTCGTAAGTTTTGGCATCCATGAAGTGATATTCCTCTCCGGCAGAGTAAAGGAATTGCATTGTCTTTTCCTCGAAATCCGGTTCGTCAAAGGTCTCGCCGGCAGCAAAGGTTCTCTCCAAAACTGCACCGGTTCTTATGTTCTTCAGCTTTGTTCTTACCTGAGCTCTTCTCTGGGCAGTTCGGCCGTGTTGGAAATCTACTATGTAGTAAATCTCACCCTCCAGCTTGATCCTCAGTCCCTTCCGAAAATCAGTCGTAGAAAGCATCAACGACCTCCCGAAGGATTATGAAATTCTTCACCGGTCGAAATGTCACCACGGCATCCCCTCAACCTGAGTTTTAATATAACAAAAAAATCCAGCTCACGCAACACTAACCCTTCCTTCGCTACCAAAAATCTGCCCGTCAGCCTGTGGCACGCCTTTCAGGGTTTCTCCAAATCTGCCTCAACGCAGACACTCCAGGAATTCGCTTTCCCCGTGTTCGCAGCCTGATGAATCCAGCCACTCCGTGAACAAAAGCCCCCGAAAGGGGGGCTTTTCCATAACAGGAACAATATTCTCTCTTTGCGAGCTTTCATGCTAGTCCAAGAATGAAGTCACCTCGACGCTTCCGAGCGGCTCAAGGGAAGACTTGACTTCGTCTGCCTTGGCGACCACCACCAGCTTCATATTATCCGGGTTCAAATACTTGCGGGCCGCCATTAAGATGTCCTCCTTGGTTACCGCGTTTATGTTCTGTCGGTAGTCTTTTAGATAATCCTCCCCCAGATCATACAACTCCACATTCAGGATCTGAGTTGCGATCTGGCTGGGCGTCTCGAATTGGAGAGGGAAGTAGCCGGTATAGAAT
>JABAOH010009038.1_pt1 | contig 16341 bp, 22 predicted proteins | sample 7062181 | NCBI WGS metagenome assembly JABAOH01 (sample SAMN14538630, study PRJNA623070) | marine sediment metagenome | biome: marine biome [ENVO:00000428]; feature: marine pelagic biome [ENVO:01000023]; material: deep marine sediment [ENVO:00002113]; isolation source: pool of 5 deep marine...
CAACAGTGTTTCCACAAACTTTGCACACGTAATAGTCTGTGTCAATTACTTCCTTTTCATGCGCACGCGCATGCATTGCATGCATGCGCGCTTTCTTTAGTGATTCAAGAGCTTTTGAAAAAAGACCTGCATGTATCTTTTCTACTTCGTTAGCTACATTAAAACTCCATACTGCCTTTTCATTATTTTCTTCTCTAGCAACTTGAATATATTCAGGGTACATTTCATCAAACTCAAAGGTCTCTCCAAAAACTGCAGTCTCTAAATTTTCGATGGTGGAGTTCACTTCTCCCATTATTCCTAAATGATTCAAAGCATGAACGGTTTCTGCAAGCGCGGCTGCTCTAAAAAGCTTCGCAACTGCTGTTAATCCCTCTTTTTCAGCTTTATCTGCAAAAGCCAAGTACCGTCTATTAGCTTGAGATTCTCCCGAAAAAGCTTCCTTAAGGTTCTTGCTAGTTTTACTCATACCAAGATCACCATGCAAACCAAAGTAAACCACCATATTTAAAAACAATTCTTTCGCGCGCGCATTATACATGCATAAACTCGCTTTTCATCATCTACTATTCTGTGTGTGTGCGTTAAAATTTAACCCCCACACACACAAAGGAACTTGAAGTGAAAATCTACAGATCTTAATTCTTGTATGTATGTGGGGTACTAGCGTCTTAATTAATATAACTTGTACTTGAACGATCAAAACCTGTTACAAATTTTATCTTAAGATCAGATAAATGTCTTCTTCTACGCTCAATATGGCGACTGCGAGGGAAATAGTGAAGTCTATATTTTGGGATCTCGATAGCTAGATTTTCCTTTTCAAAAAGGTTTCCGCAGATTTCATGAACTAGGCTACGAACTTCGGATTCCCTTTGATAACCTAACGAATGAAGATATTCGTGTAAGAGAACACGAAAGCTCCAAGTATTTATCATGTCAGGTGATTTTTCCAGCACCCTATCGTGCAAGTTTTCATTCATAACAATGATGTTCGATCCAATCACATAAAAAGCGGCAACCGACAGAGGTAGGTCACCGAGACCCAACATAAGGCCAGCCCTCCTCTGACCCAAAATGTCCTCTACAACCTTCTTGACTACCTCAAAGACGTCTGGTAGATCTCTACACTCGTCTAGTAGGGACGACAGATCATCCAAATTTCATCAGATACCCAAGAACTATCGCCTCCTTTTAAAGATGTGTCCTTAGGATGTGCGCGCGAATGTGTCATGCTTACAAATTGAAGATAACTCAAGCAAAACTGTGTGTGTTAAAATCTAATGCATGCATGCCTTTTCTTCTATGCGCGCGCGTTTCCTCGATTGAGACTAAGTTTCTGCTTTGTTCTGTGTTATGTTTTTGACTTGATGAGCTTGGATTCCCCGATAGTTTGGAACACACCTCTCTTTGTTTATGTTGTTTCGTGTTGCAGCCCATTCCAAAAGCGGTACAATTGATTTTCTAAGATCTATTCCGTCCTTTGTGAGTGAGTACTCAACTCGTGGAGGTATCTCGGCAAACGATTCTCTCCTGATCAATCCCTCTGCTTGGAGCTCTTTCAGTGTATCAGACAGAGTCTTCGGACTGATGCCACGCAACTCTTCCATAAGTCTGTTGAACCTTAATGTTCCATAATTACCAATAGCATTAATGATGAGGAGAGCCCATTTCTTGCTGATGACATCTATTACGCCTTTAAGCGGACAGAAGCAAATGTGTTTGCTCTCTTTCTGCATGACAATCACTTTCATTGATGATAGCGACTATATTACTATAAACTTGATAGTTTAAATACTTTACTTTGAATACTTTTTACTTGCACTGAAATGGAGGTGAAGAAGAGAATGTGTAGAGAATGTTGTTGTGGTCCACCTTATCATGAACAAGAGCATGCGCATGGTAGGCGATTTCTAACCAAAACGGAGAAGGCTGAGAAGTTGAAGAGCTACGCAGAAGAGCTAAAGAAGGAACTTGCTGCCGTAGAAGAGCACATAAAAGAGCTTGGCAGCTAGCATCTCCTTTGAGAATCTAGACTTCCATCCTCTATAGATCATGCACTCCAGAAGTTTATTAACTAGGAGCGAATTGGCTTTCAATAAGGAAGAAGAGAAATAGATGAAAATATTAGCCTTGGACATTGGTGCTGGCACAGAGGACGTTCTCTTATATGACGACAGAAAAAAGAGCATTGAAAACTGCATCAAGATGGTTCTACCCTCTCCGTCCCAAGTTTTCGCAGAAAAGGTGAGAAAAGCTACTTGCTTATACAAGGACATTTTCGTTAGAGGCGATATCATTGGTGGAGGTGCTTTCGCTCACGCTTTGAGGAATCATGTTGAAAAAGGGTTTAGAGTCGTGATGACTGAAAATGCAGCTTACACCGTGAGAAATGTCCTCAACGAGGTTAGGGAACTAGGGATCGAGACAATTGCAGAAGAAAACGAGCCTGGAAACTTCAAAGGAGAAACCTTGACTATCGAAGAGGTCAATCTTACTAAACTGCAAAGATTCCTTACAATGTTTGATGAAACCCTTTCCGATGTTGATGTTGTGGCCATTGCTGTCCAAGATCATGGTGTTTTTCCCGAAGGAAAGAGAAATAGAAGGTTTCGCATTCAAAAGATGAAGGAACTCTTAAAAGGAAACCCAAGACCTGAGAACTTGGCCTTCACTGAGAAGGAAATCCCGTCATATTTCTTGAGAATGAAGTCTGCTGCTCTAGCTTCAAGGAGACAACTGCCAAGAACTGAGGTCTTACTTATGGACACCTCTTCTGCTGCCACACTTGGATGTCTGAAGGACCCCTTTGTGGAGAAAGCTAGCCGAGTCCTTGCCGTAAACGTTGGCAATGGACATACAATGGCTGCAATAATCTCAGAAGGAAAGATTGTAGGAGTGGTGGAACATCACACCCGATTGTTAAACCCTCAGAAGATTGAGCAGCTTTTGATTACCTTCGGAGATGGAAAACTTAGTGATGAAGAAGTGTTCAAAGATAACGGACATGGTTTGTTCTTTCTTAGGGAACCGCCAAGCTTCTCCAAGGTAGAGAAAATCGCAGCAACCGGACCCAATAGAAACATCCTAGCCAAGACTAACCTCTCTGTCCACTTTGCAGCTCCAGCAGGTGATGTGATGATGACAGGACCAATAGGCCTAGTAGAGGCAACTAAGAGAAAGTTCAATGAAGGATAAGGATGAAAAGAATAAAGCTGTTTATCCATGAGCCTACAATCAACAAAGTCATAGGTCGTGAGTTGAATCTCTTACTTGATAGCAAGGCTAACCTTGTAGACACAATCAATGAAGTGGACAAAATAATAAGTAGCCGAGGAAGCTTTCCAGTGCCAGACTATCAAAGTCTCCTTCATATGATATACAATCCACTTGAAAACAGATTCTATAAACAGGTAGCCGTAACTGCCTATAAACAATCAGGTCAGACGTTGAACGTCAGAGACGATCCGAAGAAAGAAATCCCTGAAGGAATAACAGTCACTTTAATCCCAGCGGGAGGATGTATAAGCGAGTGGGAAGAAGTTGTAGATTACAAGAAGTTTTTTGAAACAACATGAGGTGCGCGCGCATGCATGCATTCATTTAAAAGAACAAGCGTCCTTTGTTGAGATAGGAAGAGGTGTCGAACATACTGGTGGTTTTCAACTTCAATCTGAAACAATACAAAGCGACGGAATATCAGAAGTGGATCAAAGAAAATGAGAAAAGCATGGCTGAACACGCTCCGAAGGGATGGAAATACATGGGAACATACTTCTATGTGTTAGGATTCGGACCATATACTGGTGCAACATTCTGGGAAATTTCTGACTATGCTGACTTTGACTCCCTCCGAAATCATGATGATCCGATCTGGATAAAATTGCTTGAACAGTCAATCGAGTTTGGAACCCCTGAACCTACGCCTTCTTGGTTGTTACGAGAGGCTGGAGACACAATAATAACTGAACCAAAAAAGAAACCATAGGTAAAGACGCGGAGAACTACGTAACCTTCCCTCTTTTTTCTTAAGGTGCAAAACTTTGATAACTATTGGTTTAATGACTTGACTTTTAGGTGTTCTGTCATGACTGCTCGTCAAATGAAGGGTAAGAAAACGGTTTTTATGTTTCTCGACACTGATCCTGGAAAAGATGAAACAGTTCTGGAAGAAATCCTCGAATACGAAGAAGTTGTTGAGGCCCATCTAATTAGTGGTGAATATGACATACTTGCGGTTTTGGAGATTGACCTTCATGGAAAGCCAATTTTTTCCACCGTACAAGAGATCACCCAGAAATCACTCAGAAAAATCAGAAGGATTAGGGGTGTGCGAGACACCAACACAGTGGTTCCTTTCTTATCGGTAACAAAAAGAGCTGAATAATGTGGGCGCTTGACTCTCCCTCTTTTTTCTGTGTTATGCGCGCTTTTTTATATGTACGCCAATTTATCGATTTAAGCGGATGAAAAAGTAAGAAAGTTGGAGGAAAGCCCGTTGGGAACCGAGAAGCAATTGATCAGAATAGCAGATACCTTAGAGCAGATAGTAGAAAAATTGGATAAAATCGAAAAGGCAATATTTTCCATCGGTTAGACCACCTTAACCTTTTCCCCCTTTTTCAAAACTTGGACTCAGCGCACGCGCCTGTCGTACGCCTCAAGGTGCACCACCTTGCATGCATGCACTCCTAACTTAAATGAAGGAGAATTAATGCTCTTGGTATCATTTTATTTAATGGAGTCCCATCCTTCTTTTAACAAGAATGGAATTAGTGACAATGCAGCCACAGGGTCCATCCACCACCAACCAAAGAGAGCGTTTAATCCAAGACCAAACAGAAGAGTTAGGTCTTGTAGGTCGCACATCAAACTCTCCACAGCTTCAGCTCGAAGAGCCCGAGAACCTAATTTTTTGGCTATTCTAGTTTTCCCCAAGAAAAGTGTAGTCATCACTATGGCACTTGCAACTACAAGAATAATGCCCACTATACTTTGTTGGGGTTCAGCAAGAAAGCCTATCAATGTAGCCAAAGACTGGAACATCACATAAACTGCCAATACGAAAAATGTTACACCCACCAGCTTCAATGCCTTGCTTTCAGCTTCCTCTTCTTGTTGAGTCGCTTCCTTACCCAGTCGCCAAATCAAGACTGCCCCAGCAAAAATCTCTATTAGACTGTCTAGCCCAAAAGCGAGGAGAGCAACACTGTTTGCGGTAAACGCTGACCAAAGGGCAACACCAGCCTCAAGAAAATTCCAAGCGAAACCTACCCAAACGAGAATTAAAGCCTTACGCCGAAGTGCATTGCGGTCAATCATCAAAGTTGAATCCTTTGAAATCGGTTAAATCAGACTGTATACCTAAGAACCATGTGTTTGTTTCGTTGTTCGAGTTTATAAAAAATGCATAAAAAAGAGTGGGTGTGGTGTTTATAGGTCACGTTGATTCCACATTGGAATTCCAAGATTTGCGTCCCCATAGGTTACTCCATCTATCGTAAGTTCAAAGGGCGTGATTTCCACATGGGTTTCGCCATACCAGTTTATTGTTGAGACCAGCTCACCTGTGACTTCCACGTTACTGCCTGTTGCAGGATTGATTATGTGCCAGAACCATGCAGGACCATAAACATCTAGAGTGCCACCATCGACGTTCAACACTATATAGCTCCAGTGAGTTTCCTCTAATGTTCCAGAGACCTCAACGAAATCAACGTAACCACGTGACGCAGCGTTTGGAGAATATCCCATGCCGCTTCCATATGACCCTCCTCTGTATCCACCTCTGCCCATGCATCCTCCGTGACCGTAGCCTCCGTAACCGTAACTATAGCCGTCTCTTTGATTGTAAGCGTAGGTATTTTGTTGACTGTTTGTTGGAATAGCAAAGGTGTTATGTCCACCCGTATTAGGCATAGCGATAACAACTGCAGAGGCCACAATCACTACTGCTGCTGCAATTAACGCTGGTATTAACAGCTTATTTCCTAAACTCATATCTTTCTCACCTCCTTAACCAGATTCTTTCGATTTTTCATTCCATCACTTCATCAAATCCAAATTTCATGGACCCTTAAGAAAGTTGACTGAAACAAACCGTTTCAGAAAAATGAAACAATACTGAAACAGTTTTTGAGGAGTGTTCACATCTCATTCTGACCTGACAAAAACAATTTCAACATTTTTAGTAAGGTTTTTATCAGGAGGAAAAGTGGAAATACTTGATAAAGATGCGAAAAATCAATATTTTTTTAGCTATCCTGATTGCTTCTTTGGCTTCCTTGATAATTCTGTTTCTGGTGGGTTTCTATGTTTTTTCGGCTTCTTCGCCATACCCAACAGATTGGATGGATTACTGGGGAGGGCATATGGGAGGCATGATGGGTGGCATGGGTTCTCAGGTTTCGGTTCAAAACCCTGTTTTGAATTATCTGGGCGTCTTGTTTCTGGTTTTTGTTGGCGTAGCCTTGGTTGGCATCGGCGGTTTGGTTTACTTCATCACATTTCCTGAAATAGAAAGAGTCACTCCAACTAGACGAAACTCAAATGTTCCAGAGCCTTCTTTTGATGCACCCAGCAATTCATATTCCGCAGTCTACAAAACTTTGAAGCCTGATGAAAAGAGGGTTCTTGAAGTTCTGACTGCAAACGGTGGAAAATATTTGCAGAAATATATTCGGAAAGAAGCAGGACTTAGCAGGCTGAAAGTTCACAGAATATTGGCACGTTTGGCTGAGAGAGGTGTGGTAAGCCTGAAAAAATCTGGAAACACTAACGAAGTGATATTAGCTGATTGGTTAAAGCCAGAATGAACATTCTTATTACTAACCTGAAACTTCTCAAGGGGTAAATTTTTTGCATGCATGCATGCAGGGTTTGCGAAGCATCTAAACAGATGTTGGGCTGGCAGAAAATAAGTTTGATACCAGGAGTAAAAATCGTAGGTGCAGCAACCCTGAACGACCTGGCATTAGAAGCTGACACAACAATGTGGTTTTAAACGTGAGTAATCTGCATGCGCGCAATAGGAAAAAAGCCCGAAAGACCCTAGCAGAAAGGTTCTAAAGACGTTTTGTTTCTCTTTTGATAGTAGCTAATTAGTAAAGGGTGTGTAATGACATGAGTCATGAAACTGCTTCAAAGAAGCGTGTGCTTGCCTATCTGAGGGTTGCAATAAAGCTTGAGGAGGAGGCAATAAAAAGGTATGAAGACCACATCGCAAAAATAGAAAATCCTGAAGTCAACGCGTTGCTTGAAGGAATTCGAAGAAACGAGGAAAGGCACCTACGGATGCTCAATGAGAACATGAAACTTTTCAAGAAATGAACTGGAGCGAGAGATATGAACAAAGGATTTAAGACAATAAGAATATTGCTTGCGGAGGACCTAGAGTTTGAAAGAACTGCCGTGAAGACATACTATGGGTTTGCCGAAAGGATCGAAGACTCGAAGATCAAGGAGATGTTCCAAAGCCTCGCTGAGGATGAAAATGGGCACACCAATGGGTTAACCGAAACTTTGAACAAATTGAAAACGGGAAAGCTTGAGATAAAGTTCTATTGCCCAAGATGTGGATGGGCCCTTGGCTTCGGAAAAGGCTTCCATGCCAAAAATGAAGTCAATTGTCCTATGTGCAAGAATGTCTTCAGATTGATAGAGAAGAATGGGGATTATGTCCTCCGCGTGCGCAAATGAAAGAGGTGCTTTATTCATCATGCATGCAGTTATATAACATCGTTATACATTACAGTTGAACGAGGCAAAAAATATGGGCACTCAACTGTACTTCAATCCCAACGTATTTTACAGCAGACAGATTATTCTTCCAGAGCTTGGACGGCGAGGCCAAGACATGCATGCATGCATAGAACAAGCTTGGCAGTCTTTTCATGTTTTGCCTAGCGTTGCGCGTGCGCATTGATTGTTTGTTTAAGAGAATATCTAATGCTACATAGAAAAAAGGAAGGAGAGTTATTTAGGCGTGAGGTTATTTGATTTGTTGTAGCATTTGTCCTAGTTCTTCCATGCTGTATGCCAATTTGACTTCATATGTTTCATATGCACCAAACGCAAAAAACAGTGGCTCCGTAGCTAGTTTTTCTAAAGCCTCTATGCTGGGAATTTCAAGCACCGCGACATACAGGTGTTCTGTAGGCACCTGCCATGCTCCAATACTCTTGCATCCATATTTCTTAGCTAGTTCACCGGATTTGCTTATATACTCCAACCAAAGTTTCCTTGCCTTTTCATTGAACATAGGACAGTTTTCTGGTGAATGCCTAGAAATCATTAACAATGTGGGCATATCAAAACGCTCCTCGGAACTACTAATAGGATTTAATCACATATAAGTACCAATGCAAATTTAACATTTTAGGAGAAATCTTCTATTGAATAAAGAAAAAGAAAGGATGATGTTTATTGTTTCTTTCTGTGTTTGATGATGGTTACTGACACACAGCATGCATGCATAATCTTATTTGGGGAGTCTTTAGTAAGTCATCAGTAGTATTAAGGGTTGGATGATGTCCTCAAGATTAGGTGTATTTTTTGCCTATAGATCCTAATTTCCAGAAGAACAGAAAGAAAGTTGGCAAAGAAGAGGGCATAACCATTTGGGGACCTATGGATCGCCCACAGAAATTAGGTATTCGTGGAAGTAACGTAGCAGTTGACTGGGATGTCTGCACCGGATGTGGGATATGCCTCAAAGTTTGTCCAGTGCAACTGTATAGCTGGAAGGAAACTGCTGGCCATTCTACCTCAGAGAAAAAGGCTTTTCCAGCCAGAGAACCAGAATGCGCATGCTGTTACGAATGTGAAACTAAGTGTCCAGTCAAAGCAATTAGAGTAACTTTCTACCCACCCAAAACATTCAACGTGGCGGTTCCTTTAATGTTCGCACAAATCATCGGTAGCGTCATTTATGGAATCGTATTTGGACCTTGGTTAGGTCTAACAATTCTATTTTATGTTGGATGGCTCGTCTCAGCTGTTAGTTTGCCTTTCTTTTTTTCGCCATTTTTATACTTTCCAAAAATGCAACAAGAAGGAAAAAGCGTGATGGACACTACGGTTATTGTTGAACGCGGAACCTATGGAATTGTTAGGCACCCACAAATTCTAGGATGTATGATGTTGATGTCCGCTGTCATTCTAATTTCACAACATTGGTTGAGTGCAATTATTGCCGTTCCGATATTCGTTTTGTCTTATCAATATGTAGTAAAGGAGGAAAGAAATCTCATCGTGAAGTTTGGTGATGATTACGAGCGCTATAAGCAAAGAGTGCCAAGCATGAATCCTTTGTTGGGGATCATACGCCTCGTAAGACGCAAAATCGGAGATTAAAAAAGAATGATTCAAATGGACCAAAGAACTGGGTTAATCCAGCATGCATGCGTATGCAACCTAAGACCAAGGTGAGCATGAAAAAGATCCACCGCGCCTCGGGAAGCTGCTTCGTTTTAATCTCGAAAGAAGCCGTCGACAAGCTGAATTTGAGGACTCCAGTTAGGCGTCCGCGATGCATGCATGCATGCATGCAAAGCTAGGATAGGTTCCAAACGTCCTTTAGATTATTGGGGTTGCACGTTTTGCATTTTTATTGGAGTAGTTCTCCTCATGAAAACCTCTGGAACTACGAAGAAACCCAAAGAGGCAAAGAAGATGACAATGGTCCATTCAAGCAAATCTAATTCAACAGTCTGGAACATGACTTGTAATGTTGGAACGTAAATCACTGCTATAGTGGAGAAAATAGAGATGATCACAGCTATGATTAACGACTTATTGGTTAGAAACCCCACTCTGAAGGCGTTGCGACTTTCCGATCGGCAATTCCACACAACAATTAACTCATAGAAACATGCGACTAGGAAGGCCATAGTTCTCGCCTTCTCCACCGACCCCTTCACGCTAAATCCCCACCAGAAGATCCCAATTTCCGCAATCAGTTGAATAAGTGAAGAGGCAAGAATGAAAACTAACATTCCATGCATTATACTTTCCTTTGGGCTGCGAGGTGGTCGTTGCATCACATCCTCAGCAGGTGGATCCATACTTAAAGCCACGGCGGGTGGGCCATCAGTGACGAGGTTTAACCACAAAATCATCGCGGGAAGAAGTGGAATAGGCAAACCAATTAAAGCGAAAGAGCCTATGAGTACCAGCTCGGTAAAGTTCAGGGCAAGTAGAAATCTGATAAACTTCCGAATATTATCGTAAATGATTCGCCCACCTTTCACTGCGTTGACGATTGTGGCAAAGTTGTCGTCTGCAAGAACCATGTCCGATGCTTCCTTTGTCACATCGGTTCCAGTAATGCCCATTGCCACACCGATATCTGCCTGCTTGAGCGCAGGTGCATCATTCACTCCATCACCAGTCATAGCGACTATGTGCCCCTTCATTCTTAGCGCCTTGACGATTCGAAGCTTGTGTTCGGGCGAAACCCTTGCATAGACTGAGACATTTTCAACTACTTTTTCAAATTCTTCGTCATTGATTCCGTCTAGTTCCTCGCCAGTAAGTGCTACCCCGCTCTTCATTATTGCAAGTTCTCTTGCGACTGTTACTGCAGTTAATCTATGGTCTCCAGTAACCATCACCACTTTTATTCCTCCTCGCTCACACAGCCTAACTGCTTCTTTGGCTTCTTGGCGAGGTGAGTCAATCATTCCCACAAGACCCACAAAAACAAGGGCTTTTTCGATCCTTTCTTCCTCGAAAAATGCATGTTTATCAGAAACAACCTTGTATGCGATTCCAAGAACCCGTAGAGCTTGACCGGCCATTTCCTCACTTTTTTTGAGGATTTCTTTTCTTAGCACTTCGTTAAGCTTCACTTCTACACCATTCTGATAGACATGCTCACAGAATCGTAAAACTATCTCTGGCGAACCCTTAACATAAGCGACTTGCTGCCCTTCCGGGGTACTGTGTATCGTTGTCATGCGTTTTCTTTCTGAACTAAACGGTATCTCATTTCTACGTGGATATAGCATTTCTACTTCATTTTCTTGCATTCCAGCCTTGGCTGCAACTACAATTAATGCGCCTTCAGTTGGGTCTCCAATAACATTTGCCATGTCATAGCTGGCGTTGTTGCACAATACGCCTATTCTTAAGAGCAAACTAAGATGTTGATCTTTAGTTGGGTCAATTTTTCTACCCTCTAGAAAGAATTCACCCTTGGGTTCGTAACCACTGCCAGTGACCTCGACCATTCGGTTGTTAACGAAGATTTTTCGTACAGTCATCTCACCTTTGGTCAACGTGCCCGTCTTGTCGGAGCAGATAACGGTGGTAGACCCTAAAGTCTCTACGGAGCCAAGTCTTCTAATAACTGCATTGCGTTTTGCCAATTCTCGGGCGCCGAGAGCGAGGGTCACTGTCACTATGGCTGGCAAGCCTTCAGGAACTGCAGATACGGCCAAAGCCACAGATGTCAAGAGTATCTCAAATTCAATTCTTCCGATCCTCACGAAATCAAGAAGAAGTATCGTGACAGCGGCAATAACAACTATTATTCCTAATTTTTTGGCAAATCGGTCAAGTTTAAGTTTAAGCGGTATCTCTTCCTTCTCGACCACTTGCACCATTTCAGCGATTTTTCCAAACTGTGTATTCATGCCAGTTGATGTTACAACAGCCTTTCCTCTTCCATAAGTTACATGCGTGCCCATGAAGACCATGTTCTTTCTATCTGTTACAGGGGTATCAACCGTTAGAACACGAGTATTCTTACTAATAGGAGCGGATTCGCCTGTTAAAATTGCTTCATCAACGCTTAAATCNNNCCTGGAACAATTTCCCTCGCTGGAGTTATGACGTCTCTACCGCTCCGCAGCACTCTTACTCTGGGAGCGGTCAATTTTTCCATAGCTTCTATAGCCTTTTCCGATCGATACTCTTGGACAAAACCAACAACTGCGTTAAGGACAACAATCATTCCTATCGCTATTGAATCTACATAGGTCTCGAGCACCGCGCGGGGTTCTGCGGCAGCCCGCGCTTCAAGCAAGCCAACCATAATAGAAATTATTATAGCGCCTATCAACATAAGCACGAAAATGTTCTTAAATTGAGCCAAAAAGATCTGGAGCAGAGATGCTCTCTTTCGCTTTTTTAACTCGTTATATCCAAACTCAGTTAGTCTTAGCTTGGCTTCTTCTTCACTCAAACCCTCCAGGTTGGATTTTAGCTTACGTATAACCTCTTCTACTCCAATCGCATGCCATGTCGAATCCAATTCTTATCAGACTACAATTCCGCTTGTCAAATTAAAAGCGTTTGTTGATGCGCACGACTCGTAAACTGCGCGCGCAGCGCCAAATCACATATGCTACGTTTATGTCCTTGTTTTTGCCTGCAGTAATCTCTTTATTGAAGCTACTTCATCTGGAAGGTTCTTGATTAATCGATTCTTTTTCAAATTTTCTTTTATTATCCACTGGACATCTGCATCTTGCGAATCAACGAGTTGACGCATGAACTCAAAGCCTTCTTTTGGAATCGCGTAAGTGACAACGCTTAAAGTATAGCCTAATCCTTTTCTCAAGGTCTTAAATTCAAACGAATTTCTTTCTCGTGCGGAAATGATCCTTGCTAATATTTTCTTATGAAACTCCAAAGCTCTTTTTGCAGTTTGCCTATGTTTCAACAATGATGGTTCAGCAATTCCTGCTGCAACAGCTCTCATTTGAAGCCATTTTTCATCCTCTATCCATCGATCCAGCCTTTCCAAATTTCTTTCCCGTTCCTTCTTTAATAACATCTGAATACCAAAGGCTACTGCCTCTCTAATTCTCCATCTAGAATCAATTGACATCTTTTTCAACCGATGCCAACAACTTTCGTTAAACTTTGGTGAGATTGAAGCAAGAGCTCCAAGCGCCCATGTTCCGCAAAAAGGTAGGAATTCTCTAGGGTTATTTGTCGGGGCTTCATCTGGAGCAATGATTGTGAATTGATCGCATAGCCACAATAGCAACTCAGGGTCTCTCGAAGAAACTTCCTCTACGTTTTCTGCAAACACCTCTGCCAATTCTAAGTTAGCCCTCACACCTGGAAGATTGCTCTTGGAAACCAGATACTCTATTAACGTTGAATTGTCTCTAGTTTCCAGAAAAACCCTAAACAAACTTGCTAATTCTTTTTTATATTCTGCTTTATTCCCCATTTTTTCTCTGCCTTTCTATTCCATGTTCTCCAGCTGCTTTCCAAAGACTATTTCGGGTTCCCAATTGGTGTTTGATTCTTGTTTCCGAATCTTTCTCTTCTAGGAAAATTTGAGAAGCCCGATAATTGCAACTACAGTCAAGACAATGAGTATTATAAACATGATTGCCATGGGCATATTACTCTTTTGAAGATAGTAGCCAGGACTGTAAATTACGATATACAATAACATTCCCAGGGCCAGCAAAGACAAGTATTTTCCCCAGTCCATATTGAACCATAAACCTGCGCCTGAAACAATTAAAAGAATTGAAGTTAAGAATTCAGAAAACAAATGGAAGGTAATAGCCCACGGTTTTTCTTCTGCGGGGATTATATCGCTGATAACTGCGTAGCTCCAGAATCCCATCATGAAAATTCCGATCAAAATTGAGTAAATTGCCACGAGAGTCGATGCGGAAATTGAAACCATCATTCGTTCCCTCATTAATTTTATAATCAGCATTTCTTTGTTTTTTAAATCTTTGCGCGCGCGCAGTGGAAAGGAGGCAGGTCAACTAAGGTTAAAACTACGAGGGGTAAATTAGACCCTTGGATTTACCCCTTCTAGCTGGTTCTTTGATTGTTTGTTTAAGAGAATATCTGATGTTACAAAAAAGGGAAAGGAAAGCCATTAATGGTGCAATCAAAAACAAGATTGCATTTACAACCATCAGTTCGGGTGTTATTTTCATTCCTGCCATCCCTCCCGCTATAAGCCCTTCTATGACATCTGGCTCATACAATTGAAGCAAGTTTCCCGCAATCGCAACAAGTTCGGCAATTAACCATAGGGCTACAATCCTTATCTTCTAATCTTCCATAATCTACCACCTCCATTAAAATGAAAATAAACAGAGTTACATGTCTGCTGAATCAGTTCTTATGACTTGTGGAACAGACTTTGAATTATCCTAACAACACATACTAAAGTATTAGATAGTTGATAATAGTAACATGCATGCACTTAACTGGGGATGAAGACTTGAAGTCAAAAATGAAAGTTCTTGTCTGCGACCCTATTCATGAGGAAGGAATAGAGAAACTGAGGCAAGCGGGTTTTGAGGTTGATGTAAATCCAACGATCGTTCCTGAGGAGCTGAGGAAAGTGGTTTCAAATTATGATGTGCTGATCGTGAGAAGTCGAACTGAAGTGAGAAAGGAAATCATTGAGGCTGGAAGGCGACTTAGAGTTATAGCCCGAGCAGGTAAGGGGGTTGACAACATCGACTCGGTGACCGCGAAGAAAAGGAGAATCGTGGTTTTGAACACCCGGGAAGCAGCCTCCGACGCTGTAGCCGAATTAACCATAGGGCTAATTGTATCTTTGGCACGTAGCATCCCGCATGCGAATCAATCAATGAAAGAGGGGAAGTGGATCAAGAAGCAGCTTAGGGGCTGGGAGTTAAGGGACAAAACTCTTGGTGTAGTAGGATTAGGGAACGTTGGTGGAAGAGTTGCGAGGATCGCCAAAGCCTTGGGAATGAAGATAATTTTTACGAAGAGAACGCCGCCCGACCCCAAATTACTGAAGGAGTTGGAGGCAGAATTTGTTGCGCTCAAAGAATTGTTACGGCGGAGCGATGTAGTAACTATTCATGTTCCTTTAACCATAGATACCAGATATTTAATCGGTGCCGAGGAGATTCGGCTCATGAAAAAAGGCGCCTACCTTGTAAACACGGCAAGGGGAGGAATCGTAGACGAAAAAGCTCTCCTAGACGCCTTGAAATCTGGAAAGTTAGGTGGGGCGGCACTTGACGTATATGAAACTGAACCTCCTGAGAACCTATCTCTAATCAGCTTGCCAAACGTCATATGCACTCCCCATATAGGAGCCGAAACAGAAAGAGCTCAGAAAACAGTTGCAACTTCAATTGCGAAAAAAATTATCAATTTCCTTAAGTGATACACGCCCGCGTATACGCGATCCGTATTTTGTCTAATCACCAAGTTCTATTCTAACATCTATTTGTGTATGCGTTAAAATTTAATCCAACCAACCAACGGAGACGTTCAATGGATGGTTAAGAACCGTATTCTCTAATTTTGGATACCATCCATGGACAATAATGGAATAGGAATAAGGAAGGATGGAATAGAGAGAATAAAGTGAGGGGTAAAAAAACAAAGAAAAATTACCCCTCATAAAATAAAATACGAGGGGTAAAAAGTATAGAAAAAATTACCCCTCGACATAAGTGAGGTAAATTTGTAGGCTTAGGGTTCAAAAACATGCTTTGCTACTTACTCGATAGGCATGTGGATTGCTGAAATGTTGGCTAAGGCAGTTACTTGACATCTTCTGGAAAGAGTTTCTTTCCTTTTTCTGTGTATTCGACAACACCTAGTTGTTTGAAAAAAGCCAAATCGGGAGTAGGGACGCGCCGTCCCCATGCAATTTTGCCATTTACTATGCGATATATGTCAATAGCCCTACATCTTATCTTCTCACCAGTAGGGGCTAATCCAAGCCATTCACCTGTATGGGTCCCCGTATAAGTAAGAAGAACCCACACCTTATCCCCTTCAGCAATGATGTCTTCAATAGTTTCATGAAAATCGGGGAAGGCTTTGAAAAACATGTTCATCATTTGTTTGAGGCTTTCCAGACCTTGTAGTTGAGGGTAGTCTGGGTCAACATAATCTGGTGCCACTAAATCGTCTAATAAATCCAAGTTTTGCTTATTATAGGCTTCAACAAACCTACGAACAATCGCCTTATTCTCTTCCAATGACATTGAACATCACCTCTCCTTTATTCTGCATGCATGCACGCGCTCTTTTTTACACGCGCAATATCTTCCACTAGCTCCATTAACTCACTAACAGTCACATGATTTGTCGAATGCGTCAATCCTAATACCTCGTTCTCGTACTGCTTTCGTATAGGCGCGCAGTTTTTTAAAGGTATGTGACTGTGAGGCAACAGTAACATAATCTTAAATATTTGCATGCATGCAAAATGCGAATAAGTTGAGAAGAAAAGAAGAATAAATTAGAGGATTTTCTTTGACTATCGAAATGAGCATGTCGGGCTTTCTCTTTCTGTTTATTTTGGTTTTAAACCTTGCAATGGGGGCATTAGGTTATTTAATGGAAAAAGATGATTATGAC